>FSWB01000253.1_pt1 | contig 29741 bp, 17 predicted proteins | sample 1637871 | NCBI WGS metagenome assembly FSWB01 (sample SAMEA3914789, study PRJEB12502) | metagenome | biome: forest; material: soil | place: Canada | collected 2011-07-03 | depth 0.3 m
GAAGATCGACGTGCCAACCCTCGTGATGCATGGCACCGACGACCAGATCGTGCCGTACCAGGACGCTGGCGTGCTGTCCGCAAAACTGGTCAAGAACTCCACGTTGAAGCTCTACGAGGGCTATCCGCATGGCATGTGCGCCACGAACCCGGACGTCATCAACTCGGATCTGCTGGCCTTCTTCAAGGCGTAGGTGATGATGGCCGCCCAGCCTTGAACTAGTGGTCCAGCTGGATCAACGACTTGCGCGCCGTGCTCGGCCAGTGCTGAACTGAATGCTCGCTCACTCTGACCTTTTGCGATTCCGCGTGCTTCAAGCTTGAACTTTTTCGACTGAACCTTCGAGCCGCGTGACCGTATCGTCGGCACTGAGCAGCCGACCGTCGTGAGCACGGATTTCCAACCGGCGCACTGCTTGGCCGGTTCCCCGTTCGACAAGCTGCGCTCGTGGAGCGCCAGCATCGAAGAAATAGTCCTCGCCCCACTGGCGCAGGGCGACCATCAGCGGGAACAGCCCACGACCTTTCTCTGTGAGGACGTACTCGTGATGGGCACCGCCGTCCGCTCCGGCCACCGTCTGCAGGATGCCATGGTCGACGAGATTGCGAAGCCGCGCCGAGAGGATGTTTCGCGCAAGTCCGAGGCTGCGCTGGAATTCGCCGAAACGGCGTAGGCCATCGAAGGCGTCGCGCACGATCAGCAACGACCAACCGTCGCCGATCGCGTCCAGCGGGCGCGCCAACGCGCACCCAGCATCCTTGTGGCTTGTACGTTTGACCATGCTTCTTTGGTGCCGCTTTGATCCGAGTGCCGCGGCTAAAACCGCATAAGGGTTGCATCATAAAACCAATTCAGCTACAAATGCGAGGTTTTATTTTGAAACCATGCCGGTGCGGCGGCGAACGCCTACGTCCGGCACAACCCTGAGTCCCTATGCACCCCTCCCACGACACCTTCGATGGCACCTTCCGTTTCGCGCCCCGCTTCAGCGACGCGTCCGGCTTCCGCATGCACTATGTCGACGAGGGCGCGCCCGATGCCGAGGTCGTCCTCTGCCTCCACGGCGAGCCCACCTGGGGCTACCTATTCCGGCACCTGGTCGCTGCGCTGGCCGGCACCCACCGGGTGGTGGTGCCCGACCATATGGGCTTCGGCAAGAGCGAGACACCGGCAGGCCGGAGCTACTGGCTGCAGGATCATGTCGACAACGTCGAGCGCTTCGTGCTTGCGCTGGACCTGCGGCGCATTACGTTGGTGATGCACGACTTCGGTGGCCCGGTAGGCATGGGCCTCGCTGCGCGCCATCCCGACCGCATCAAGCGCATCGTTTCGATCAATGGCCCGACGCCCTTCGGTCAAACGAACCTCGGCGAGCGGCTGACGGCCAACGCGCAGACGTCGCCGTGGTTCCGATGGATCCTGCATGCCCACTCCGAAGGACGCCTCGAGCGCGTTCTGGGCGAGCTGGGTTTCAACATGCTCAGCACGCTCAAGCTCAACGGCTTCGAGAACAACGCATTGATCGACGAGACCTGGCTCCGCGCCTACGCTGGGCGTTTCGAGGCGCCGGAGGACTGCCTCGGCGCGATCGGTTGGGCCGCAGGGTTCGCCACCAACGCCCATCGCTTCGAATCGCCGAACGATGTCGCGCGCCGCGCGATCGGCGGCAAGCCAGCACTGGCGATCTGGGGGGAGGCAGATCGCACCCTCGGCGCGCAGCACCTCCTGCCGTTGTTCGCCGAGCTCTTTCCGGAGGCGCCGATCCACCGCCTGCCGGGCGTGGGGCACTATAGCCCGGAGGACGCGCCGGAGACAGTCGCGGGGCTCGTCTCGCGATTCTTGCTGCGCGCGTGATCGCTGCGGCGGGCCTCCGCCGCTGAACTCATCCCGCAGCGGGCTGGGGCACAGCGGCCGGGGAGCTGCCCACCGGCTACTCCGTTCGACCAGCCTTTCCGCCGCAGGGGATGTATTCCGCATTTCGGAAAGGCTCAGGGTTGCATGAACCGGGTTGACGACTTACACCACGACTCGGGACATCACCCAGTGCGGTTGAAGGCAGGGCCGCGCTGGGTCAACTGTTGACTGCATCGCGGTACTGCTCTCGCAGCGCCTACTATGGCCGCTTTTCGGCGACCAGTCCGGGCATCCGGATGTCGCTGATGGGTCGGTGCCATTCGCGGGGGCCTTACAGCAGTCGTTCGGGCGGCCGGGCGGGAGCCCTCGCGTAGCTCTGCTTTCCCATAAACCGCGTCTTCGCCAGCGAATTAGCGCGGATTTGCGCCAGCGCTAACACGGGGAACATCCGATAGGGAAGTGGAGCTTCGCGCTCGATTTGCGGATGGGAACCTCGTCAGCGAATGCCATCAAGGCGGTCAGCAGGCTTCGCTGCCTGCACGATAGGGCCGATGCAAGACCGCAGCCCTGCGGCCTGCTTCGTCACACGCAGACGTCACCTGCGATCCGGGAGGCGCCCATAAAGACCTTCCCTAACTGAGCAAGATGAGCAGATCGGGCCACGCGGTAGGCACGACTGAATGGAAGTCCATTTACAAACTTCGCCGAGTTTATGGAGTTTCACAAACGAGCTGGGATCGACAAGATCCGACTTGTTTTAAATCAACGGCTTGCATGAACCGTTTCTTCATCAAAGTCGTGGTATGGGCTTTGCGTTGCATGCCTGGCGTCGGCATCGACCCCGAGGCGTACGGGGACTTCCCATTCAGTCAATACCTTTCCAGCCCTCGCATAGACCCACGTCTTAAAGCTGCAGCAGCACAGGGAACAGACTGCACACCTCATTTTTCGGTCGGCGCGAGTACACATGCACTTTCGGAGGCGCCGAGTGCATAGGTCTGGTTGCGCCCAGCGTTCTTGGCGGCGTACGTCGCCCTATCAGCCCGAGTGACGAACTCGTCTGCCGCCTCGTCATGCATGGCCTGCGTCACCCCAATGCTCACGGTGACGTGCTCGCTCACCGATGAAGCTGCGTGCGCGATCGCCTCCGCCGCCAGCGCCTCGTGGATCCTTGTCGCCACCCGAACTGCCCCTTCCGGCGTCGTGTTGGGCAGCAGGATCGCGAACTCTTCCCCGCCGATGCGGGCGGCGAGGTCGGTGGGCCGGCTGGCGGCCTCACGCAGTATCCGGCCAATGGCCACCAACACCCCGTCGCCAGCGGGGTGCCCGTAGAGGTCGTTGTAGGCTTTGAAATGATCCACGTCGAGCACCAGCAACGACAGGGGAGCCATGCCGCGTCGGCTCAGGCTTATGCCGGTGGCCAGGTCCCGGTCGAAGGCGCGCCGGTTCGCCAAGCGCGTGAGTGGATCGGTCAGCGATAGAAGCTCCAGAGCCTGTCCCTGCTCCCGCAGCACTCGCAGCATGCGATTGATGGGCTCCCCGAGGGTCGCGATTTCGTCCCGACCGGGTGGTATGGCAATTTGCTCCGGCCATCCACCAGCCGCGCCAGCGTGGCGAAGCTGTCGTTCCATGAGTTGCAATCGTCGCACGAGGAAGTACTGCACGCCCAGCACGAGCACCACGCCGCTGAGCAACGCTCCTACCGTGACAACCAGGACTACCCGCCAAGTGATCTGTTGTCCGCTACGTTCGATGTCTGCCGGCAGGCGTATATGGAACAGGAAGACGGGCTTGCCCGACGCGTCGAGCATCCGGCCGGTCAGCATGTGCTTGTCTAGGCCACCGATCACCAATGAATCGGTAGAAACAGTGCCAACGGCAACTCCCGGATTGCTCGGAATTGTGGCGGGGAGTACTTTTTCGATCTCGAAATCGAGCGCGCTCTGATTCCGGATCCTTTGCAAGATGTGCTCGTCCAGCAATCGCCCCATGAGAAGCGTGCCATGCGGCTCGCCCGATCCATCGCTGCGATGTATGTACTGCCAGCAGAGAAGATAGATCTCGCCGTCGGCGCCATGCAGGGTGCAGGACTTTGTGGTTCCCTGCGTTTCGTAGAGACGCTGCATGGCGCCCAGAGTCCTGGACAGGCCATTGTTGGATTCCTGGTCGACGAGATCGGCGGCGGCCCTCAGAAACGTACGTCGGTGGTCATTGTCAAAGATCGCTACGAAACTCAATTTCGCGCTATCAAGTGCCCCAGTGCCGACCTCGGCCGCTGCGAACTCGGGAGACAAAGTCTGGGCAAACGTATACATGCCCGCCCAGTCTGCCCAGTCCGTGTTGAGCTCGTTCAGATGCTCGAGTTCGGCCTTGAAATTGCGTACGAGCTGGTCATTGAGCCTCAGGGCCTCATTGCGCTCCATTTCGGCGAAGTCAGATCCCAGGTTGCGGATAAGGATGGCGATGCCCAAGCTGCACGTCAATGCGAAGCCGATGAAAAACAGCGCGACCAGCTTCCCTCGTATTCCCATGGCGATGCACGCTTTCCTGAGGTGACCTGATGAAGTCCTTCAAATATCGGATGCCAGCGATCGTGAGGTAAACCACCCGGCCTCGTCGCGTCCCATACGGCCTGCTTGAGTTAACGACCGAGCCCCCCGAACGCATTCGACATGGCAAGGTCGAGCGCGCTACTGCAGACAGCATGTTGGGCAGTTTCGTTGAGGACGAAGCTTGAATCTCGCATGCCCATCTCATGACCGGGACAACGATCAGACCCCTGCGATGAAGGAACTCGTCCATATTCGCACAGCCAGACGTCGAGCAGCCGCCACATCGTGCCATTCGCGGGCGTCGGGCCTCGGGCAGGTCCCGTCATCGCAAGGCTCATGGAGCAAGTTCTGCTTCAGGAACCGGCGAACGTCGATGCCAACCACACTCGATGTGGCGGCCGAGCTGCTCCGCCGTCCCGTGTCGGTGCGGCGGTTGCGACACCGTCCCTGAATACCCATTCGTTTTGAATCACTCGCCAAATCCATCGCCGTCCAGGATCCGGGCTCCGTGAGGTGCGCTATTTTGACGTGGGGGGCGGCCGAACCAGCGTGAATGCCGCCGTGACCTCGATCTCGACCTTGTGGGCGTTCTTGATCAACTTTTGGCCAACCGTTGCACGAACGGGTGCAAGCCCCGGTGCGACCCAGGCGTTCCAGACCGCGATCACATCAGCGTAGTCGCCTGTAGAAACCAAGGATATCTGCGCGGACACGATGTGCTCCCTCCGTGCACCGGCATGCGCAAGCAAATGGTCGATCAAGCCCAGCACCTCGTTCGTCTGGTCTGCTATATCCAGTGCCGAGTTCTCTGCGACTTGCGCTGCCACGAAGACTACCTTGCTGTTGCCGTGCGTTGTGATCGTGACATCACTGAGATTTGGCCAAGGGTCACGATGATTGGTCATGGCAGTTCAACAAGATTGCGCCTCTTGTCGACTCTCGGCAAGGTACGCGCCCACGCTCTGGTACGCGGCGGAATCGTGTGTAACACATTTGTCAATCGGATTCGACCTGCCAGGGGGCGGCAATACGAAACCTCAGACTTGACTGGGAGCCGTACGTACCGTCCGGCAAGGCCGTTCCGCAGCCAAAGTGAGGCGCTTCGCATCCTGGCCAGCTGGCAGCGGACGATGCCGGAAGTGCGAACACGAGGCCTGAAGCGGCAACGGTCGGCCCAGATGAAGACCTCGCGGTAACGAACTCTCTCGCGCGCCTACTCCGCTACACGCCTCTGGTGGTGCTCGGCAGGGAATGGCGCTCCGATGTGGAGACGTTTGACTCGCCGATCAATGCGCTCGCGCGCATGGAAATTCGTGGATTCGATCTGGCCGTGTCAGGCTTTCACATGGCGGAAATGGATGGCGTTGAGCTGCTGCGCCGATTTCACGAGCTTCAGCCGAACGCCGCGCGTGTGCTCGTGTCGGGCTATGCTGAGTTGAACGGATTGATTGGAGCGCTCAACGAAGGCAAGATCGATCGATTCATCACCAAACCCTGGCAAGACTTCGATCTGATCAGTACGCTCGGAAACATTCTTGAGCGTCGCGGGCTACGTATCGCGAATCTAACTCTGACGCAGCACGTTGGCCGCGAGTACCGCGAACTTTCACCTGTAGAGCGCGAGATACGCCGGCTCGAACAACTCGAGCCCGGCATCACACAGGTCCAATGGGGGCCAGACGGCGTCGTGGTCATGGAACCGTGAGTTCTCGAGCTCTATGCCCTTTCATGTGGAACGCGACAGTCTAACCTGGCGGGCCGACGCTACTCGGCGTGTTCCCGCTTGCCGTGAGCTACGTGCTGAGAGACAGCGTGCCGCCCCACCGACGAGCGCGTGGTTCCCGCTCATCCTCATCGCGCCGCTGACGCGATTGGCCGTCCATCTGCACTCGTCCTCCGACATCGTCAGACCGTCGACACTTGCAGCCAGACCGCGCTCGTCCCTCATACCCGAAATCGATCGAAACTGAACCACGCGAAAACGTGCAATCTCAATGAACGACAGCCGGGATCATCGAGTCCACGATCACCTGCACCCTGCGGTTGGGCAGCATGCATGCCTCCAACTGCTTCTTGGTCCGGGCCGCCGGCGAACCGCACTCGACTACCGGCTGCGTGTCCCCTCGGAAGTCAGTCTGGATCTGCTTCGCGTCAACACCCAGCCGGACAAATAGCTCGCGCACCGTGTCGACGCGACGTTTGGAGAGCAGCACGTTGTAGTCCCCATGGCCGGTTTCATTCAGGCGATCTGCGTGCCCGATCAGGCGGACTTTGGTGGCCTTGATCGAGCCGTTGGCGACTTTTGTAGCCAACTCGCGGAGCGGCCCGATTGCTGACGGATCGATGTCAGACTCCCCAGACCGATCGAATGCGAAGATCGCGTTCGCCTGGACCTCCAGGAGCACCGGTGCAGCTTGTTCGGTCTGTGCCGCCGGCGCGGCGGGTGGAGCCGCGACTGGCGCGGCCACTGCAGCAATCGGGCACGTGGAGGCCAAGTCTTGCGCTTCGTTCACCAGATCCTCGGCGATCTGGATGTACGGTTTCGCGTGACGCCATCCCTGCTGGTTCATCTCGTTGCCAGCGTGAACGAGTTCGACCTCGGCGCAAGCGACTTTCGGTTGTGCACACCGGAAGCCAGCGGTCGGCTTGATCGCCTCGGCCACCGCCCACAGGTCGGGCCGCAGCTTGGCGGCGCCGTTGACGAGGGGCGTGTCCAATGAGATCGGACTGTCCTTGGCCTCCATCGCGGCAATGAGTTTCTCCGATTCGGCCAGCGCTTCCTGCGGAAAAGCGCTCCTGTCGCTGCGGGTGTACTCGTGGAAGCTCACGTCGAGCCAGCACTGCGCCTTGGCCAGGTGGTAATCCATTACCCGCCGGCCGGCGTCGTTCAGGATCTTGATACGACCCTGAACAAGGTCATAGGTCCGGTAGTCGTCCTGGATGGCTTCGTCCGTGATTCGCGAAGCCTGGGGATTGAGCGTCGCCTGCTGGGCCGACGCGCACGATGCGCTCAACCCGACCAGCAGGGGTGCGGCAAAATCCCGGGCCAGAATTGCAACGAGGGTGTTGAATTTCATGATGTCGTTTCGCAATGAATGGTGGGTCGATCAGCGATCCAGGGCGCGGTTTGTCTCTGGATCGCCGCCGCGCATCAAGTTCTCATCGAACTTGAACCGCAGCCGCAGGTAGACACCGTGCTGGGTGTACTCGTAGCCGGTCAGGTCGGAATCACCCTTGAAGCCGGTGACATTCACGCCCGTCGATAGCCAGAGGTTCTTTTGCAACAGGTATCCCACTTCGCCCCCAAACGCCGATTGGCGCGCACCGTGTTGCCCCAACTGAGTTGCGACAGCCAGACCGAGATCCCAGTTCTCGGTAACGTCATAGACAACGCGGGCCGCGGCCAAGGCCGCCTTGAAAGTGTCCCGCACACCACCTTCGAGCAGGTCGCTCTGCCACTTCGCAGCCAGCTGGCCGGTCATCCACCACGGCCGCGACGGGTGATAGTCTGCGTGAGTCGAGGCGATCCAGGCGGCCGACCGCAAGGGACCAACCGTCGCGTTGCTATCATCCCGCTCGTCTTTGCGCTCGATCTTGGCCAGCGCGTTGACACGGTTCGTATCGGTATCACGATACGCAACCCCGAGCTGAGCGCGCTCCTGGACCACATCGCCATGCGCCGCATAGCGCGTCAACAGCAGATAGTTACGCCCGAGCAGGGTCCAGTCGCGCGCGAGCTTCCTGGCGAGCATCACTTGAAAGAGCGTCGTGTTGAACGCATCGCTCACTGGCTGGGTCTGGGTGTCACCCGAACGCCGATATTCGATTCGGGTGCTCCCGCGCCACAGCGGATTGGCCGTGTAGTCGAGCCCGACCGTCACCGCATCCGACGGCGCCGTCGTGCCGGAGAATACCTGGAGATGCTCGTAGCCCGTGCTGATGCGAAGACCTTCGGCCAGGTTGAAGGCGTTGCGGATCCCTGAAGCGAGCTGCAGATCCTGCGAATCGATCGCATCGCGCATCCGGTATTCGCTGAACGCCTGTGTGTCCTGCCAATAGCTGGTGCTGAGGCCGAAGACGAAGGCGTTCGACTTGGTGCCGTCGGCACTCACACCGGACATGTCGACCCAGCCACTCTGGTGTTCGTAGCGGCCGTACAGCTTGGTGCGCTCGGAGAGTTGGTAGTCGCCGCCGATCGATTCACGCTGCCGGTCTTCACCGGAGATCTCGGTCTCCATCTGGCCGCCCAGGGTGAAACGGTCCGTCACGCGATAGCCCGCTCCGAGGTGAACACTGTCGCTCTCGAGGCGGGTGCCGGCCGGCAGTGTGGTGATGGCGTTGGAGAGCCCCCCCTGGGTGATGATCGGCAACCCGGAAGCCGGGTCGATGCTCTGGTTCCCGAATCCAAGCGCGCCACCGCCTGAGCCCGAACCGATGCTACTGGTGAGGCCGGCCGTCGAACCAAACGGCTCAAAGAGCGTACCGTTGCCTTGCGTGCCGATGGTCTCGCGCTCGACGCGCAAGCCAGCGTCTAGCGTCAAACGGTCTACCGCCTTCCACTGTACCCCGGCCCCGCCCGATTCGCGCTTACCGCCACCCGGATTCAAGTCGTCGCTGGACTGGCCCTCGGCATAGACCGACACCGTGTCGGTGATCTTGTGCGTGGCCTTCCCGTTAATTTCCGCCCGGCCACCATTGAGCGGCGCGGCCGGATTGTTGAATTCGGGCGAGGAGCGCCCCGCAAATGCACGCACCTTGTTGGCATCGTCCTCGTGGGCGAGCTCCACACGCCAGGCGCTCCCCTCGACTTCGCCGCTCAAGTTGGCCAGCGCTGGCGTGACCGTCTGGTTGGTCGGGTTGGTGTTGACAGTGCTGGTGGTGTGGGCGACCTCGGCAACCAGCGCGCTCTTGGGCCCGAATCGCAGAGTCGCGTTTGCGCTCTGAAGCTCGTACGGTGCGAGCGGATTGCGATCGGCAACCGCTGAGCCACCAACCTCGAGCCATGGGTTGATCTTGTACTGGCCGTCGACTCCGCCGACCCAGAATCGATCGCCGCCCTGGTCTACCTCGTAGGTCACGCGTAGAGATATCGGGTTCAGGTTCTCATCGAACGCGGGCAGGAACGAAGTGAGCAGTATCCGGCCGGAGAACGGCTCGAATGTGTAGTCCACCAATCTTTGCAGAGGTTTGACGCTCAGGATGTTGGCAGGCTGGGTTCGGTCGCGAACCAGTACCTCGAGCTTTTCGCTGCCCTCGAGCACCGCGCTGTTACGCAAGCCGTACGGCCCCGACCCTTGGCTCGCGAATTCCTCCACCACCTGGTGCAACGTGTCGTTGAAGACAAAGACGTTGCCTGTGTAGTTGCCTTGCTCGACGTGCAGGCGCAAACCGGTCGCGGTGCGGTTGTATGCCCCCAGGCTGCGCTGCTTGAGCGACGCTACCTCGCCCTCCCCGATCGGCTGTGAGAAGCCGTCACCGGTCACGAAATCGCCGTAGAGCAGGTAGTCCTTGTCCTTGTCGATTCGAACGTAGAGACGGTCGGCCGATCGAGCGTCGAAACTCCGAATCGACGAGTCGCCATAGACGGGATACATCTGGTCGGGCTGGATGTCGCGAAGCAGACGGGCACGGGTGTCCTTGTCCGAGTCGTACGACGCCGTGAGCAGGTACTGGCCCTGAATCGTGCCCTTCAAGTAGAACGCTGTACGCAGCTCGGCATCTGCCTTGCCGTCGTGGAACGTGCGGGCCCACGACTCAATGGCCTGGTCAAAGCCATCGGTGCTGCGCGTCGGTTGGATGACGCTCGCACCCTGCCGGTGGAAGTTGACAATGCCTTCGATCAGGCCAGCCGCGATCATGTCGCGCATCTCGGGCACGAAGCTGATGACGCCGTCGGCCTCCTGACTGCCGGCGGTCACCCGCATCCGCACGTCCTGGGCTTCCGCGGGAGCGATGAGGTCGAACTCCGCCAATCCGTTCTCGACCTTGATTTGCACACCTGGCGTTGCCTTGTCGGTGTCCTGACGCCGCGGCCCGAATTCGTCGGTGCGGGCGCCGGGCAGCAGAATGCGTCCGCCCGAGTGCTCCAGCGTGACGAATGCTTGCGCCTTGAGTGGCGTGCCGGCCTTGTCGTAGAGGCGGATCCTAATCCGCACCGGTGTCTGGCCGTCGGCCGGCACGGCATTGCGGGCCACCTCGACCACGATCCGGTCGACATTCGCGTTGGCGGCGTAATCGCCCAGCGGGAACACTTTGGAAAGCCCGGTGGCCGAATCGGGCGACACGGGCGAGAGCGACCGGTCGGGGCCACCGATAGGAGACGTATAGGTCACGTCCGTTGGCGAGGCCGCCGGGGGCGCCGACTGGGCACCGACGATAGGCGTGAACGCCGCACCGACAGCCAGGATCAGGGTGTTGAGCCGCGGCTTGGGTCGGCGCGCCGAACCCAACAAGAGATCGCTGACGGCGCGAGCCCGACGTTCAACGTACTGCATTGGAAGCTCCGGCTTGGTCGTTGTTGTTGTTGTTCGTGGGGGCGCCAGACGGGTTGCTCGCCGACGTCTCAGGTGGAGCTGGGGGCGGCGTGGGAACCGTCACAGGCTCCCGAGCCTTGGGCACCGTCTGGTTCGCGCTGTCCGTACCCTCCTTCGGCGTCGTGACGCTGTTGAGCCCGTGGGCCTTGCTGTCGAACCGAAGCGCCGGGCCCTTCTTGGACTCCTTCTCGGGCGCACGGACTTCACCTTGCGCACGGCGCGCCTTGACCTGGTCCATGACTTGGTTGGAGCCGCTGCCCTCGATGAAGTCGGCGCGATGCATCTCACCGTTCTTCAAGTCCAGCCAGAGGCTTCCAGCGTCTCCCAGGTTTCGGTTGCTCGACGTCGTGAGGTGCGAGCCCTTCGGCAGCGTAGACTCATCCACCCGGATCACCGCGCTGCGCGGGGGCAGTCCGCAGTAGCTGTACTTGCCTTCCGAGTCGGTGATGAAGCTGGTTCCGTCCTGCATCACGAGACGCACGCCGGGAATGCCCAGTTCCTCTGGGTCCTGGACGTGGTTGCCGTTGCTGTCGACGAAGACCTTGCCCACAACGCACGCATCGGTCGAGAAGACGCCGCCGGTCACCTTGACGGTATGCTGGCCAATGTTGGTGGCCAGGCTGCCGGCAAGCGGCGAGAATGCGGGCGTAAGGCAACCCGAAGGCACGCCGCATGCGAACGCCTGAGCCCGGTTGGTTCCGTTGCCCTGCTGCGCGCCAACACCGACCCGCAGGCGATACATCAACACCTCTCGGCCCGTCGACGACATCGCCCCCAGGTTGAAGGCAAGTTCTGGCCCCATGCCGCCGACCGGGTCAGGAATCGCGACTCCGTTCACCGAGGCCGTCCCCTTGATGTAGGTGAACCCTGCCGGCAAACGGTCGAGCACAGTCACCTGACGCGGCGTCGCGCCGGTCGTGGTCTGCACCGACACCGTGTAGCGCACGATGTCGCCGACCTCGGCGATGGTCTTGTCACCTGTCTTCGAGAGGCCCAAGCCAGCCGGAAGCGCCGGATCCAGCGGAATGTGGTTGTTGACGATCGCTGCATCGGCCGAGCCACTCATCACCTGCAGGTAGTAGGTGGTGGCCTGACCGACAGGGCCCGTCGGCGGGCCGGCTTGCGGTTGCACTCGATAGGAGGCACCTGCCACGCCGGTCGGCGACAGCGTTCCGGCGGTCGGCGCGATGGCCGTCGACTGGAAGGTGTACCCCGCAGGCGGTGCCACGCTCAGCGCAAACTGGCAGGAGGCTGGTGCCGAGGAGGTCAGCAAGAACTGGTAGAGCCCTGACGACCCCACCGTCATGGAGATCGCAGATCCGTTGATGGTGTAGCCGCCGAACGTAGCGCCCGCGATTGCCGTGGCCGGGTTGAAGCCCGCGCACGACGCTGCCGGCGTGAGCGTCACCACCGCGCCAGACACTGGCGTGCGCAGCCCAGAGTCGTAGACAACGCCACTCGGATCTACCGGCAGGCTTTGCTGGGCGAGTTCCTGGCCTGCAGCCAGAACAACCGTGAGTTGCGGCGCTGCGCCACGCGTGACGCACGAGCTGACCGTGCCGCCGCTGACGGGCGCGGACTGGTTGCAGGTCGCGCCCGAAGAACCGGGCCCCGATTCGCCGTTGACCGGATAGCCGAAGACGACACCTGACTGTGGGTCGCGGAAGCGAACCGCATAAGGCGTCCCGGGCAGCAGGTCGGCCACCTTGTAGCTGCCAGTCGGCGAGGTCGTGGCCTTGGCCACCACCTGGTTCGTGGTCGGGTTGACCACTTCGACGGTCCAGCCCGCTAAACGGACGTCGCCCGAATCGAGCACGCCAGGCACCGAACCGACGTCAAGCCAGACGGTGCCAGAGAGCGACGCCCCCAGTTGGATCGCCGTCGAATCGCGGCATACATTGCTGTCGATGGCCGGATCGCAAAGCGGAAGGCTGGCCGGGTTGCTCGCAAAGAGGGCTTGGTTGGCCGCTGAGGGAGACCGCGCCGCCAATTCCCCGCCACCGGTGACCATGACCGCGTTGTTGAGCGGTGAGTTCGCCGCAGCTTGCGCACTGACGGCCACCACGGCATCGATCTCGTTCGGGTTCGTGGCGCCTGGAGCGAGCACGAGGCTCGAGCTGCATGAGAAGGTGCTTGCGCCGGCGGCGCCGGTACAACTCCAGCCCGAGCCGGTCGGCGTCGCCGCGAGCGTGATCCCGACGGGCAGGTTGTCCGTCGCGGTGTAGGCGCCCGCCGTCGCAGTCTCGCCCGCGTTGCGCACGCGGATTCGGTACGCACCCGGGTTGTCGACCGTGAACTTCGCCAGCGCATGATCCTTGCTGACCATGAGGGCTGGCGACATGCCGATCTCGCCGAAGTTGTACCCAGTCGCGTTCGCGCCAGCCAGCAGGGAGATCGTGCTGATGGCCGAAGGCGTGACGGACACGAGCGTCGCAGTGCCGCCTGATGAGCCCGGCGTCGTGATGCCGTTGTCGGTGCCGGCTGGTTGCGTCGGCTCGGTGAGCGTGTAGACGCCGGGACGCAGTGTCCCGAACGAGTAGCTCCCGTCCGCTGCCGTGCTCGTGGAAGCACTGACCGTGTTGCCCTGGTCATCGGCGCCCGTCAGCGTGATCGGCACGCTGGCCAGCCCGCTCTCACCGGGGGCCATGACTCCGTTGTTGTTGTTGTCGGCATAGACGAAGCCGGCCAGGCTCGCGGCCGGCACTTCGCCGAAGTTGTTGTTGTTCGACGACTGGCCAACGGCCAGGGCAATGGCGGCAATGGCGCTCGGCGTGGTCGCAACCGACGTGGCCGTGCCACCGGCGGAGCCGGCGATCGTGCGACCGTTGACAGTGCCTGCCGGCTGGTTCGGCTCGCCCAGCGCATAGCTGCCCGGTGAGAGGCTACCGAAGCTGAAGGTGCCGTTCGCATCGGTCACCGCCGTCCGCGACACCGCTGCGCCGCTCGCATCGACGCCAGACAGGTTGACGGCCACACCGGCGATACCGGCTTCGCCGGTATCGACCACACCGTTGTTGTTCGCGTCGAGCCAGACCCGGCCAGCAATCACGCTGGTGTTCGGGATCTCGGCGAAGTTGTTGGCCGATGAACTCGCGCCAGGGGTCATGAGGACGATGCCGGAGATCGCACTCGGCAGCGTGGCCACGCCCGTTGCGAAGCCGCCCCCGGTACCCGCCAACGTTTTGCCGTTGGATGTCCCGGTAGGCTGGTTCGGCTCCGTGACCGTGTAGGTCCCGGGACGCAGGTCGGCGGCGCCGAAGGTGCCGTCGGCCGCCGTGGTGACGGTGCGGCTCACTGCCGCACCGGCGTCGTCCGTGCCCGTGATCACGATGCTCACGCCTGAGATCCCGGCATCCCCAGGGAGGTCCTGCACACCGTTGTTGTTGATGTCGAGGAAGACCACGCCTCGGATCGCGACCGGGAGGATCTTGGCGAAGTTGTTGGCTACTGAGTCCGCACCGGCCGGCAGGGCGATCGCACTGACCGCACCGGGGGTGGTCGACACGGGCGCAGCAGTGCCGCTCGCGACACCGGCAACCGTCCCGACCGCCACCTTGCCATTGAGGGTCGCGACCCCGCCGACGACCGGCTGCGCCGCCTGCTCGGTCACCGTGTAGCCGCTGGCGTTCGCCGCCAGGACGCCATCGAAGCGCCATGCGCCGGTCGAATCCGTCGTCGTGATGCGATTGACGGCCGCGCCGGTCACGTCAGTACCGCTGAGCGTCACCGTCGCGCCGGAGATGCCGACTTCGGCCGGCTGCTTCACGCCGTCGTCGTTGGCATCCAGGTAGACCTGGCCGCTCACCGATCCCGCACGCACGCCGAAGTTGTTGCTTGCGGACCCGGCGGATGCCAGCGCCGAAATGGTGATCGAGGTTGTTCCAACGGCGGTGCCGTTCGTCCCAGGATTGGCGGCGCCGGTGCCGTATCCCGGCGGCTGAGTTTCGCAGAGCGTGTAGGTCTGCCCGGTCGGTGCGCCGCTGATCGAGTAGTTCCCCGACGCGTCGGTGGTCGTGTTGGCAAAAACCGGCCCGGAGCAGGAGGGGCCTGTGTGCAACGTGACAGTCACGCCGGGCAGGCGCCCGTCCGTGGGTGTCCCGTCCATCGCGTTGTTGCGGTTGAGATCGATGTAGACGGACCCGCTGATCGGCGCAATCGGAAGCTCGCCGAACAGGTAACCCGTGGCCTGTCCGCCAGGGGCGAGCGCGATGCCGCTCAACACGTTCTGTACGGCGTTGGAGCCGGCCGAGGTTCCCGCGGTGTCCTTGCCGTCGACAAACGTCCCCGCCGCGGGCGGGATGGCGCCCTTCGTGACGGTGTAGCCCGCCGCATTGGCCGAGACGATCTGGTCAAAGAGGTAGTTGCCGCTCGCGTCGGTCGTCACGCTCATCGACACCACATTGCCGTTCGCGTCGGTACCCGAGAGCGTTACCGGCACGCCAGCAACACCGACTTCGCCAGTATCACGCACGCCGTTGTTGTAGTTGGCGCCGGGGCCACTGTCCTGGTAAACCGAACCAGCGATCGAACCGAGAACGACACCGAAATTGTCGCCGGTCGACGCGCCCGAGAGATTGCTGATCGGGATGACGTTGCCGGGTACGCCATTGGCACTGCTCGCGCCATAGCCGGTCGGCGCCGTCTCGCAGACAAGGTAGTTCTGGTAGGCGACGACGTTGCCGAAGGAGTACGTCCCGTCCGCGGCCGTCGTGGTGGTCCGCAGCGTCGTACCGGCCGTGCAATCGGCGCCCTGGACGAGGCGGATGGTGACGTTTGGGACACGCCCGGTCTCACCTGGTTGCAGCACCATGTCGCGGTTCGTGTCGATGAAGACTAGGCCCGCAATGGAGGTCAGCTGCTGCTCCCCGAAATTGAACTGCGTACCGTCAAAGCCCGTCGACAGATCGATCGATGCGATCCGGTCCGTGTTGGCCACGGGCGTGTTCGGCTGTGCCGTGCACCCGGCCGCACAGGCCGCGCCGTTGATCAGTCCCGGGTTGACCGGGCCGTTGCCCAGGCCCGCCGGAGAGGCCGGGAGAGGCTCCTCGAGGGTGTAGGGGACAAGTGGATCGAGGTTTGTGAAGCTATAGGCACCCGCCGCATTCGACGTCGCGGTCGCGACGACCGCCAGCGTGTTCGCATTGAGCAGTCGGACAGTTGCACCCGAGATCGGCGTGTCGCCGACATCGTGGGTACCGTTCAGATTGACGTCGATGTAGACCAGCCCCGAAAGGCTCGGACGGCGGACTTGCGGGAAGTTGTAGCCCGTCGCGGCCGTGTTGGCCGCCAAGACGATGGTATTGAAGGACGAGTTGCCGCTCGTACCGCCGTTGGTATAGGTGCCGCCTTGGGTGGGGATCGGTGGGGTCACCGGACCGTTCACGTACGCCGTAGGCTGGGTCTCGGTGACCACGTAGCCGGATACGTTCGCTGGCGACAGATCGTTGAACGAGTAGTTGCCGCTGCTGTCGGTCGTCGTCGTGAGCGACACCGCATTGCCAAAGGCATCCGTGCCGGTCAACGTGATCGTCGCGCCAGGGACCCCCGGCTCTCCCGCCTGCTGCGTGCCGCCATTGGCGCCGACCCGGTTCTGGTCGTTGAACATCGCGCCCGCGATCGACGAATGCTGAACATTGACGACCCCGCACACGCCCAGGTTGTTCGAGCTGTTCGGGTCTACCTCGCTGGTCGTCGCGGACGCGCAGTTCTGCGCGGTGCCCCCGCTTGGAAAGGCGGTCATCACCGATGGAATCGTGACGATGGCTGTCTTGTTAGCCGGCAGAAGGCCCAAGGCGCACGTGATCGCCCGCCCGGACACCGAACAGCTGCCCGCCCCCCCGCCGGAGACCGCCCAGGTGGGCGTGCCGGTGATGGCCATTCCGGCAGGAAGCGTATCGGTCATTCCGGTGGACTGGCTGTCGCCAGGGCCGTTGTTGGTGACCGCGACGCTCCAGTTGAAGGGCTGACGCAGTTGAACCGGGTTGATCGATGGTGACTTCACGACCGCGATGTCGGCGCGCACGCGCACCGTGGTCGTGTCATTCGAGACGTTGTTCGAGAGATTGGGGTCGGTCTCGTTGGCGATGACCGTGCCCTGTGTGGTGTAGATGTCGCCACCCGAGTTCGGGGGCGAACCAAAGCGGAAGACGAGGTAGCGGGTCCAACTTGCGCCGTTCGCGATCTGGCCCGGCGCAGGGTTCATACAGGTCACGAGCATCGTCGCGGGCCCTGTCACCGAATTGCCAACCTGATTGCACAGACTTGCAGGAATGTTCCCGCTCGGGTTCGCCGCAGCCACGTTATTGGCCGCGCCGTCACCACGGAACGTGATGGTCTTGCCCGCCGGCGGCGTCATCGCAAAGGTAAAGCTCGTGCCGCTCGCCAGAGAAGGACCGTTGTCGGTGTCCGTGACTTGATAGGTTTCGTCGTTGTTGGTCGCCGTGACCGGGTCATAGCCCGTCGGGTCCACAAGATCCGTATGGTGAATCAACATGTCGGCCTGGGCCGGGTTGATCGTGAGCACCGCGGACTTCGAGTCCGGCGCCGTACCTTGCCCGTTGGCGCTGTCCTCGGGCGTGGAAGTCGATACGGCGGCGGTGTTGGGAAGGGTCCGCACCGTGGTGCCCGCCTGCCAGTTCGGGCTCACGACGATCGTGACCGTGCGTGAGTCGCCGTTTGCGACAGATCCGGGGAACGTGCAGGTGAGCGTCGGCGTGCCGGAGGTGTAGCTTGTATTCGCCGTGAGCCCAGAGCACGCGCCGCCATTGGTGGGGCTCGCCGAAACAAACGTGAAGCCCGGGTCTGCGCCGGGGATCGTGAAAACATCCTTGACCACGAAGTTCGCAGCCGCCGACGGCCCGTCGTTGCGGGCCGTCACCGTGTAAGTGGCATTGGTGCCGGCCAAGACCGGGTTGGCCGCCAGCACCTTGGAGACCAGTTCCACGTCAGCAATCGGGTCGATCGTGACAGCGACCGACGCGGTGTTGTCCGCAGGGTTCACCTCCCCCTGCGTTGTCGAGAAAGCAGTCAGGACTGCGTTGGAGGTGCCGTCCATCATGTCGCGATGCGCGACGACCGTGAAAGCCACGGAATCGCCAGGTTGCAGCACCGTTCCCGAAGTCTGTGTGCAAGTCACGTTGCCAGTCTGGCCGGTGCCTGTACCCGTGCAGCTGAACGTCGCAGTCGACGAGCCACTCGTGTTCGTCAGTACCGTGCCAGTGACCGCGACATTGGTCGCTGAGATCCGCCCAGGGATACTCAGGTTGACCACCACGTCTTTCGCGGGCGCGCTGGTGCCGATATTCTTGTTGGTCAGGACACCCGTGTAGGTGATCTGTGTCTCGTTGTATTCGACCGTGGTCTGAACGCCCCCTGCGGTGGCCGCGGAGAGCGCAACCTGCAGGTCAGGGGAGTTGTTGGTCGCAGTAACGGTGGACGATGCCGTCGTCGAGTTGTTGCTGGCGTTGAAATCACCGGGCACGCCCGAATAGCTAACCGTCGCCGTGTTCGTTGCGGTACCGGCTGCGAGCGACTGGGTCGTGATGTAGAGGGTGTTCGAGTTGGAGTTGGGAAGCGACGCCGAGTAAGTGCAAGTCACGTTCGGCGGTGCCGACACGCAGTTCCAATTCGTGCCGCTGTAGCTGACGAACGATTCCTGGGCGGGGTCAAGTGTGTCCACCACCGTGATCGTGTTGGCAGCTGCGATCCGCGGGCCAGCGTTGTTCACGATGATCGCGCTGACCATGTTCTGGCCCAGCGCGGTCAAGGCGGGACTCTTCGACTTCGAGATCGACAGGTCCAGACCATCCGGCGCAACGGCCACCGAGGCCGCCGCCGAGTTGTTTGACGAATCCGGGTCGGCCGGTCCGCCCGCGTTCGTGGCAATCGTCGCGGTGATGTTGTTGTAGCTTGTCACCGCGGCGACGGGTGGAGCGGTCGCGATCACTGTCAACGTTCCGCTGGACCCGGAGGCAAGGCTTCCGGAATCGACGCACGTGACCGTGGCGGGCGAGCCCGAATTCGTGCACGACCAGCCGACCGAGCCGGTGTTGGAGGTCACGACGAAGCCCGCCGGCAGCGGAAAGGTCACGGTCGCACCGGTCGTCGCGGGATAGGGGCCATTGTTGGCCGGGTGCAGCACAAAGGTGATCGGCGAGCCGGAGGTTGCCGGGTTCGGCGTGATGGCATCCTGGGTGATCGTCAGGTCTGCGCCCGGGTTGACGGTCACGCTCGCCACCACCGCGTTGTTGGAGAGGTCCGGGTCGCCGGTTGACGAGGTGATGCTTCCGTTGAGCGTCACCGTGCCGCCCGTCACCCCGGTGATCCGGGTCGAGATCGGGAAGCTCGAGTAGTTGCCAACAGGGATTGCGCCACTGGTGCAGGTCACCGCCTGGCCCGACGCGTTGCAACTCCAGGAGCCGTTGCCGCCCGACACATAGGTCAGCGTTCCAGGCAGCGTTGTCGTGAAGGTCGCGTTGCTGGCCGTGTTGGGGCCGGAGTTGCTTCCGGATACGGTCCACGTGACGAGTCCTCCACCCGTCGCCTGGTTGGGCGCACCCGTCATGGCCGCCGATAGGTCAGCGCCATCGTTGATGGTCGTGTCCTGGGTCAGCGAATTATTGGCTGGATTGAGGTCCACATCCGTCGTCGCCACGGCCGCGGTCGAGTCAAGCGTGGTGACCGTAGAACCGGTGGTCTTCAGTACCACGTTGATGACCTGCGAAGGGCCGGCCGGGGTCGCCAGCTTGCCGAGAAGCGTCGGATACGTGCAGGTGACCGTGCCGGGCGTCTGGCCGTCGAAAGTGCAAGCGCCAGAGATGACGGTATCCGCCGCGGAGACGAACTGCGTGTTGGCCGGCAGCGGGTAGGTCAGGACGACGTTGTGGGCCGTGTCCGAATCGGAATTCGCGATCGTGATCGCGTAGTCGATCTTCCCTCCGCGGACCGCAGGGTCAGGCGTGCCGATGAAGCTTGAGACCAGGACGTCCACCGCGTGGGCGGCGATGGGGAACATCCCCGCCACTGCGAAGAGCGAACTGACCGCGACTGTCCTAGCGCTGCGTCGAATTCTGAACTTGGGTTGCCACGTGTATAGGCTGGCGAAGTTTGTCCAAAGAGATTCGAGCATTTGGTGGGGCACCTGGGTGGCGATCGGCTCGCCACGTTGTTGTTATTGCACGCGGCGCAGTAGCGTTTGCGGCGACACGCGCTTTTCGGCAGAGAATGACAACGCCCACAATCGCTGGCGTTTGTTCACAATCAGATGCGTGAAAATTCCTCGTCGAGGACGCCGCGGTAAAACATCGCGCCCAGGACGGCACCGACGATCGGTGCCAGCCAAAACAGCCACAGTTGCTGCACCGCCCAACCACCCACGAACAACGCGACCCCGGTGCTGCGCGCCGGATTCACCGAGGTGTTAGTGACCGGGATGCTGATCAAATGGATCAGCGTGAGCGCCAGCCCGATCGCCACCGGCGCGAGCGACCCCACGGCGCGGGTGCCGGTGGCGCCGAGGATGATCACGACAAACAGCGCCGTGAACACCACTTCGCTCACCAGCGCGGCGACCAGTGAGTAGCCGCCCGGCGAGTGCGCGCCGTAGCCGTTGGAGGCGAAGCCGCTGGCCGCGAGATCGAAACCGGGCTTGCCCGTGGCGATGAGCGCGAGTACACCTCCCGCGACTACGGCGCCCAGCACCTGCACCACGATGTACGGCAGCAGTCGCGACGCCGGGAACCGCCCACCTACCCAAAGGCCCACCGACACGGCAGGATTGAAGTGACCGCCGGAAACAGGGCCGACGGCAACCGCCATCGTCAGCACGGTCAGCCCGAAGGCCAGCGATACCCCGAGCAAGCCAATGCCCAATTGCGGGAACGCGGCTGCCAGAACGGCGCTGCCGCAGCCTCCCAGGACGAGCCAGAACGTGCCGATGAACTCGGCGGCCAGTGCTTTCCTCATGATTGCCTCCTCAGGGTGATGAGGCGGCATGATGCGGCTCCATCTCGCGCTTGAGGAGGCGCGCTGACATTTGTTGACTTTCGCCCGCGTATCAGGCCGTGGGCAGCTCGATGAAGAACACATTGCCCTGCGCCTGGGCGCACCAGCCGGCGCGTCCCCCGTGGTGCTGCGCGACGGCCTGCACGAAAGCCAGGCCCAGGCCCGCCCCGCTCGCATCCGCCTTGCCGCGGCGAAAGCGCGTGAACAAGCCGTTGGCTACATCCGGCTGCAGCGGCGGGCCAGTGTCGACCACCTCGATGCGCCAGCCAGGCTCGCAGGCCAGCAGCCGGCATTGCACGCCCGTACCCGCCCAGCCGGCGTGCTTGAGCGCGTTGTCAACAAGGTTTACCAGCGCACGCGCGAGCATCGAGCGATCCCCCCAGACCAGGCATTCGTGCTCCGGCGCCTCGCTGCTCACGTCCATCGCCTTGGCACGCGCCTGCGGCCAGCAGGCATCCACTCCCTCCACCACCGGGTCGCGTAGATCCAGCAACTCCATGCGATAGCCCTGCGCCGACTCGGCGCGCGCAAGCTGCACGAACCCATCGGCCAGCGAGAGTGCCCGGCGCGCGTGCACCTCGATTGCGGTCAATGTCGATGCGTCGTGCTCCGAGCCCTGCAGTTCGATCAGTGCCAGAGTCGCCGACAGCGGAGCGCGCAGGTCATGCGACAGGAAGTTCAGCGCCTCCTGCCGTTGCCCCTCCAGTGCGCGCACATGTGCGGCCGCGCCGGATAGCGCCGCCATGCGGCGGTCAAGCAAATCTCCGCGGGCAACCGCCGCATCATGACGCTGGTCGAGCGGCAACTGCTGGCGGGTGCGCTCGAACTCGCGCGCGAGGTAAGCCAGCGCGGCTTCGAGCCGCTGCCAGCTCCACAGCGGGTACAGCAGCAACAGCCCCAGCAGGGCGGCCGCCGGCTTCCATTGGACTCCGGCTTGCAGCAGCGCCCATGCGGCGCACAGCGTCAACGGCAGAAGGGCCAGCACGACGCCCCCGGCCGCCCGAGGCGGCGCAAAGCGCAGCGCCGCAGCCGCCAGCGCCAAGGCCCCCAACGTGAGCAACGCCGCCTCCCACGGCGCCGCCGCGCGCAGGTTGCGGCCTTCGCGTAGTGCGATCAGCGCCTGTGCCGAAATCTCGACGCCGGGCATCAACGCATCCTGGCTGGACACGGGGGTAGGGTATGCGTCCATCAGACCCGGTGCGGTCGCTCCGACGAGCACGATCGCGCCGCGCAAGGATGACGCCGGCACGCGGCCTTCCAGCACATCCAGGTAAGACACGCGTCGCACATGCCCCGGCGGTCCCGAATACGGGATGATGTAGGGCTGCTCGCGCCGCCACCAGCCCGGCGCGCCATCGCCCGCCTGGGCTCCGGGGGCGGGCAAGGCGCCCGCTTCGCCCGCCACCTCCAGCAGCGACAACGAGAAGTGGTCCCACAGCACGTTGCCAAAACCCTCGCGCAGGAAGATGCTGCGCACTACGCCGTCGGCATCCAGTTCCACGTGCAGGTGACCTAGGCCGGCTGCGGCCGCGGCCAGCGACGGCACAGGCAGCGAGACCATGGCATCGCCCGATTGCAACGGCGCCATGCGTAGCGGTAGCACCACCCGCTCGTTTCGCCGCATCGCGCCGGCCAGCGCCGCATCACCTTGCGGGTCCGGCTCGGAGAACATCAGATCCAACCCCACAGCCCGTGGCTGAGCCGCTGTCAGCACGTCGAGCAGGCACGCATGCACGGCACGCGGCCAGGGCCAGCGGCCCAGCGCGGCCAGGCTGGCGTCGTCAATCCCGACCACCACGACGTCTTGCGGCGCGGCGCGCCCGCTCCAGCCGAGCAAGCGATCCGCGACCAGGGCATCGATGCGGCCCAGGCCGTTGAGCGCGCCCAGCGCCACCACCACCGCGGCGAACAGCAGCAACGCCACCTGCGTTCGCCGCCGGCGATAGAGGCTGCGCAGCCGGCGAACGCGCAGCAGGCGTGCCATCAGCGATCCAACTGAATCCGCTCGCCGTTCGACTGCTGCACGGGGCTACCATCGCTGCTGCAGACGCTGGCGTCAGTGTTGACCAAACGCGGTGGTGAGAAAGCGGTCCGTCGGCCGTACGCATCGATGGCTTGCATGCGCAGCGCGTAGGGAACGCAGCGCGGAGGCAGTGCCAGCGGCAGCCGGTCGCCGCGCACCTCCTCGTCCTGCACCACCGTGCCAAAGGCCGTGTCGGTGGCCACCTGAACTCGATACCGATAACCCTCCTGCGCAACCCAGTGCACCTGGTGGCCGTCTGCCACGATGTCTTCGGCACGCGGCACAGGCGGCAGCGGGACCACGACAAAACGGCTCGGGTCGCCGAAGGGGCCACGCTCCAGCCGGCCATCGCTCTCGGGCGCGAGCGTGGCCACGCGCCAGTACACCTCGCCCACAGGGAGCTCCCGCAACTCGAAGCGGCAGCGCCCGCCAGCCTGCTCCTCCCGCAGGGGCGGCTCGAAGCGCGGGTTGGTCGCCATCTGCAGCAGGTAGGCCGACGCCTGCGGCACCTCGGTGCACTCGATCTGCACACGATCTGGTCCGACGGTCTCGCTCGGCTGCGGTGCCTGCGCCAGGGGCGGCACCGGCGTGGTCTTGATCCACAAGTTACCGGAGGCTTCCGTGCCCAACAATTCGTCGGCGTCGATGGCCCGCGCTCGCAGGCGGTACCGCCCATCCGGCAGGCCATCAAGCATGATCGGCAACGGCCCTTCGGTCGACCACAGTACGCGCGTGAACGTCTCGTCGTCTGCGATCTCCACGCGGTAGTGCGTGGCTCCGGCCATCGCCGCCAGCGGCAGCGCAGCCGGCACGCGCTCGACGCGCCCCTGCAGGCCCGAAAGATCGGGCGCCGATAGCAGCGGTTTGCGCATCGGGGTCGTGCCCCGCCGCACGACCGCGCCCTGCCCGGCATCGATCAAGACTGGTGTGTCGACGCCGCGAGCCGCCGCCTGCACTTCGACCTGGCCTTGCACCACGTCGGCCGACGTGCGCACCGCCTCCGCGGGCACCGACACGCCGAAGCGCGTGCCCCGCACGCCGGCCGTGGCCAGGGGCGTCTTCACCTGGAAGCGCGAACCGGGTGTTTGCGGCGCGACGGTGGCATCGACCCGGCCCTGGTCCAGCTCGATCAATGTGTTGCGGCGCTGCCCGGCCGGCAGGTCCCGCAGGCGCAGCAGCTTCGAGCGGCTATTCGCCTGCAACTGCAGCAGCGATCCATCGTGCAGACGCAGACTCACGAAGCCTTGCGCGCCCACCTCCAACGCCGCGCCCTCGGTCACCGTGTCCCCGATGTGCACAGCAGCGCCGTCCGCCTGCACCGGCCCGCGCACGTATTCCACGCGCGCCGGCACGGCCGTGCCCTTGAGCAGGGAGGCGGGCAGCAGCAAGCGCTGCCCGGGTTGAAGCCGCCACGGGCGCAACAGTCGGTTGAGCCGGGCAACCTCCGGCCACTGGCGGGCATCCTCGAGCAGCCGCTCGGCGATGACAGACAGCGATTCGCCGCGCTGAACCTCGTAGGGCACCATGTCTTCCGAGGCAGCGGCGCCTGTCATGACGAGAACGGCGGCGGCTCCAGCCAGCCACTGCAGCTTCATGCTGTGGCCTCCGCGCCAGAATCTGGCATGGCAATGGCTTCAAGCCGATACCCATGCCCGTACACCGCGCTTAGCCGATAGCCGCGTTCCGGCCGCAGGCCCAGCTTGCTACGCACCGCCGAGACGTGGGTGTCGAGCGTACGTGTAGGAAGGTCGGCGTCGTGGCCCCACACCGTCTGCATCAGGTAGCCGCGTGAGAGCAGTTGGCCCAAGCGCACGAACAGACAGTGCGCGAGCTCGAACTCGCGCTGCTTCAGCTCGATCGGCCGGCCTTGGTAGTGCACCGAGCGCAAGGAAGGTTGCAACAGGAAGTCGCCATGCTGTAGCCCCGCCGCCTCCTGGGGATAGGCGCGGCGCAGCAGCGCAAGCATGCGGGCTTTCAGCTCGGCGCTGCGCACCGGCTTGACGACATAGTCATCAGCGCCGGCGCTCAAGGCCTGCACGACGTCACGCTCGTTGTCGCGGTGGGTCACAAAGATCACCGGACTCTGCGTGCGGTGCCTCAGGCGGAGCGTGCGCAGCACATCCAGCCCCGGCATATCGGGCAACTCCCAGTCGATCAGGAACAGGTCGAATGTGGCTCGTTGCAATGCATGGAGCAGCTCCGCTCCGGTGCTGAAGCGGTGGCAGGCGTGTCCGAGCGCTTGCACTGCATGGGAAAGAAGGTCGAGCTGGTGGATATCGTCATCGAGAACGGCGACCTGCATAGACTGTGAAGTTCCGGGAAAGGGCGACCGCACCTGCATTTCGCTATGCAGGCACGACTTTGTGGTCTGCGAATTTTCGCTGTGGAGACGGGCTTAGGCCCGTTCGCTCATGCCGATCTGGCAGTCGTTGTCGAATTTGACTTGATGAGCACAGGCGCATGGTAGCTGACGGCGCAGCATGCGATTCATCTCGAGCGCGCGCTCGATGAGCATGCGGTCCCCGTCTGCGTCTTCGTACGCCTAGCTGATGGCGCCCAGAAGCAGCTCCAGCCCCCCAACGACCTGCCGGCTCTGCCCGACGCCATCGCACATGACCAGCGTCTCCATGAACCGATCGGCGTCGGCTACCAGCCCTCCGGTGGCGCAAATTTCCTCGGGCAGGCGCTCGCACAAAGCCTTGGCGAACGACGTACCGTTACCCAGTCGGAGCGGACGGTCTTCTCCCTCGCGTCCTTCATCAAGGACGCCAAGAGCACCGCGCGGCTCGAGGCGAATGCCGCGGGCTGCGCACTGCGCGTGCCTCCGGTACCGAATGACATGTCCGTCCGGGGCAACCGGCCCATGCTGCATGCGGCCTTGAGCAACCTGCTTCAGAATGCCTTCAAGTTCACGCACGCGCACACGGAAATCACGCTGCGGGCGTCCGCATCGGACGGAAACGCGATCATCGAGGTGCATGACTGTTGCGGCGGACTTCCGCTTGGAACGGTGGAGACGATGTTCACGCCATTCACTCAATACGGAGCCGACAGGACAGGCCTGGGCCTCGGCCTGGCCATCGCCCGGCACAGCATCGAGGCGGACTTCGGCACCCTGTCCGTTCGGGATGTTCCCGGGACGGGATGCGTCTTCACGATCACGCTCCCGCTGCATCGGCCCCTCTGAACGAGGACGCGCGGATGCGCCCTTTCGGCGCTTCCCGGGCGCGGCTGCCCGGGTGCCCTGCGCCCGACCTGATCTGGCACGTCGTTCAACGGGGCGACAGCCGACCGTCGAGGTGAGATCATGCACAGGCGGATCCGCTGTGCCATGCGTTCGCGGATCACGGGACAGAGCAAGCTGAAGCCGAGGGGAATCAGCCTATGAAAGCCAGTTCGGACCGTGTGCCACTTGCCGACGTGCGAGATCTCCTGCGCATCGGCAGCCCCCTCCCGTTCAGGGTTCTCGACGCGCAGGAGAGATTGCTGCTGAACGAGGGACAGGTGATCCAGGACGAGGCGCAGTTCGAGGCCTTGGCCGAGCGCGGCGCGTGGGCCGAACGCGCGAGCGTGGATGCCGAGCGCAAGGCGCGTGCCGCCGCAGCCTCGCCGCCCGTCGCGGTGCAGTTGTCGCTGTTCGATCGTTGGGAGCGCCTGCTGTGGCAGTTCGACAGACTCGCGCGCGGCCTGGTCCGGCGGGAATTGCCCGGTGCCAGCCTGCCTCCGTTCCACGACGCGCTGCGCGCGCTCGTCGACCGCGACCCGGACATCGCCCTTTTCCTCTGCACCCGGCAGGAAGATCATCGTTTCGCTCTCTATCCGTTGCGTCACTCGATCCACTGCGCCGTGCTGGCCACGCTGACCGCGCGCCAACTTGGATGGGACGAGAGCCGCATCAACGCTCTCGGGTGTGCGGCGCTCACGATGAATCTTGGGATTCTGGAACTGCAGGCCACCATGGCCGAGCAGGATGACCCCCCGACAAAAAAGCAGTTGGAGCAGATCCGGGCCCATCCGGATGCGGCGGTCGCGCTGTTGCGATCGGCCGGCATCGTCGACGATGAGTGGCTGGCTATCGTCGCCGACCATCACGAGCGCAGCGGCGGCGGAGGCTATCCAAGGGGCAGCGGCGACGTCCATCCAAGCGCCCACATGCTGCGCGGCATCGATGTCTACATGGCCAAGATCAGCCCGCGCGCGAAGCGTCCGGGCATCACGCCGCAACTTGCAGTGCGACAACTCTTCCAACAGAACCCGGGCGATCCGCTATCGATGGCGGTCATCAAGGCGCTGGGGGTGCACCCACCTGGCAGCCTGGTCAAGCTGCGCTCCGGTGAAATAGCCGTGGCCATCCGGAGACCACCGGTAGGCACTCATCCCTTGGTGGCAACTTTGAGTGATCGAAACGGGAAGCCCAGCGGGGAGACGCACCGTCGAAACACCGCCGAACCTGACTATGACGTCGAGGCGCCGGTGACCAGTTCCAAAGAGTTCGCGCGGATCATGCCCGAGCGCGTCTATGGCTTGGTGAGCGGGTGACGTCCCTGCTCTGCGACTGACTGGAGTGACGTACCTGGGTCGTCAAGCTGCCCGAGGCGCACGCCGCTTGCCCGTCGATGGACGGCCAACCGCGGATCCTTCATGAAAAACACACCGTCTGACGTCGACGACATCTTCGGGAACGCCCTGCAACCTGAGCCTGAGAAGCCTGTATTCGCAGCACCCACGAAAGACGCACGCAAGGAGGCGCGCGTCAAGGTGAAGTGGGCCGCCAGAGTTCAACTGCCCAACGGTGCGGTCGTCGAGACGCGCGTTTGCGACATCAGCGAGAGCGGCATCGGTCTCGCCGGCGACGCGGGAATCACGCCGAACTCGGTACTTACGTGCGCCATCGCCGTTCCCGGCCTGAACGATCCGAAGCAGATCACATCCATCGTGGGCACTATCAAGACCACGCACGCCACGATTCGCGGGTTCGACCTCATCTACGGAGGGACATGGGTGCACAACGACGCGAGTGCGCAGGATTTGCTCAAGAAGTGGATCCGCCGCCTGCGCAGCTAGCTCCAAAAGAGTGCTCGCGAGCAGAATGCGCTGCTTTACTTGAAGAGGCTGCGTTTGGGCGCGGCACGTGCTGCACCTGATTCATGTAGAGGCCTGACGACCTCAGGAGCAAGTCATGAATATCGCAACCACCCTGAGGGCCATCGAGCACTACGAACTGCGCTATTGCTCACTCTTCACCGCAGGCCGTGCGCTTGCCTTCCCATGCAACGTCCGAAGTGAAGTACCGATCGATGACCTGAGCGCGCGCGCACTCAACAACTACCTCTACGCTCGCGCGGTCGTTGGCCTTGAGTACGCCGTCCCCTCGGTGCAGCTTGTCTAGTCACCGCGCCGAGTCGATGGCCACACCGCTTCAGCCAACGGAAGAGCTGGCGGCTGGCGTGGAGCGACGGTGCAGATCGGTTTGAATCAAGTCTTGAGCCTGTCCCACGCACGCAGCGAACTTCTGCTGTATACATAGATGGGTATCTGGAAGAGTACTCACGGCACCGTCGTGTTGCGCAGTCTTTTCGGGATGTCAGTCAAGTGTGATGCATTCTGTGTCTATCGACATCATGGATGCATATCGCTGAACCATTTCAAGTGAGGCCGCTCGGACCTGACATACCTGGCGGCTGGGCCGACCGATGAAATCCCGAAAGGTGAAGTGACATGTACCGAATCCTGTTGGTCGATGAAGACCTCGCGGTAACGAGCTCTCTTGCACGCCTGCTCCACTACACACCTCTGGTGGTGCTCGGCAGGGAGTGGCGCTCCGAAGTGGAGACGTTCGACTCGCCGATCAAAGCGCTCGCACGCATGGGGGTTCGTGGTTTTGATCTGGCCGTGTCAGGCTTTCACATGACAGAAATGGATGGCGTGGAGCTGTTACGCCGATTTCACGAACTGCAGCCGAACGCCGCGCGCGTGCTCGTGTCGGGCTATGAGGATCTGAATGGCTTGATCGCAGCGGTAAATGAAGCCAAGATCGATCGATTCATCACCAAGCCCTGGCAAGACTTCGACCTGATCAGTACGCTCGGAAACATTCTCGAGCGTCGCGGTCTACTTCTCGCGAATCAGACGCTGGCGAAGCACGCTGGCCGCGAGTACCGCGAACTTTCACCTGTGGAGCTCGAGACGCGCCGACTCGAACAGCTCGAACCCGGCATCACGCGGGTTCAGTGGGGGCCTGACGGCGTGGTGGTCATGGAACCGTGAGTTCTCAACCAACGTCGACGACGAGGAGTCCGTCGAGGTCAACATCAGCAACGTGGTCGGCGGATCCTCAAACAATGCCCAAACCGCCTTCGACGAACGGGTATATGGACGTTGACGGCGCTGCAGCCATGACCGCTCGTGAGCCGAAAGCCGCCGTGAGCGCGGCAACTACCCACGCCTGCAGTCGCTGCGGGAGCCGCCGGTCAGATCAGCGCGTCGATCGGCCGCTTTCTGCCAACTAGCAGCCACACGCAGTTGATGCCGGGTCGCGCAGCAGCGAACTAGCCCGCGGCCGCAGCGGCGGGTAGTGGCGCGCGCGAGTTCACCTGAGGGCTATGCGCATCCTCGCGATCTCGAGACGGCGGGACACCGAACATGCGGCTGTATTCCCGGCTGAATTGCGACGGGCTGTGGTAGCCCACCCGATAGCCCGCGCTGCCGACATCGAGCCGATCGACCCACATCAGCCGGCGAGCTTCCTGCAGCCGCAGGCGCTTCTGATACTCCAGA
>FSWB01000209.1_pt1 | contig 27808 bp, 26 predicted proteins | sample 1637871 | NCBI WGS metagenome assembly FSWB01 (sample SAMEA3914789, study PRJEB12502) | metagenome | biome: forest; material: soil | place: Canada | collected 2011-07-03 | depth 0.3 m
CTTCGGACCCGCAACTTCCTTGACCCAACCGCCGGTCCAGGGAGGGATTGTTCCCTCCTTGCTTCCGGCCCGTTCACCGCCCAGAGGAGTTAGCGTCGTTCTCAGCTTCGCTGCTTCCTCTGCCGTGACGGCGGCCATCGACAGTCCGGAGATCGACAAAAGTGCGACTGCAGTCAACACAGAATTCATGCTCTTGTTCATCAAAGTCTCCTGAGCTCAAAAGGTTCGTTGCAGGGAGAGGGCAATGAAGTCCCTGTCCTTGAGGTATTGATCGCCCGAGAGCTGGAGCTGCGAATTGACCACTGCACCCGCCCTTCCAAAGTAGTGCGTAAAGCTCAAGGATCCAGACCACTTCTTTTCGTAGTCAAAGTTCAATCCAACATTCAAATCGCCGCCGTGTTCAGCCGGGAACACACCTGGCCTCATCACTGAGGAGACCCCACTGATGCCGTAGCCCACACCGATGGGAACTTGGACATCCATCTGCGAAATGACTTGAAAATACTCCGGCTGGAAGACAAACCGGAGAGCGGATGCGTCTCGAGTCGTGTGCGGGTCCAACTGATCCGCATTTCGCGACACACTTAGGCGGCGGTTAAATGCAACCTCACCGATAAATGACGCGCCTTCCCACAGCGCGGTCGCTGGTAGAACCGAGATGGCCGAGACTTGCGCATGGAACGAATTGCCGACCGGATACAGTGGGTTATTGCGCCCATCACCGGTTGATGTCGCATCAAGGACGATGTTGCCAGTAGCGTTAAGCGGTGTGTTCTTCCGGATAGAGACTTCGGCCGCAACATTCGTTTCTCCAATCACGGTGCTCGCGCTGGCGCCGTAGGTGCGTATTCCCTCTGCATACACCAGCACGTACTGGCCGATCTGCCCAGTTGCAGGGTCCGGTGCTGCCGAAGGCCTCAGGTAGAACTGAGGCAGCTTGTCGTGAAACTGAGCGGCGTAGAGCCCCAAGTCATAGTCCGCCAACTTATAGCGAACCTGACCACCGAACTCCCCCGAGTTGCGCGCCTTCAGATCATCGCCACGGTAGAAGGCAAGCGGGCCACCAAATCCAGGCGGAGGTGCATCAACGATAAGGCGCTCGCCACCATCGTCGGCAAAGTCGGCGAAGCTGAAGTAGCTGCCGGCGGCAGGGAGACGCGCTTTGTGCCACTTCCACTGGTAGTAGCCACCAATGGACAGGTCTTTCGAGAACTGCACGCTGCTTGAAATCTGCTCGACCGGCCGGAGGATCTCCTTGAACTGCGAGTTCGGTACGGAAAGTAGCTTGACGATGTCGACGGTAGCCTGGGCTGCGGCCACGCCGTTCGCGCCAAAAAACAGGCTCTCGCCGTACAACTGCGTAAAGCGTCCGGCACGGACATTGACATTCGTCTCCCCGAAGCTGGCCTTGCCGAAGACGAATGCATCAAGCACCTCCGCCTCGCGTCCGTGGAGCTTCTTCGTGGCACTCGTGAACTCGTTCGCGTCAACACTGATCGAATTGACCGTCGACGGTGAGTCGTTGTGATTGTCGCGGTTGTAGATTTCGTCGTACCAGGCGGCACCGCTCATGCGCAGTCCAACATCCTTGTACTTCGCGTCGAATTCAGAAAGCAGGTCCAGCCGATTCGAAATGACCCCCTTAGCAAAGTTTCGGTCTCCGTCATCTAGACTTGTGTTCGGATTGCTCGACCCCGGGCCGCCTGCGACTTCGTTGTTGACACCTTTGAGCCGCGCAGCGGCGCTGTATTTGACGGTATTGTCAAAGCGCAACGTGAGGTCTGGGTTCCCTGAATCTATTTCTACTGCTTGGGCGCCGGTGAAGCCCGCGATCATGATCAGCGTTGCGGATGCTCGGCCCTTAGTTGCTCGGGAAAGCTGCCCTGCTCTTTTCATTCATGGCTCCTCAGATTGATAGATGGACACCCGTCTATGCGCGCGCGAGGTCGTGTCGCCTTCTCAGGCGCCACGCCTGGATGGTGATCACAAACTACTCGGCTACCTTCCCGGGATTGCGCGGCTTTGACTGCCCCCCAACGTTGATCCAGCATGGTCCTCACCCGAGGCGCACGTGCCGGTCGGCGAGTACTCTCAGCTGCCTGTAAATTGACGTAGCTGACGAGCGGAAAGATAAGCGGCACGCGACCCGGTCACAAGCCGGCCATTGACAAACTTAGCGTCCAAGAATTCGGACGATGTTCACGCTCGATGGCCATTTGCCAGACCTCAATCCAGATTTCGGGCAATTCACGGCCAGCGTTTGGCCGTTCATGAGCTCTAGACCTGACCTCGTTCGAGATCTCCCGCACGGCCTTGTGACGGCGGGAGTCATGGAGGTCGTGCTCGTTGTACTCGGCCCGCCAAGGCGAGCTTGGGGAACGCGCCATGAATCGAAGTGAACCACGTAGTTGCGGCGTTCAGTTCAGGGGCTAGCGGACGCGCTCCACGAGGAGGGCTTGACCCATGCGGTCTTGCAGGCCGGCGAAACGCCAGTGACCGTGCTCAAGCCCGGCAGGGCGAGACGCACAAGACCCACTTCCGGAACTATTGAACGACGCAACTCAGTCGCGGCACTCGTCTTCGAATTTGCCGAGAGCCGTGCCGGCCATCGAAGCACCGCTCGACTCCAGGGCGGATCGCAGAAGCGGTCACTTGAAGGATGGGTTAGCCCGAATTCTGCTACGCGCTTGCTCTAGAATCTCGAGCCAGGCTGCTTCAGGAACGCCAGTTCCTCAGGCGTGGATTCGCGACCGAGTAGAGCATTTCGATGGGGATAGCGTCCAAAGCGATCGATGATTGCCTTGTGCTTGCGCTCCGATTCCTCGCTGTCAGCAAGCCCCAGGGACGCGAAGAGGCGCACCGCCTGGGTGTGGATCGCCCGTGACTCGCTATGCATGAACGGCATGTATAGGAACGAGCGCTCCAAGTTCGAAAGGCCACGGTCATGCGCGCCTGCAACCGCTTCCTGAGCTAGCGCTAGAGCCATCGAATCATTCGCGAAGGCGGCTGCTGTGCCACGAAAGAGGTTCCGTGAAAACTGGTCCAATACGCTGACTTCAGCCGCGCGTCCCTTTGGGGCGCGCCGCCAATCGGCCAGCTCGCCGATCACGGCGGCCGCATGTATTGCACCAAACCGCTTTGCAATCGTGGCGTCGAATTCCAAATCCGAGGTCCACCACATGCGGGGAGAAGTCTCTAAGAGCCAAAACTTTAGAATTTCTTCGTACACGGTAAATTGGAGATTCTGGTGTGGCTGAACGTTTAACTTAGGCGTGACGCCGCAGGCCGCCCCGCACGAAAGAAGGGCGAGCCGCCACGCTCTTAATTTGGTTGCCTGGACTAGAAGCCGTCCGACGTCCAAGAGACGTACCCGAAGAAGATATATTTCGAATACCGACCATGAAACGGCACGCGATCGCCTTGACTTCTTTCGGCATACGGAGTGCAGAGATGCGACTAGGTTGCGCGCCTGGAGAGTGCTCGTTCGATGCGCCTGTCAGGTATGACCCAGATCAGTGCAGCCACGACATAAATCGCTTGTGCAAACCAAACAAGCCAAACAGTTGACAAGATGGCGATAGGATAAAGGACAAGGGATACCTTACCCTTCCAGTCGGGGCCCACTGCGACGGCGAGTATGGAGCCTGGGCCTTCGGCGGCCAGGATCGCTCGCTGAAGCAGCCAATACGCTATGGCTGTAAAGAGCAGTACCGCGCCATAGAGCGCAGACGGCAACCTGGCGAAGTGGTTCTCACCCATCCACCCCGTTGCGAGCGGCAGCAGCGACACCCAGAACAGAAGATGCATATTTGCCCACAACACGGGCCCGGTCACCCTCATGCTCGTGTGAAGCATGTGATGGTGATTGTTCCAATAGATTCCCACGTAAACGAAACTGAGCACATAGCTGAGCAAGGCTGGCACCAAAGGTGCCAGCGTGGCTACCGCCTCGCCGTGTGGCACTTTCAACTCCAAGACCATGATGGTGATGATGATGGCAAGCACGCCGTCGCTAAATGCCTCTAGACGATCTTTCCCCATGATCTCTCCTCGTTGCTGATTGACAGGTGAACCAGGATTCTGGCGGTACGAAGGTCACCTTTGGGCCACCAGATGCGAGGCGATAGCCGCTGGGAAGCTTGACGTCAGGCAAGCGATTGTCGAGGGCGATGCCTGTTGAATGCGACAAGGGGCCCGGGTCCGATCCCTGGAGTTTGTTCTCGTTGCACCGATGCATTGAAGGACTCGCAATCGATCAATCAGACCACGAGCCAGCCGCGCAATCTCATAGGTTGCCGCACTCCGCGCCGTCCATTGGAGTGCGATATGCTCAGCGAGCGAACACGCACCAGGCGTGTAGTAGAGCTTCATGATCTCGATTCATGGCGGGTTGGCCGCGGGCATCGACCGCGTTCCGGCCGACGTCGCTATTCCGGAGGGTGCCTCCTGCCCTTCGCATCGCTGTGTAGCTGATCGGATTTACGTGGGGAGACCGCGCCGACTTGGGTTGTACCGTGCACGAACGGGCGGAAAGTGCACGCGCCCTTACAGCCGCCTCAGCAATCTGGCGCCCGTCATCTTCGTCGCGACGGGCAGGAGGCAAATTGGCGGGCGAGGCTGGCGCCGAACCCGCGGTACGTTGCCTATTGGCGTTGCATCCACTGCTCGAACGTGGTCGAGAAGAGATGGCCGTCCGGGCCCGGCAGCAGTTCCTCGCCCTTCAGTTCGGTACCGAAATACCGTGCATGGACGTCGGCGACCACCTTGCGAGGGTCCTTCTTCGCGACGAGGTAGCGCTGCACGAGGTCGGACATTCGAAAGCGATCCGGCCCGCCGATCTCCACGATGGCGTTCCGCGGCTTGCCCAGCGTCGCCTTGAACATGGCCGCGGCAACGTCGTCCGAGGCGATCGGCTGAAACCATCCAGGCGACAGGCGGACGATATCGCCTTCGGCGGCCGATTGAGCGATGCTGCCAAGGAACTCGAAGAACTGTGTCGAATGCACGATTGTGTACGGCACCGGGGAGGCCTTGATGATGCGCTCCTGGGCGACCTTGGCTCGCAGGTAGCCGCTCTCGACCAACCGCTCCGTCCCGACGATGGAGAGGGCGACGTGATGACCGACGCCCGCTGCGATCTCCGCCTTCACGATGTTGTTGCCGGCTGTTTCGAAGAATTCGAGCACAGCCTTGTCCTCGAAGGACGGCGAGTTGGCGAGGTCGACCACTACCTCGGCGCCCTCCAGCGCGGCCGCGAGACCTTCGCCGGTGATGGTGTTCACGCCGGAGTTCGGCGATGCGGCCAGCGCTTCGTGGCCGGCCTCCCGCAGCTTGGCCACTAGTTTCGATCCGATGAGGCCGGTGCCTCCGATAACGACGATTTTCACGATTTGCCTTTCACATGCAGAGCTCGTTGAACTGGGAAGATCCTAGGTTTCGTCACCGCAAGGCACTAGGTATGGGGCCCTCATCGCCATGTTGTCCGGAACGCACCAATGACAGGATGTCGATCCTCGATAGGCGTGCGTGATAAATCTTGGGCCGCACTGGTTCCCACCTGGCAACAGAGTGGTGCATGCGCGTGGCCTACCGATCCGCGAGGAGCCTTCCTACGATCAACGCATCGCCTGCCCGGTGGCGACTTGACTTGCTGCAAAGGAATTGAAATGACCAAGCTGACCACGGCCGCTGGCGCGCCTGTTGTCGACAACCAGAACGTGATGACCGCGGGGCCCTATGGCCCCGTGCTGCTGCAGGACATCTGGCACCTCGAGAAACTCGCACACTTCGCTCGCGAGGTGATCCCCGAGCGACGCATGCATGCGAAAGGCTCAGGTGCCTTCGGCACGTTCACCGTCACCAATGACATCACCTGCTATACCAAGGCAAAGATCTTCTCCGAGGTAGGCAAGACGACAGAGCTGGCCGTACGCTTCTCCACTGTCGCCGGCGAGCGCGGCGCAGCCGATGCCGAGCGCGACATCCGTGGGTTCGCAGTCAAGTTCTACACCGAGGAGGGCAACTGGGATCTGGTGGGCAACAACACGCCCGTCTTCTTCATGCGCGACCCACTGAAGTTCCCCGACCTCAACCGCGCGATAAAGCGTGATCCTCGCACCAACCTGCGCAGTGCCGATAGTAACTGGGACTTCTGGACGTCCCTGCCCGAAGCGCTGCATCAGATCACCATCGTGATGAGTGATCGCGGGCTGCCTAGGTCGTATCGCCACATGCACGGCTTTGGCAGCCACACGTTCAGCTTCCTCAACGCGGCCAACGAGCGCTTCTGGGTCAAGTTCCATTTCCGCACCCAGCAAGGCATAGAGAACCTGACCGACGCCGAGGGCGAAAAGCTTGTCGGTCGCGATCGCGAGAGCCACCAGCGCGATCTTGTCGATTCGATCGATAACGGGGAGTATCCGCGCTGGACGTTGATGGTGCAGGTCATGCCGGAGGGGGACGCTTCAACCTACCATCTCAATCCGTTCGACCTGACCAAGGTGTGGCCGCACAAGGACTACCCGCTGATCGAAGTCGGGGTGATGGAACTGAACCGAAACGCCGAGAACTACTTCGCGCAGATCGAGCAGCTCGCGTTCAGCCCGGCGCAGGTCGTTCCGGGCATCTCGTTCTCTCCGGACAAGATGCTGCAGTCGCGCCTATTCTCGTACGGCGACGCGCAGCGCTATCGGCTCGGTGTCAACCATCATCAGATTCCCGTCAACGCGCCGAAGTGTCCGTTCAACAGCTACCACCGCGATGGCCAGATGCGCGTCAACGCCAATGCCGGCTCGGCTGTTGGCTACGAGCCCAATCGACACGGCGAGTGGCGGGATCAATCCGACTTCCGCGAGCCTCCGATTGCGCTAGCGGGCATGGCTGATCACTGGGATCATCGGGTCGATACCGACTACTACTCGCAGCCCGGCGCGCTGTTTCGAATAATGACTCCTGCGCAGCAGCAGGTATTGTTCGACAACACGGCGCGTGCCCTTGCGGCGGCTTCGGACGATGCGAAGGGCCAGCATGTCTTCAATTGCACGATGGCGGACCCAGACTATGGTCGGGGCGTCGCGGCGGCGCTGCAGATGCTCGAGAGGGAAGGCGAGGCAGGGACCGTCGCGTGACGGCTTCGCTTGCGTGCTGAAGGCGGGTCTTGGCGTTGAAAGTGCCACACGCGAGGCGGCAGCCAAGCTGGCGCCTTTGGTGCCAGCCTTGCTCAGTTATGTGCTCAGTTTCGTTTACGTGGGTAGCAGCGCGCTGGTTGAATAGGTCGGTCGACGAGTTCATCTCTTTCTCAAGACGTTCGCCCCTCCCGAATTGTGATGTGGCGGACCCACCGTAGAACGCCCGATTTCATGACAAGTGAATAGGCGGTTCGCCACGCTCTGAGCGACCCAAGCAAGCACAGCCTGTCGATCCGCATCGACTTGCTGACGTACGAGTTGAACTTGATCCGCCTGCAGCGATTGCTGCTGCCGAGCCGGAATGCGGCGATTGGTTGTCATGCCTATTCAGCGCGGTCCTCTGTCAAACTTCGCGGGGACGCTCGGGTGGAGTGTCCGTCCACCGGTTCGGCATCAGCCGCGCTGCTTGGCTAGATGCGGACACGTGACCGGCGGGTTGCCGATGACAGTGCGTGCCGACCATAGTTCCGGGAACGGAATCTCCTCCAGTGTCGGTGCCAGCCAGGCGACACCTTCCGTGCCGAAGTAGGCCGGACGCGTACCGAAAGTCCGGCGCGTGGCCATCAGGTGCCGGAACTTCCAGTTCATGAATCCCTCGGCGATGTCAGCGAGCGTCTCGCCAAGCCGCTGGAGTTCTAGATGCTTGTCGGGGTCAGCGTATACATCACGCCACGCTTGCTCGACTGGCTTGCTCGGCACATAGACCAATTTTGGGTCCCGCTCGAGCACGTCCTTCGGCAGGTCGAACCCAGTGCGGTTGAGGTACGCGAGCACGTCGTCATAGAGGCTAGGCTCTGCCAGCGTTCGCTCGAGTTGCTGCAGGCGCTGCGCCTGTGGTGCGAAGTGCTGCAGATGCTCCGCTTGTTTGATGCCCAGGAGGTACACCATCTGCCGATACGTCCAAGACTGCAGCGCCGTGTCCTTGCCATGCTTGGCCACCGTGCGCGACAGGATCGAGATCAAGTCATGCGGGGTCATCCACGCGATCGATCGCCAGATCGCATCGAGTGGCTCGTGATGCGCTACGACACGCAACAAGGTTCTTTGGGCCTGGGTCAAGTCGTTCGCGCGAAGGTAGCCCTGCGCCGTCTGCAACTCCTTGACGATGAGCATCCAGTAAAGCTCGGACACCTGCACGTGTACGATCCATGAATACTCGCCAGGATGTTCACTGACGGTATGTTGCAGTGAGTGGAGGATGTCTGTCTGCATCCATGCGCTGTAGGGAGTTTGGCCAGCCGCCGTAGTGGCCAAGGTAGGATCGGTGTCGTTCACTGTGTGCTCCTCGTCGTAGTGGGGTCTTGCGTTCAGTCGTTCGTGACCGCATTCATGTAGATCGACGGTGGCATCGACTTCATCGATGCCTGGATCGCCTCGTCGGACAAGGATGGCCGCCGGATGAGCGAGCGGAAGTAGGTCTTGACATGGGGAAGCCCTTCCCACATCGACGACAGGCCGAGGTAGTTCATGCGAACGAGGTTGACACCCCACAGAACGTCGGCAAGCGAGAAGGCGTTGTGGTTCACGCCGGCGTACGATGTCGCTGCCAGATCGCGATCGAGATCCGCCAACAGTTCGCTCACGTGGGCGCGCGCCGCGCGCTGAAAGTCGGGGTCATGACAGACCTGTTTGCCGCCGCGCTCCTTCACGATCTTGGCGCGAACAGCAGCAACGAGCTCGGGTTCGTCGGCGTTGGCCGAGATCAAATTCTCCAGCGCCGCGACCTTGTAGTCGTAGACCGTTTGCATCGCCAGCTTAAGCGGCTCGGGCCTCCGATCGTCCTCCGGGTGGAAGCCGTAGAGCAGCGTTCCATTCGGGATCCTGTCGACAATGCTCACCTGGCGCATCACCGCCGCTTGCGCCTCCGGATCCTCCGGCACGAGTCGATTCGACTCGGGCGAGACAGCGTCGAGGTAGCAGCAGATCCGCTTGGAGTCCGCGATCACGCGCCCAGCCTCGTAGTCGACCAGCAAGGGCACCACGCATGGATCGAAGCCTTCCGTCTCGACAGACGTCCTTCCGCTGTAGCCGTTGACGAACTCGCGGTTCAGTTCTCGCGCTGCGAGAAGGCGCAGTCGAATGTACGCAGCGCTGTAGTGCTCGGCCACGATCAATCCGTCAGCGCCCATCGAGCTCAGGATGATCAGCTCGTTCGAGTGGTAGGCCAGGCCCCTCTCATGCAGCACTGCACGAACCTTCTGCGAGCACAGTGAGCTCGCGGCATGGAACAACTCGAACCGTGGCCTCGCCTCATTGCCCACGACGCGGATTCGAGCGGGATCTCGAATATGAGCGCGCGCCGCGGCCGCCATCGTCATCAGTAGGAACCTACTCACCATCACATTCCCCTTGTCACTCAGTGCAGAAGCCTTGCGAGCAGCCTCGGGTGACGCGAGGCGATCTCCAGCACGCCGTAGCGGCGCAGGTGGTAGCGGAGGGCATTCGACAGCGACGTCATGTCGTACTCCTGTTTTGAGCGAGATCCATCAACTCCTTCGGGCTGGCACCGGGGCACAGCATGAGTTCAATCTGCTGCGCGATCTGAAGGAGCGCACCATCGTCGCCCGGCCTTGCCACAATCTGGAGTGACGCCGGGAGCAGGCAGTTTGGTGAGAAGAGCGGGATCGAAAGTGCCGGAAAACCTGCGAGATTGAACGGCGCGGTGTAGGTCATCAGCGCTTCACGCACCGAACCGGTCCAGGCACCCGCTCTGACGATGGTCTCGTTTAGATGGGGCGCATGGCACGGACATGTCGGCAGGACGAGATAGTCGACGGTCGCCATGACTTCGCGCAGTCGCGAGGTAAAGCCCATGCGCATCTGCTGGGCCCGCGCATAGTCGCGCAAGACGACTCCTTTCGCGAGCTCTAGTCGCTCGACTACCTCGGTTCCATAGTGCGCAGCAATGCGGCCCCAGTCGTTGCGCTTAAAGTGTTCGATTCCTCCCTCAGTCAGAACGAGCTTGGCGAAGGCAGCGTAGGCTCCCTCGAACAGATTGGGTTTGTCGATCGCCTCGATCGCGAAAGCCCCGCCCAGCCTGGCGATGGCTTGGTCGAAGTTCGAGGCGACCTCGGCACTCAACGGTATTGGGGATATTTCGCGGATGACACCAAGCCGTGCGGAGACCCAGGCGTCGTTGTCCGGCACCTCGATATGAAAAGCATCGGCGAGAACGATGATGTCGTCAACGCGTTCACCGAGGAGGCCCGGATGATCCAGGCTGGGTGCGAGCGGAAACACACCTTTGGTCGACAATGTCCCGAACGTGGGCTTGAACCCAACGACGCCGCAGAGCGCGGCAGGGATTCGAACCGACCCGCCAGTGTCCGTTCCGAGCCCTGCGGCGACCGCACCGTAACCAATCGCCGCTGCCGCGCCACCGCTGGAGCCGCCGGGTGTACGTGTTCGGTCCAGTGGATTGAGGGTGTCGCCGAAAGCCAAGCTAGCAGTCGTCACCCCCCACGCGAACTCATGTGTCGTCGTCTTGCCGATGACAATGGCACCGCGCTCCGTCAACTGCTTGACGACGTCGGCATCGCATGTGGGGACATGACCCACATAGGCTGCGGACCCGTATCGTGTCTCTATGCCCTTCGTGTCGATCAAATCCTTGACACCGATGGGTAGGCCCTCCAGTGAGCGAGGTCGGCCCTTCGCATAGTGCCGGTCACTGTCCGCTGCTGCCTTCAATGCCCGACCCCAGTCGATGACTGAGAACGCATTAAGCGCTCTCTTGCAGGCTTCAGCTCTTTCCAGCGCCTGCATTGTCAGCGCAGTGGCCGTAGTGCGCCGTTCACCAAGGGTCGCGAGGGTTTGCCGCAACCCAAGGGCGCGCGTTGGCGAGCCGTGCGATTGGGCGCTGGCGTGGTTCACCACAGACTCTCGAGAAGTTCGTCGAGCTTCGCGTTCGCGTCATCGCCCAGGTCACCGACTTCTCCAGCGTAGTTTGAGCGCAGCAGCTCTGCGACACGACCCAGATGAGCCTTGTCGAGCTTGAAGGCGCTGACTCGGTTTGGCAGGCCGAGGGCCGCGACCGTGCTCGCGATCCTGTCGGCCAGTTGACGCCCAGCAGCCAGGGCGCCGCCGCGCCCACGCGAGAAAATATCGAGCTTGTCGCCATAGGTTGTGGAGCACGCACGGATCACTGGAGCCAGCGTGATGCACGAGGTCATACTGTGCGGCAGCCCGAACGTCCCGCCGAGGATGTGCCCGATTCGGTGGCTCAGGCCATAGATAACGGACGCAGGAAAGAAGTAGCACTGCCAGGCACCCAGTTGAAGCTGCAGAAGGTCATCCATCGAGACGAGCCCCTCGGAAACGGCCTGCGCGGTGTCGATCTCCTTGGGCCACCTATCGAGGATTCTGAAGAATCGGTCCACACCGCTCGCCGCCATGACGGCATGGGGATGATCCTTGCCAACTTGGCGCATACCTTCGACAGTATGGTCGACGCCTTTGATCGCTGACGAAAGCAACAGCGCGCGCGGTGTGTCGAGCACGAGAATTGGATCGATGAAGACGACTTTTGGAACGGTCTCTCGGGCGGCATAACTTCGTTTTAACTTTTGACGTCCGTCAGTCTCAGTGATCCCAAAATAGTGTGAGAACTCTGAACCAGAAAGGGTTGTCGGAAATGCGGCGATCGGCAGGTACCGCCCCGTCTCCTTGTGATGCAAGTAGGACACCGCTTTCGCTGCATCCAGAACAGAGCCACCGCCAAGGGCTACGATCGAGTCAGCCTTTCCAATCATGCAGGCCCTGAGGCCCTCTCGTACGCTCGTATCGGGAACGTGCGGTGGCAGGTCGATGAAACATCCGGCACCGTGCTTGATGCTCGGCTTCAGGTGGGTCTGGTTGAGTTTCTGGAGGGGCTCGACCGTAAATGTCATCGGGCGATAGAAGCCATGCGCCGAAAGTGCATCTGATGCAGACAGTAGGGCTTCATGGCCCCAGATGACTGAGTTCTGCGGCAGGCAATTCAACTGATTCATCAATCGCTCCAGATCCGGCGCGGCTGACGAAGAGCGTCGCGCTTGGGACAAAGATAGTTGGTTTGTCGCCCGAGAAGCGCATCTTTTTGGCAGACGCAGCGTCCAAGAACGTGGACGACGCCCAGGTCAGCCAGGGCCTCAGACGATGGTCCTCGTAGCCCCAGAGCGTGAAGAGCGTGTCCTGCCGTGTAGCCACCGTTTTCGATCCACGGGAAGAGGCTCCGATTTCCTATGGCACGTCACAAAACGCCGTGCTGCTTCGTCTTAGCAATGTGGTCGAACATTTTGATTCGACCACCCAACCGGGAATCCAGAACATGAGCAATCAAGAACACATCGAGCGTTCCGACTACATGCAAACCTCGCCGGCGCTCTTCAAGAAGTTCCTCGACTTCACGATGGCCATCGCCCCAGAGAGCTCCATCGAGCCGGAGATCCTGCACCTTGTCGACATCCGCGCTTCGCAGATGAACGGGTGTGCGTTCTGCCTTGACATGCACGTCAAGCAAGCCACCATGCACAACGAGCGTCCGCTGCGCATGTATCACATCGCGGTCTGGAGGGAGTCGCCGCTCTTCAGCCTGCGCGAGCGCGCCGCCCTGGCGTGGACCGAGGTGCTGACGAGCTCGCTGCAAGGCGGCGTGCCGGATGCCGTGTACGAGCACGTGCGGGAGCAGTTCTCCGAGAAGGAACTTGTCGATCTGACTTATCAGGTCATGGCCATCAACGGATGGAACCGGGTCAACGTCGCGTTCCAGTCCATTCCCGGCACTAAGGACAAGGCCTTTGGCCTGAACAAGGCCGGGCTCTCCTGAAACTGAGAACTACGAAATCCGAACTGAAAGGCACTCCCATGATCCGATACACACTTGCCCTCTTGACCGCAGCGATGAGCTTGCTCTGTATGCCGTCGCACGCAGCCCAGGTCAAGGAACTCTTCGCGCAGGAGCTTAAGGACTTCCCCGGCAGAGAGGGTCGCATGCTCGAGATCACGTACCTGCCCGGAGATTCCGACATCGTCCATCGGCACGATGCGGACGCGTTCATCTATGTGCTCGAGGGCGAGATCATCATGCAATTGAAGGGTAAGGACCCCGTGCACCTCAAGGCGGGCCAGACCTTCTACGAAGGTCCGGATGACATCCATATTGTCGGCCGGAACGCGGACACGAAGGCGCGGGCACGCTTCGTGGTCGTGCTCCTGAAGAAGACCGGCGCCCCTATCCTGACGCCGGTTCAGGCAGACAAGAAGTAGCGCGGGAGGCAGCCAACGCCGCGGAGAACTCCGACTTCCGGAGCATCCTCGGCGTGCTGGCTCTTGAGCTGGCCGGTTTGGCATGTCACAGAGCAGGCACTCAGAACGTCATGCAGGGTCATGCCTCTATAGGCCTCCATGCGCAATGAAATGAACCAGGTTCCGCCTGGCCTGCGCGCAACTCACGGCTACCTCACTCCTATTCATATTGGCGCCTGGAGTCGATTGGTCCAGTAGCCGCAAGCGCATCAAATCATCGGAAAGACAAACTCTATGCCGCAACCCTCTACAACACACCGGCGCGAGCGTCTCACTGATGGGCGTGACGCGAAAGACCGACGCATCCTCGATTTTCTGCTTGCGCAGGATGGATCAACCACCAGGCTATGCGAGGCCATCGCTGGTGGTCAGATTGAACTCCACGTCGTCTACCAGCAAACGACGCGCGCCGTACCGGCTTTTGTACGAAGCCACTTGCCGGGCGAACTTTTCATCGAGCGAGTGACCTTCCTTGCCGCGCATGGCGAGGTTTTCATGGACAACCTAACGTTCGTTGCCCTGGAATACCTACCGTCTGGTGTCAAGGATGACCTGCTCAGGGGCAAGGTTCCCGTCGGACACTTGCTCAGGCACATGTGGGTTCGTCGAGAGCGCCTGGAAGATGTACCGGAGTTATCGCAGCAACTATGGAAGTTTGAGGGACTGCCAGATCCGGAGGCGACACGCACCTATCAGATCCTCACTCGAGAGGGCCCCTGCATGGTCATTACCGAGACATTTCGCCGAGGAATGACATTAGACTTCGCCCGACCGAGTTCGCCCCTGGGTGCGAGCGCCTTGTCGCAGTGAACTGCGAGGTTCGAACGCTGCGTTCCCGATACTGTTTCATTCACCGACGACCAAAGCTGTCCAGCGTTTGGCGGTGCGAACAGCCTCTGGATCTTCCGCAATGGGCCGCCAGCGTTGAGATCTTCGGGCAGCTTTCCGGCTTCGACCGGCCAGGAGATGCTACGCGGTACTAGCCTAGCGACTCAATGCATCGTCGTAGGCGCGAGTGATCTCGTGAGCATGCTCAGTTCGGCTCAGTTTCGTCAGAAAGTCGCGGAGCGAGGCTTGCGTAGGAGCGTCGAAATGCGGCCGTGAACAGCACTGCCGTCGCAGCGCTCGGACGGGAGGGGGCGAAAAGGTGAGGGGGGGAGCATGACCTCCTTCTTTCCGTGACGGCGAAACGCACCGCGCGTTCACCTCAACGTCAAGCCGTGCGTGCGGGTTCAGATTGGGGTTTTGATCTGCACGGTACTCGCGATACCGTCTCTCGCCATCTTGGCGTAGGGGCAGATGCGCTCGGTATTGCGGATCAGTTCTTCTGCGACGTGACGCTCGATGCCTGGAAGTTCGACGTGAACACAGGCCGTCAGGGCGAACAAGCCATCGACCGGGTCGCGTCCAAACGTGGCCGCGACTTCAACGACCGCTCCGGCAACAAGCAGTCCGACGCGCGCGGCAAGTAGGCACAGCGCAGCGTGAAAGCATGCGGCATATCCGGCCGCAAACAGCTGCTCCGGATTCGTGCCACCGCCTGGCCCGCCGAGTGCTACTGGCAGACGCAGATCGACTGTCAGCATGCCGTCGTCGGAGCACGCCTGACCGGATGCTCGGCCGTGTTCGGCCGCACCTCCGGTGACGCGCACCGTGGCGGTATAGAGAGGGGCGAAGTGCTCGCCCACGTATTTGTCCAATAGCCGAATAGAGGGAGGTCGCAGTGGAGTCATTTTTATTTCGTTCATCGTCGTCTCCGAGCGTTCTCCTGCACGTCATGGGGCACTCTCAATGTGCCGGTACGGCGCCCTCTTCTGCGATTAGCGCGGCACGCACTCCATCGTCGAGATGCATGCGCTTGTAGAAGCTTGTGAGATTGTCTAGGTCGGCAAGATCGACATCCAACGAGTTCGCCCAACGCAGGACGACGAAGAGGTATGGATCCGCGACTGAGCGCGAGTCCGCGAGCCACTCGCGGCCTTCGAGTCGATCATCGAGGCGCTCGAGGAGCATCCGAATCTGCAAGCGCGCCATCGCGGCGAGGTCTTCGGTCAAGTCTTCTCGAGCCAGGATTCGCGAGGGCGTGAAAATCGGCCTGAATGCTTTGTGAACGTCCGAGTTGAGGAAGGCGAGCCAGCGCATGACTTCCGCGCGCGATCGCGGCGTACCGTCGCCAAGCAAGCCGGCTGCCGGATTCAGGTCGGCGATGTAGCCGAGGATGGCAACGTTCTCTGTCAACGTAAGGTCATCGTGTTGCAGCAGCGGCACCGTGCCGCCGGCGTTGAGTGCAAGATACTCAAGGGACTTGATCGACTCACGCGTCATCGCCGTGACCTCGTACGCCGTGCCAGCCCACTCGAGAACAATGTGGTCAGCTAATGAGCAGGCGCCCGCCATGTAGTAGAGCTTCATGATCTCGATTCACAGGAAGGTATGCCGCGGAAGCCAACGACTCGCGCGGACCGAAGTTAGAGCGGAGAAAGGGGGTTGCCTCCTGCCCGTCGCATCGCTGCGTAGCTGATCGGCTTTGCACAGTGACACTGTGCCGACTTGGGCTGTCCCGTGCACGAACGGGCGGAAAGTGCACGAGCCCTTACAGCCGCCTCAGCGAACTGACACCCGTCATCTTCGTCGCGACGGGCTGGAGGCAATCTGCCGGGCTCGACATGCGACGAGCCCGTAAGTCTTGCCTGCTGACGGCTCATCCACTGCACGAAGATGGTCGAGGCGAGATGCGCGTTGCCCCCCCGGAAGAAGCATGTCTTCCTGCAACTCTGCGCCGTAGTAGCGCGCGTGGACATCGCTGACCACTTTGCGGGCATCAATTTTCTCCGCGAGGTAGTGCTGCACGAGTTCCGACAGGCGGAGCCGCTCGGGGCCAGCAATCTCCACCGTGCATTTGACCGGCTTGCCCAACGTTGCCTTGAACATACCCGCCATGACGTCATCCGACGCGATCGGTTGGATCCAGGCCGGCGAGAGGTGGATCGAGTCATCCACGGTCCCCGATTGGGCGATGCTGCCGAGGAACTCGAAGAACTGCGTCGAGTGCACGATCGTATATGCCGGAGTTCGGCGATGCCGCCAGCACGTCATGACCGGATTCGCGCAACCTGGCCACAAGCTTGGATCCAATGAGGCCGCTGCCTCCAATGAAGACGATCTTCATGAGCTACCTTTCGATCGGGGCCAGTCGAAGGGAAGCGCCCGTTGGACGAACTCAGATGGCGCCGAGGCGGGAGTCGCTACACCGGCCTCGATCCGAGCCAGTGGATCAGCCGAGATTGGCCTTGTCGAGACCCAAGGCCGTGTCGGAAGAACCCGGAACCGTGGTGAAACCGATGTTGAGGCGATTCCACGCGTTCATCTGCATCACGACGAATGTCAGATCGGAAATCTCCTTCTCGGAGAACTGTGTGCGAACGCGCTCGTAGAGTTCGTTCGGAACGCCTTGTTCAGGGATCTTGGTCAGGACTTCGGTCCAGGCCAACGCTGCACGTTCCTTTGGAATGAAGAGAGTCGACTCGCGCCACGTCGACAGGTGGTAGATGCGCAAGGCACGCTCACCGTGGATCGTGGCTTGCTTGACATGCATGTCAAGACAGAAGCCGCAACCGTTCATCTGAGCGGCGCGGATCGCGACGAGGTCGCGGATCTTCTCTTCGATCACGCTCTCTTTCACCGCGGTGGTGAACTCGATGAACTTCTTGAAGAGCTCGGGGGACTGCTGTACGTAGTTGACGCGCTGGGTCATGCTGTTTCCTCGGAAGATTTGGAGAGTCGACCTCATGGCGACTGACGATCTCGGTTGCAATACTCGTTGGAGAAGACAGATCCTAGGGTTCATCGCTTCACGGCACTAGGCACGTCACCTACATCTCGATGTTGTTTGGAACGCACGAATGCGCAGCATGCGGTACCGGCGTACCAGCCTGCTCAGACGTCAGCGACGCCGGTGAGGGTCCGTCACTGACGAGGAGCGAGCAGCATCTGGAACGCCTCCAGCGATCGGTTGAGCATTGGTGATCAATTGGCAACAGGGTGGTTCGCACCATGCACCTACCGCGACTTGATGCACCTCTCTACCATGCCGCAAACTTCCGATGGCTGCGCTCACTCGACGGATCGTCGTTTATTGGCCGGCGCGTGGATTGGGCGAATCGCGTCGATAGGCTCCTTGCCACATGGGCAGTGAACTACTTGTGTCCTGCTACTTCCATTCAACACCGAGTTGCCTCCAAAGAGACAAGATAGATCTGCTCGAAAGGAACTTGAAATGCCCAAGCTGACCACCGCCGCGGGAGCTCCTGTCGTCGACAACCAGAACGCCTTGACCGCCGGCCCGCGCGGGCCGACCTGCTACAGGATGTCTGGCATCTCGAAAAGCTTGCGCACTTCGCACGCGAAGTGATCCCAGAGCGCCGTATGCATGCGAAGGGCTCGGGTGCGTTTGGCGCCCTCATGGTGACCAACGACATGACGCAATACACGAAGGCGAAGATCTTCTCGGAGGTCGGTAAGAAGACCGATCTCGCAGTGCGTTTCTTCACTGTCGCCGGCGAGCGCGGCGCGGCCGACGCCGAGCGCGACATCCGGGGCTTCGCAGTGAAGTTCTACACCGAGGAAGGCAACTGGGACCTGGTCGGCAACAACACGCCCGTGTTTTTCCTGCGCGACCCGCTGAAATTCCCCGACCTCAACCGCGCCGTCAAACGCCACCCACGCACCAACCTGCGCAGCGCCGACGGCAACTGGGACTTCTGGACGCAGTTGCCCGAGGCGCTGCACCAAGTCACCATCGTGATGAGCGACCGCGGGCTGCCGAAGTCGTACCGCCACATGCACGGCTTCGGCAGCCGCACCTTCAGCTTCATCAACGCGGCCGACGAGCGCTTCTGGGTGAAGCTCCATTTCGCGACGCTGCAAGGCATCGCCAACCGGACCGACGCTGAAGCCGCGGAGCTCGCCGGCAAGTACCGCGAGAGCCACCAGCGCGACCTGCTCGACTCGATCGACAACGGCGACTTCCCGCGCTGGACGCTCAATGTGCAGGTCACGCCCGAGAAGGACGCGGCAACCTACCGTCTCAACCCCTTCGACCTCACAAAGGTCTGGCCGCACAAGAACTATCCACTGATCGAGGTCGGCGCGATGGAGCTCGACCGTAACGGATGGCCGATCCGGCGTATGGCCAAGGTATCGCGGCGGCACTTGACCGGAGTGCGGCGCAAAAAGCAGCGAACGAGGCGCGATAACCGCCGGTATCGTGCTGATTTCAGCATCGAACGATTGTATTTGATCATGCATCGACGCGTAATGGGATAGTGGGAGCGAACCTCCAACGAAGGTTTTGTGCAGGCCGCAGGTACAGACCGCCGGAACATGTTCGACGATCGCGGTCATTTCGCACCTCTGCAGTGTCACAAACCGGCATGGTCCCGCGTCTTATGAATCAGATGGACTCGTCAACTCGCACATTCAATCAACACCGCCCTCGCCTTTTTGGCATCGCGTACCGCATGCTGGGGTCGGTAGCCGAAGCTGAAGAGGTGGTACAGGATGCTTGGCTGCGTTGGCACCAGCGTTCGACAGACGAACTTGACAGCAACGAAGCTTGGCTCGTCACCGTGACGACCCGTCTGTCGATTGACCGCCTGCGAGCGGAAAAGGTGCAGCGCGATGCATACGCCGGCATCTGGCTGCCTGAGCCGCTGCTCACTGACGCCCCGACGACACCGGAGCAGCTCCTCGAGCGGGCCGACGATGTGTCGATCGCATTCCTGAAGCTACTCGAGCGCCTGTCGCCGGAGGCTCGAGCGGCATTCCTGTTGCGCGAAGTGTTCGACGTCGACTACAAGGACGTCGCTCGCATGCTCGAAAAGAGCGAGCCCACTTGCCGCCAGTTGGTGAGCCGGGCAAAAACGCAACTGATCGACGAGCGGCCTCGCTACATCGTTCCACAAGACACGCACTTGCGTTTGCTTCGTATCTTTGCTGAGGCTCTTACAGCAGGAAATTTCGGCGCGTTGAAGATGCTTTTGGCAGAGAGCGCCGAACTGATCGGAGATGGCGGAGGCAAGTTGCCCAGCTTCCCCAAACCCGTCGTTGGCGGTCAGCGCATCGCGCAACTACTCTTTGCAACCAGTCTTCGCTACAAGTCAGAGCATCGCGTCGAAACCGCGATTGTGAATGGACAATGGGGCCTTCTGCGTTTCATTGAAGGTTCCCTGGAGTCCGTGCAGTCATACGAGACAGACGGCAGGAGCATCGTACGCATTCACGTACAGAGAAATCCGGAAAAGTTGATGCACATCGTGGATTGGTCGCGCCGCGACTAGTGGGTTCGCGGTTCGCGCCACTACTTGTTTGGCTGATGCGCTTCGCTCGTTCGACCTTGATGACGTGAAATGATGGGTCTGAGGTCACAAGTCAGGTCCATCGGACGTCTTATGTCGCATGGACGAATCCATCAACATCTTCGCAGCCCTGCGCCCGAGCCTACAAGGCATTGCGTTCAGCATCCTCGGCTCGCACGCCGAGGCGCTGGCCATCGTCGACAGCGTCGCGATCACGTTCGAGTGGCGATCCGCCGCGCTTGAAGCGCATGCCGACCCGGCGGCATGGCTGGTCTCGGAAACGTACCGCTTGGCGCGGGACCGCTGGCGTTCTGGCACGAAGCTCCAAGAGATTCCCGAATGGGATTCGCTGGCCCCACCGCAGGAGCTTGCCGAATTGACGGAGGAGATTCTGGCGGCAGCGTTCGTCCTCCTCGAGGAGCTCGAGCCTGACGCGCGCACGGCGTTTCTACTGCACGATATTTTCGGTGCGGACTTCATGGAGATCTCGCTGACTCTTGGGAGGAGCGAGCCTGATTGCCGGATCCTTGTCGAGGACGCTCGGCGACACGTACGGCAGTACCAAGATCGCCAAGCACCATGACCGGCATCCCCACCAACGCGCCCTTGAGTGATAGCGGCAACGCGCTTGTGTCTAGCTTCGCGACGAGTTACACCGGCGTCGTTGCATTCATGACAGTTGTTGCCGAAGGCAGCTTTACAAGGGCGGGCGACCGCCTGGGAATCGGCCGCTCCGCCGTCAGCCGTGGCGTGCAGAAGTTGGAAATGCAGCTCGGCGTGCGCTTGATCAGTCGCACTACCCGGAGCCTATCGCTGACAAGCGAGGGCCAGCTCTTTCACGACCATTGCAAACCTGGAGTCGAGCACATTACCCAGGCTCTGGAGGGCATGCGAGAGTTGCGCGAAGGTCCGCCGCGAGGAACCCTGCGCATCTGCTCAACCGTCAGCTTCGGGCGCAAGGTCATCGCGCCATTGCTAAAAGGGTTTCGCAGCGCATATCCCGAAGTCGAGGTAGATCTGATGCTGGACGACCGGTCAACGGACTTCGCGTCCGACCAGGTAGACGTGTCGTTTCGTAACGGCCGCATGGAGGACAGCCAAGTGATCGCCAAGCATCTGTTCCCAATGCAGATGCTTGTGTGCGCGTCTGCCGACTACGCCAGAGAGAACGGACTACCACGCACGCTCGATGAGTTGGCTACACACCGATGCATCAATCTTCGCTTCGCGTCAGGCCGCATCTCCGAGTGGGAATTCAAAGTAGGCGGTCAACTGCGCAGACTTGCGCCCAAGTCGGCCCTCACATTCAACGACGCAGATCTTGTACTTTCTGCCGTGCTCGACGGTCAGGGTCTCGCCCAGATGGCCGGCTACCAGATCTGCGATCTGCTCCGCAAAGAGCGGCTTGTCGCTTGTCTCGCACAGTACGCGCCAGATGACCAAGGTCACTACCTCTGCTACCTGAGTCGGCAACATCTGCCGTCGCGAATCCGAGTCTTCATTGACCACATGACTAGCGCGATTCGAGCTCTTGATTTGCATTGCGTTAACGAGCTGCAGGCGACTATGAGTTGACACATGTAACTCGGGGCGTAGCAATTGTCTTGTGTGCGACGTTCACCACGCAGCTGCTTCGACATCGCGAGCCGTTGCGGCGCATTGGTGCGCGATGGACAACATAGTGAGCACCTCCGCGTAGCTGGCGCCCTGAAGAGCACGCATCTAGGATTTGGATTCAGGCAATCGTCATCGACGGATCGCTCTGACCTGCTCCGAGATCGCCGACAGTCTTACCACGATGCAATCGACCAGCCTGAGGAGGGCCGAACCTTGACTGACAGCGACAAGAAGGATTCACCGAGATCTCCATCGCGGCGCGACGTGATGATCAGGAGCTCTCTCGCACTGGCGACAACTGGCTTTCCGAAGTTATCAACCGCCCAGCCGTCAGCGCCATCCTTCAATACCAATCCTCGTAAGGAGATGACCACCATGAGTACTGTTACCACAAAAGACGGAACGCAGATCTACTACAAGGACTGGGGGCACGGACAACCGGTGGTCTTCAGTCACGGGTGGCCTCTCAGCAGCGATGCGTTCGAGGACCAGATGTTCTATCTGGCCCAACGCGGATACCGGTGCATCGCCGCAGACCGTCGGGGGCACGGACGTTCGAGTCAACCTTGGCATGGGAACGATCTGGACACCTATGCCGACGACCTCGCTGCAGTTGTCGAGAAGCTCGACCTGAAGAACGCCATTCATGTCGGTCATTCGACGGGCGGTGGCGAAGTCGTTCGCTACATCGCTCGGCACGGCGAGAAACGAGTAGCAAAAACCGTCCTGATCGGCGCGATTCCGCCCTTGATGCTGAAGACCGCGGCGAACCCGGGCGGGCTTCCGATCGAAGTATTCGATCAAATTCGCGCCTCGGTCGTCGCTGATCGGTCACAGTTCTGGAAGGATCTCAGCGTTCCGTTCTATGGCGCGAATCGGCCAGGTTCAAAAGTCTCTGAAGGGGCACGCGAAGACTTCTGGCGTCAAGGTATGCAAGCCGGATTTCCGGCGTCCTATTTCTGCATCAAGGCCTTCTCGGAAACCGACCTGACGCAAGATCTGAAGCGCGTCACGGTTCCCACCCTCGTCCTGCACGGAGGCGACGACCAGATCGTGCCGATTGCAGATTCCGCCATGTTGACGGCGAAGATGATCAAGGGCGCTACGCTCAAGGTGTACGAAGCCGCACCGCATGGCATGTGCACGACGCACAAAGATCGCGTCAATCAGGATCTGCTGGAATTCATCAAGAGTTGAAGTGCTGGGTCGCCTCGGCCAAGCGCCCTCTCCGCAACACAGCGAGATGCCAACGCCGACGCCCCAGTGGCCCGCGACACCGTCCTCACGGGCGCTGCCGTCCAGACAACGCCACCGCCGCATACTTGCGGCCTTGATCCTTCAGTCTGACAAATCAAAGCTGTTGCCGAGGGGCTCGCAGAGAGAGGGCGTGGCTCTCGAACTCGATCGACATGCTGACTTGCTAGGACGCGCTCGTCGCGAACCGCGGCAACGTGTGCGCGTTTCCCGTGCCGTTGACTCGAACTGGTCGGGTTTGTCGTCGACATCGACTCGCACTGGATGACCCTGCAGCCGAAATTTAGCGACAGGGAAACGAGGCTTGCCGCCGACCAAGGCCGGAGCGGAGCCTCGTGCACATCGCACCGATTTGATCGCACCCGTTCCGGCGGAACTCCCTCAACAACCTCGACGTCATACATGAGGACTGCCCATGCTTCCGTCGGAGATCACCGCTCATGAACAAGAAGATCCTCTCGCCCGCGGCGATCGCCATCGCGGTCGCGGTGGGCGCGGCAACCTGGGCCTGGATGGCGCATCGGCCCGCCGGCGATCCCGACGAACTCGCGCTGTACGGGAACGTCGACATCCGCCAGGTGTCGCTCGCGTTCAACGCCAACGAACGGATCTCCGAGGTCCGTGTCCGCGAGGGCGACACGGTGCGCGCGGGTGCCGTTCTGGCGGTGCTCGACGAGCGTACCCCCCTCGCCCGGCTGGCCCAGAGCGCGGCGCAGATCGGTGTTCAGGAGCAGGCGCTGCTGCGGCTCCAGGCCGGCAGCCGGCCCGAGGAAATCGCCCAGGCGAAGGCCAATCTCGCCGCGGCGCAGGCCGAGGCGGATCTTGCCGCGCGGCAGGTCGCGCGGTTGAGGTCGACCAGCGAGGCGACGGCGGGCAAGGCGGTCAGCCAGCAGGATCTCGACACCGCGGTGGGGCATGCCCAGACGACGGCAGCGCAGGCCGAGAGCCTGCGCAAGGCGGTGCAACTCGTCGTCGCGGGGCCGCGCAAGGAAGACATCGCGCAGGCCCGGAACCAGCTCGCTGCCGCGAGTGCCGAGCACGCACTGATCCAGCGCCAGATCGACGAGTCCGAACTGCACGCGCCTATCGATGCCGTCGTGCGGGCGCGCCTGCTCGAGCCGGGCGACATGGCGTCGCCGCAACGTCCAGTCTTCACGCTCGCGATCACGCAGCCCAAATGGGTGCGGGCCTATGTCCGAACCGCAGCTCGGCCGCATCGCCATGGGCATGGCCGCTGGCGTGACGACCGACAGCCAGCCGGGTCGCGCCATCCCCGCCCGCGTCGGCTACGTCTCGTCGGTCGCGGAGTTCACGCCCAAGACGGTCGAGACGCCGGAGTTGCGCACCAGTCTCGTCTACGAGGTGAGGTTCATGGTCGATGACCCGCAGGATGTGCTGCGGCTGGGCATGCCGGCGACCGTGCATCTGCGGCTGCAGGCTGCGCTCCAGGGCCAGAGCGCCCGGCCATGACCGCCGCCGCCCTGGACGGCGCGCACCTGCGGCGCAGCTTCGTGGTGAAGGAATCCAAGCAGCGAGTCGTCGCGCTCGACGACGTCTCCCTCCACGTGGCGGCCGGCTCGCTGACCGCGCTGGTCGGTCCCGATGGAGCCGGCAAGACTACGCTCCTGCGCCTGGCCGCCGGCCTCCTGGCGCCCGACACGGGCACCCTGACGGTGCTGGGCATCGATGTCGTGCGCGACCCGCAGTCGGTCCAGGATCGCATCAGCTACATGCCGCAGCGCTTCGGGCTCTACGACGACCTGAGCGTGCAGGAGAACCTGGATCTCTACGCCGACCTGCACGGCGTGCCTCGCGCGGAGCGTCCGGCTCGCTACAAGAAGCTGCTCGACATGACGGACCTCGCGCGCTTCACGTCGCGGCCGGCGGGCAAGCTGTCGGGCGGGATGAGGCAGAAGCTGGGGCTCGCGTGCACGCTGGTGCGCTCGCCCGAGCTGCTCCTGCTCGACGAACCCACGGTCGGCGTTGACCCGCTGTCGCGCCGCGAGTTGTGGCAGATCGTCCAGCAACTGGTCGACGACGAGCAATTGACCGTCGTGGTCAGCACGGCGTACCTGGACGAGGCCGAGCGCTGCGCGCAGGTCTTGCTGATGCGCCAGGGGCAGGTCCTGGCGCAGGGCACGCCGCAAGCGCTGCGCGCCCACGCCGAGAACCTCTGCTACGTCGCGACGCCACCTTCCGCGGTCCCGGCGCGCTGGTTGCAGGCGCGGCTGCTGGACGACGCGCGGCAGGTGCTCGATGCCGTCCCGCAGGCCGGCGAAGTCCGCTTCATCGCGCGCCCCGGGGCGGGCGCTCCCGCATCGGTCGCCGTGCTGCGCGGCGTCCCGGTGCGCGTCGTGGCGGCCCGCCTCGAAGACGGCTTCATGGCGCTGCTGCGCCTCAAGGAGCCGGAGGCCCGCCCGGCCGGGTCGGCGCCGGAAGGCGGCGCGCCGGCGTCGGGCCAGGTGCCCGACGCCGTGATCGAGGTGCAGAACCTGGTGCGCAAGTTCGGCGAATTCGTCGCGGTGCAGGACACCTCGTTCACCGTCCGCAAGGGCGAGGTGTTCGGACTGCTCGGCCCCAACGGCGCGGGCAAGACCACCACGTTCCGCATGCTCTGCGGCCTGCTGCCGGCCACCAGCGGCAGCCTCAGCGTGGCGGGCGTGAACCTGCGCGATGCCCGTGCGGCCGCGCGCCGCCACATCGGCTATGTCTCCCAGAAGTTCGCGCTCTACGGCAATCTGGACGTCGACGAGAACCTGCGCTTCTTCGCGGGCGCGTACGGCCTGCGCGGACAGGGTGCCAAGGCGCGCATCGCCGCCGTGATCGACCAGTTCGCGCTGCAGTCGCTGCGCAGCACGCCCAGCGGCCAGTTGCCCGGCGGCTTCCGCCAGCGCCTGGCCATGGCGGCGGCGCTGCTGCACGAGCCCCAGATCCTGTTCCTCGACGAGCCCACGAGCGGTGCCGACCCGCTGGCGCGCCGCGAATTCTGGCGTCGCATCACGGCGCTGTCCGAAGGCGGCACGACGATCGTCATCACCACGCACTTCATGGAAGAGGCCGAGTATTGCGACCGCATCGTCATCCAGGATGCGGGCAAGGTGCTGGCCCTGGGCACGCCGCAGCAAGTGCGCGAACAGGCAAGCGACGCGGGCGACCCGTCGGCCGCCCGGCTCGGCATGGAGGAGGCTTTCATCCACATCGTCCGGCGCTCCCGCGATGAGCAACCGCAACGTGCCGCATCGGAGACGACGGCATGAAATCCACCGCGACGCGCCGCCACGGCGGGTTCTGGAGCCGCCTCGTCGCGCTCACGCGCAAGGAGGTGCGCCAGTTGTTGCGCGATCGCAGCAGCTTGGCCATCGGCATCGCCCTGCCCGTACTACTAATCCTGCTGTTCGGCTACGGGATCAGACTCGATGTCGACAACGCGCCGGTCGCGATCGTCCTCGAAGACTCGTCGCCGACGACGCTGGACATGATGGAGGGCCTGCGATTGACGACCTACATCACTCCGGTTTTCGTGCGCTCGATGCCAGAGGCGACGCGGCTGATGCAAGCGCACGAGGTGGACGGCATCCTGCGCGTCCCGGGCGACTTCGCCAGCCGGCTTGCCGCCGGCCAGGGGCGCCTGCAACTGATCGTCCACGGCGCCGACGCGTCCACCGCGCGGATCATCCAGGGCTACGTCGGCGGCGCGTTGTCGCAGTGGTCGCTTCGCACCACCGACCGCGCGGCCGGCCGCACATCGACGCCGGACGGCGCGCCCTTCGGCACCGTCATCGTGGAACAGCGCATGTGGTTCAACTCGGCCAACACGAGCACGTGGTACCTGGTGCCGGGGCTGATCGTCCTCATCATGACGCTGGTCGGTGCCTTTCTCACGTCGCTGGTCGTGGCGCGCGAGTGGGAACGCGGCACGCTGGAGGCGATCTTCGTCACGCCCGTGCGACCACTGGAGATCTTGCTGGCCAAGTTGATCCCCTACTTCGCAATTGGAATGATCGGATTTTCCACCTGCATGGTCGCAGCGCGGTTCCTGTTTCACGTGCCGATGGCGGGATCGATATGGCTACTCGTTCTCAGCTCTGTGCTCTACATGCTCGTCGCGCTGGGCATCGGATTGCTGATCTCGTCGGCGACCAAGAACCAATTCGTGGCGAGCCAGGTGGCACTACTGACGAGCTTCCTGCCCGCCGTGATGTTGTCGGGCTTCCTGTTCGACCTAGGCAACGTCCCTGCCGCGGCGCGTGTCATTGGCGAATTTCTGCCCGCTACGCCCTTCTTGGAATTGATCAAGACGTTGATGCTCGCCGGCAATGTCTGGTCGATCGTCGTCAAGGACTGCGCCATCCTGGTGGGGTACGCCGTGATCCTGCTCACCGCCGCGCGGCTGGTGACCCGCAAGCGCATTGCATGAGGCCGACCCCGTGACCGACTTGCTGTGTCGCCTGCTGGCCCTTGTTCGCAAGGAGTTGATGTCCGTGCTGAAGGATCCGTCCAGCCGCATCCTGTTTGTACCGGTGCTGGTTCAAAGCTTTCTTTTCGGATACGTCGCGACCTATGACCTGTCCAATGTTCCCTACGCTGTGCTTGACCAGAGTCGCAGCCCGACCTCTGCCAGCCTACTCGCGCATCTCGACGGCACGGGCTTCTTCCGCCGCGTCGCCACACTGCAGTCCGATGCCGGAATCGCACCGGTCATCGAATCGCAACGGGCGCTGATGGTCCTGCGGATCTCGCCGCGATTCGAGCAGCAACTGCTGGAAGGGCAACCCGAGCGGATCCAGCTGATCCTCGACGCCCGCAATTCGACCACCGCGAATTCGGCAGCCGCCGCGGTCACCGCAGTCGTCAATGCATTCAACCTGCAACAGGCGCAGAAGCGCGGCGGCGGCGCGCCCGCGCTCACCCTTGATACACGCGCCTGGTTCAACCCGAACCTGGAGACGCGTTGGGACTTCATGCCGGCTCTGATCGCGTCGTTGAGCATGCTTCAGACGCTGCTGCTGGCCGCCCTGTCGGTGGCACGCGAACGCGAACAGGGCACCTTCGACCAGTTGCTGGTGACGCCGCTGTCGCCCGGCGAGATCATGATCGGCAAGGCGATCC
>FSWB01000572.1_pt1 | contig 26782 bp, 47 predicted proteins | sample 1637871 | NCBI WGS metagenome assembly FSWB01 (sample SAMEA3914789, study PRJEB12502) | metagenome | biome: forest; material: soil | place: Canada | collected 2011-07-03 | depth 0.3 m
CTTCCTCGACGCCAGCCCGAAGGCGCGCGTGGCAGGCGCGATCTTCGCGAGCCGCTACTACCGGGCGATCAACAACCTCGGCGCCTGGGCGCTGATCTACAAGATCCAGGTCGGCCTGGACGCGGCGAACGAGGACTCGATCCTGATGCGCGCCGATCAGATCCCGACCCTTTCGGCGGGCAACATCGCCGTGACGTTCGATTGATCCGCCGATGATCTATCCACCGGGCTACTTCGACCCGTCGGTCGATTCGACCGTCGAGATGCCGGTCGACGTGGAGATATACGAGCGCCGCGCGCCCGTGTGGCCCCAGACCGTCATGGCGCAGTACGCGAACAGTACGACTCTCATCGGACTGATCGAGTCGTTCAGCGATGCCGTCGATCCCGAGAAGCTGTCGGATCTGTTCTTCAGCTCGATCTGGGACATCCACAACTGCGGCGACTTCGGCCTGGCGATCTGGGGCCGCATCGTCAACGTGCGCCGCACGCTGCACATCCCGGGCGGCCAGAGCGGTCGGGTGTTCGGCTTCGGGGAGCAGGGCGCGGGCAAAGTCTTCGGCTTCGGCCAGGCGTCGTTCAACACGTTCAACGTGCTGACCCCGAACTACATCCTCGCGACCGAGGACTTTCGCCGGCTGATCCTGGTCAAGGCGCTGTCGAACATTTCCGACTGCTCGATTCCCACGATGAACGCGGCGCTGATGTCGCTCTTCGCAGGGCAGGGCAAGGTCTACGTTTCCGACCTCGGAAACATGCAGGCCGAGTTCGTCTTCAACTTCACGCCAACGGCCCTCGACCTGGCCATCCTGACCCAGTCGGGCGCCTTCGCGACGCCGTCGGGCGTTCTCTTCGATGTTCGCGTCTTCATTCCAGGCGCGACGTTCGGCTTCGCCGAACAGGGTAGCTCTGTCGCGACGTTCGCGAACGGCACCTTCAATCACTGATCACCAAGGACTCGCATGAACAGCAGTCAAGCACCCGCAAAGTTTCCGGTCGCCTGGGCCAGCAGCGCGGGAACCAGTTTCGTCCGCACGATCCCGACGGCGCCGAGCGGCACGGCGGGGGCGGCGAGCCTGCAGACGGGGTTTCCCCCTCTCAATTTCCAAGACCCGAGCGCCGGTGGCATTCCCCCGTTCGGCGAGGACTTCAACGGCATCCTGCAATGGATCACGCAATGGATCCTCTGGCAGCAGTCGGGTGGCCTGCCGGGCTACGACGCGACCCAGTCGGGGAACATCGGCGGCTACTTCAATGGCGCGACGCTGATCAGCGCCGACGGCATGCACTTCTGGCGTTCGACGGTCGACAACAACACCAGCGACCCGGACACGGGCGGCACCAACTGGGAAGTGCTCACGCCGGGCACCTATCCCTGGACTTCGATCGCGGGCGCGCCAGCCTTCATGCTGACCTCGGCCTTCGCGGGCAACTTCAGCGCGGCTCTCGCCTCGGCGTTCAACGGCTCGAACCAATCGCTGAGCACCAGCGGATATCAGAAGCTGCCGGGCGGTCTGATCCTGCAATGGACGCGCTTCGTGCCCCCGGGCGGCGGCGGCTACCTGACCGTCACGCTGCCGATCACATTTCCTAGCGCCGCTCTTGGTGCGTGGGGTACGACGGGTGACGCGTCGGTGATTCTGGCAATCGCACCGACGGGTCTTTCGCCCTCGGCCGTGCAGGTACAGAACGGCGGCGGCGCGACCGGCTTCCTGTTCTCCATCGGCTTCTGAACCCGCGAATTCCAAGGACACCCACCATGGGCAAGCATTACTCCAAGTCGGCGGCCGGCTTTTTCGATGATGACCTTCACGAAGTCATGCCGGCTGATGCCGTCGTCATCACGGATGCCGTGTACTCGGCGCTGCTCGCCGACCAGGCACAGGGCCTGATCATCCAGGCCGGCGCCGACGGCGTGCCCGTCGCGGTGGAACCGCCGCCGCCCACGCTCGCGCAACTCGTCGCCGCGCTGACGACGGCCGTGAAGGCGTTCATCGACGCGGCTGCGCAGGCGCTGGGCTACGACAACATCCTGTCGGCGATCAGCTACGCGGACGACGCCACTGTCCCCGCCTACCAGTCCCAAGGCCAGTCCCTGCGCGCCTGGCGAGCGAACGTCTGGAAAGACGCGACCGCCACGCTCAACGCTGTCAGCGCCGGAACCACGCCCGCGCCGACGGCCGCCGCGCTGATCCTCACGCTGCCGGTCTTCGTCGCGCCGACTGTCTGACATGGAGCCGCGCGCCTACCTCTCAGGGGCGACGGGAACACCCCCGCCGTACCTCGATACCTCGGTCACGGGACACCCGCAGCCTGAGACGCCGACGCAAGCGGCCACGGTGCCGGGGCCGCGCTGGTTCTACATGACCGGCGAAGAGGTGCGCAACGTGATCATTGGCGGCAAGCTCGCGCCCGATCCGTACAACCCGAACCAGATGGTCGTGGCGATCAAAAACATCATCCAGGAATTCGGCCCGGCGCCGGTTTCTGCACCCTGATAGCCAGCACATGGATCGCGTTTATCAGGCCAATGTTTCGACGGTCGCCACTGCTCTCCCGTCGCCCGGATCGCTCGGATATCCGCAAGGGGATGCCGCACTTCCAGAATTCACGCCGACGACACCGGGGCCGCACTTTTATGACTGGCTCACTGAATCGATCATGAACGTGGTCGAGGCCGCATCCCTGACGCCGGACGCCCAGGATCTGACTCAGCTCTATCAAGCAATCAAGCTTCTCGCGATCGTGCCGTCCGATCCGCTGTTCGCCTTCGTTGGCCTTCTGCTGCACTTCAACGGGGCGGCCGGCTCGACTTCGATCGTCGACTCCAGCTCGCACAACGTCACGCCTGTAGTGCATGGCACGCCGGCCCTGGAATCCACCGTCAGCAAGTTCGGCAATGCCGCGTGCGGGTTCAGTTCGCTCTATTCATATATCGACATTGCAGCGCCATCAGTAAATCTGGCGGTCGGCCTCGACTATTGCGTCGAGGCATGGTGCTATCCGACTGCCTATGGCGATGCTGGCTCTCTCTGGTCAACCTATCTCGACAGCTCGTATGGACGCGGGTTCGGCTGGATTATGGCCACCGGACGTTTTCGGTTTGGAGAGCAGGGGGCAGGTTCTTCGCTCGGGGACTACACCTCTATCGATTCGGATGTCATCGTTCCACTGAACGCCTGGACGCACATCGCGTGCGTCAAGCAGGGGCCGACCATGAATATCTACATCAATGGGATTCTCTCGGGCTCAAGTTATTCAGGCGTTCGAAGCGGATGGCCAAACCGGCTTGTAATCGGGCAAGACCAGGGTACGGCGTGGGCGCAATGGGTCGGCTATATCGATGAATTCCGTGTGACAGTGGGGAACGCCCGCTACACAGAAAACTTCACGCCATCGACGCAGCAATTTCCTGATCAGGGCCCGGTATGACCGGCGTCACTCAATGGGAACTGAATGCGTCGCCAACCGAGTGGGCGCCACCGGTGTCGTTCTCGGTCGGCTTTCCAACAGCCGGCGATATCGGGACGTTGGCACCGCCGACGCGCCCAGGCCCGCACTGGTTATTTTCGATGGCTCAGGAAATCCGCGCCGTCATTGAAGAGGCGGGCATGACTTTCGACCCGACCGATCCGACGCAGTTCCTGGCCGCGATCCTGACCCTTGCAGCGCCGCGCGTCGCGCCCGTGGCTGGCTTCTTGGTCTCGCCCTTGAGTGGGCCCGCGCCGCTATCCGTGACGTTCACGGACACGACAACGGAGAGCCCGACGTCCTGGGCGTGGACATTCGGCGATGGCGGCACCAGCACGGCTCAGAATCCGGTCTACACGTATGCAGCGGCCGGCACCTATACCGTGACGCTTACTGCAACGGTCCGTGGTGCCCCCTATATCGCGACGCTGCCGAATGTCGTGAATGTTGCAATCGACGCGGGAGATCCTCATTTCTCGAACGTCATCCTTCTGATGAATGGCGACACGCTGACCGAGGTGACGGGCCGCACGGTGACGCCGTTCTCGGCGGCTCCGACGATCGTGACGAGTGATAGCGACTTTCCGCATGGCGCCATTCAAGTCGGATCGGGTGCTGGCAACTATGGCCTTGAAATTGGCTTGTTTAGCGATACGAACGTTGACTATGGCTCGGGCGACTTCACCGCTGAATTCGACTACAAGCTCACCAGCGCACCGACGGCCACGTACCCCGCAATCTTTCACTTGGCAGCGACGAGTGGCCTGCAACTGGCGCTGCTAGACCATCACGCAGCGATTGGAGCGAATGCAGCCTATACCTTCGGCTCAACGTTCCCACTGATGAACCGGCCATCGGCTGTCGGCGTGCTGTATCAAGAGGCGATCGTCCGTCAGGGAACGACGATCTATCACTTCATCGACGGCGTCCTCACAGACACGCTTACCGGCTGGAGTGGGGACTTCAATATGAGCGGCACGGTGGGCGTTGGAAACACGATTCCCTATGGAACGGCCAATTCTTCGATTGCTTTGATCGGAAAGATGCGCGTCACGAAGGGCGTTGCTCGATACACCACCTCCTATACCCCAACTCGTGACCTCTGGCCCACGAGCTGAATGTCTATCAACTATCAAAGTCACGAATGATCGACACGGAAAACCTACCCCCGATCGAAATTCAAAATAGCGAAGAGCGGACGCTGATCGTTGATCTGGACGCGCTGACAGAGGCGCAGTTTCGCGCATTGGTAGCCCATCGCTTCAACACCGGAACCGACCGAATGGACGGCATGGACGCGCTCATTCGCGAGAACACGCGCATGACGAAAGCGACCTGGGACAACACCGCCGCGATCCGCGACATCGTCGAGATGGCGCGCTCGTTTTTCTCCGGCCTGGGCAAGTTCGCGCGCGGCTGTGCCCGTGTCTGGTCGGTGCTGAAACCGATCGTCCAAGCGGCGGCGGTGATTGCTGGCGCCTACGTCGCCATCCGTAGCGCGATTGGCACCGCCGTTCATCTCCCGCGCCCACCGAAATAGGACTCAACGATGACCCTCATCGACAACGCGGGCCAGCTCTGGCACCGCTTCTGGAGCGTCCGGTTCGGATTCGCATCCGCCCTGTGCGGCGGCGCTGCGGCCGTTATGCCGTTCCTCGCCCCCGCACAACCAGGCCGCGTCTTCGTGGGCGTGATGTTCGTCGTGACGGTCGCCGCGCCGCTGCTGGCGATGGCTGCGGCTGCCTCGCGCGTCGTGGCGCAGCCGAAGCTGCAAAAGGACAGCGATGGCTGACTGGACTCCGCAACGCTCACCGCGCTCGAAGCTGACCGCGCTCGCACTCGCGGCCGTCTTCGCGCTCTCTGGCACGGTCATCGCCCCATTCGAGGGCCGTGTGCTGCACACGTACCCGGATGCTGTCTACGGCTGGAAGCTGCCCACTGCTTGCGACGGGCACACCGGCCCCGAGTTGCACCAAGGCCAGACGTTCACGCCGGCCGAATGCGACGAGATGCGCAACGCCGATCTGAAGAAGACGTTCGACGCGCTCGCGCCGTGCTTCGGCGATGCACAGCTCTCGGCGAACGAGTGGGGGGCATACCTCTCTCTGGCCTACAACGACGGCGCAGGCGCTGTCTGCCGTTCCTCGATTCCGGCCAAGGTGAAGGCGGGCCAGCACGCCGCAGCGTGCGCAACGATCGAGGACTTCTACAAGGCGGGCATCAAGGACTGCCGCATCGCATCGAACCACTGCAGTGGAATACCGCGCCGCCGCGCCGCAGAGCACGCTCTTTGCGTTCGAGAATAGTAGCGGCGCTACGAATCAACCGATCGACATCAACGTCAACAACCGAAAAGGAATTTCTCCATGTCCTCCGACCTCAAGTACAGCGCTGCCCTGAAGAATGCCCAGCAGAACGCCATCACGACCGCACTCGGTGCGAGCGCGCTGCTGGAAATCTTCTCGGGTGCGCAGCCTGCGAATCCCGATACCGCCATCACGTCGCAAGTGCTGCTCGCGACGCTGACCTGCAATGCGACGTTCGCTCCCGCTGCGGCTGGTGGCGTGTTGACGCTGAACTCGATCACCAACGGCACCGGCAGTGCCGGCGCAAGCACCGGAACTGCCGCGACCTGGTTCCGCCTGACCACGAGCGGCGGCACGGCGCACATCGATGGCTCCGTCGGCACCACGGGTTGCGACCTCAACCTCAACAACACGAGCATTGCGACCGGCCAGACGGTCTCCGTCACGTCCGCCACGCTGAGCAACGCGCAGTAAGGGGTACGCCATGAGTCTCGGTGGCCAAGTATTGCGACAGCACGTCGTTGAATTCATTCCTGGAACGGGACAAGTGACGGATGGCGTTGTCGATGCAACGTCAACGACCGGCCCCTGGACGTGGCCCGTTCCTGACAATGTCGCAATGCTGGACATCGACGGGTGCGGCGGCGGCGGCGGCGGTGCGGGTGGCTTCACGACCACCACGTCTCGCGGCGGTGGTGGCGGCGGTGGCAGCGCCGTCGGCCTCCGCTTCCCCAGCCAGTCGGTGCGCCCGAAAGGTTCACTGGTTGTCACCCTGGCCGCTGCTGGGACGGCCGGCGCCGCTGGTGCGAACGGTGTGCAGGGCGGCGTCACCACGATCGCAGGTCTGATCTTTCCGTTAGCGATCACAGCCGGAACGCTGACCTTCATCGGCGGCGGAAAAGGCAATACGCCTGGCGCTACTTCTGTCGGCGGCGCAGCAGGCGGTGGCGGCGTATCCAGTTCGGGCGGCACCACCACCGTGAGCGGTGCAGCGGGCGGTGCCGTGGGCGCCGTTGGCACAGCGGGTTCGGGTGTGGCTACCTTTGCCAGCGATTTCTACTCGGGGTTTACCTACTCCGGTGGTGGGGGTGGGGGGGCCAATGCGACCGGCACCGTGGCGGGCGCGACTGGCGGTGGCTTCGCGAACAGCGGAACGTCCGCCATCACCTTGTCCCTTGCGACTGGCAATGCTCCATCTGTGACGTCTGGCACCGGAACCACCGATGCGACGAACAGCTACGGCGGCGGCGGCGTGGGTGGGATGTCGCGCTACGGATTCGGCGGTGCGGGTGGTAACGGCAACGTGGCCGGCGGCGCAGCCACTGGCTACGGTTCGGGCGGCGGCGGTGGTGGTGGCAATGCTGCAGGCGGTGCAGGAGCCCCGGGTTACGCACGATTCACCTACTGGAGCATGGACTAATGGCACTCACAGAAGCCTATGCCAACGCGGCAACGGTCTCGACGACCGAATACAGCCTGCCGAACAACAGCGTGACGTTGACCCCGATCACGGCTGTGGGGATCTTTCAGCTCTTCCTCGACCTGAATGCGCTGACCGCGACCGAGTCCTACGTCCTCAAGCTCTACGAGACCGTCAACGGCAATAAGCGACTCATCCAAGCGCCCACGATCGTAGGGCCGCTGGGTACCCCCTTGTATGTCACGCCCGCGCTCGCGCTGATGAACGGATGGGACATGACGCTGATGAAGCTCAAGGGGACTGACCGCGCTGTGGCGTGGTCGATCCGACAGGTGGCATAGCGATGTTTTTCTCGCCGCTTTTGCAGAGTGCTTCCCGGAGTGCGATCAGTGGCACGGTGGCAGCAACACAGGCCGTCAATGCAGCGGCGATAGCAGCCACCGATCCCGTCAGTGGTAGTGCTGCGGCCATCCAGCAGCCCAACACGATCGCAGCAGTCGGTACGACGGCCACGGCGAGCACGTCGGGTCCATTGGCTGCTACCCAGCAGGTCAACGTCGCGGCGCTGGTTGCCAGCAATCCCGTCGCCGGGGCGGCGATCCTGGCACAGGCCCAGAACGTCGCAGCCCTGGCGGCGAGCGCCCCCATCGGCGGGGGCATGACCGCCACCCAGAAGCCCAATACGGTGACGGCGGGCGGTTCGGTGATGAACGCGATGACCCTGCCTGCGGGCGCCATCGTGCATTTCGCTGCGAGCGATGTCACACCGCAGGGCGATAACACCGCTTTGGCAGCGTGGACGGACCCTGTCTCGGGCCTCGTTGCAGCACAGGCTACAGGCGCGAATCAGCCGAAATACCGCACAAATCGCCTGAACGGGAAGCCAGCGATCCAGTTTGCGGGGTCCCAGTGGCTGTCCTTCGATGGCACCGGCCCGCTGAAGACGGCGATCGACAGCCGAAGCTACAGCGTTCTCGTGGCATTCGCCAATGTGGCGGCGGCGTCCAATGGCTGTCTGTTTGGATCGAACGCGGGCGGCAATTCCTTCTTTGTGCTTGCCGATGGCACGAACGCAGGACGCTTCGACGGAACCGTGACGGCGAAAGCTCTGCCCTACGCGTCGACTGCCTTTGCGATCTCAGGTTTTACCAGCAACGCAGCCAGCAGCTACGGCGGCTTGAATGTGGCGCTGGAACGCGACTACATGAATGGGTTTCCATTCTGTTCGACGATCCTGGCGGCCCCGGCCACGAGCGCAAGCACGTTCGGCATCGGCGCGATCAGCGCCGTGGGGACGTTCTCGGCAAAAGCCGATATCACGGACATCGTCGTCTATGACCGTGAGCTGACCCCTCTTGAGTGGGTGCAGGGGACGATTGCGCTTTGTCAGAAGAACAGCCAACCGCTGCCTTGGGGCGGTCAGAATTACATTGATTTGTATGACGGCGACTCGATCACCGTCGACATCAACAGTGGCCACGTCTACGACTCCTACCCCTACCTTGTTTCACAAGCTCGGGGCAAGCCTCTGGGATGCTGGGCCAATTTCGCAATTGGTGGGATACAGACCACCCAAAGCACGGCTAAGTCGCATGAGTGGACGGCCATCGCCGCGATGCTCGGGATACCGTTCAAAGTCGCGTTTTTTGAATGGGTCAATGAGCACAATGGCGGCAAGACATCAGCGCAGATATTCGCTGACTTGCAGGCGTATTGCTCGACGGTTCGTTCGTCGGCGACCTTGTCGAAGATCATGGTGGGGTCGTCAACCGCCTACGGCAGTGATCCGACCGATCCGTATGCAAGTGTTCGGGGGGTTTACAACGGGCTGTTGGATGATCCCACCACCGGCGCGCTGTCGTTTGCAGACGCCTATACGGCGATCCACACCGACAGCCTGATCGGAAACGCGAACGCCGTCGCCAACAACCCGACCTATTTCTCGGCGGCGGACAAGGTTCATCTGACCCCATTGGGCTATGGTCAGTTGGCGAATCTCATGGGCGCCGGCATGGCGGCGCTCGATGCTTCGACGAGCAGCTTCGGCGTGGCGGCGCCGGCGCAGCAGCCGAACGCGAGTGCCGCGAGCGGGTCGGTCTCGATCACCGGATCAGCTTCCCTTGCTCAGTCGGTCAATTTCTCGGCGGGGATCGGCGCTGTCGTGGTGGCCGGCGCCGCCGCAGCGGTGCAGTCCATGGGCACCATTGCCGCGTCTGGCTCGGTCGTGAATGCGCCGGCGGTCGGTACCGCCGCTGCGACGCAGTTGCCGAATGCGATGGCTGGTTCTGGCTTGGCGTCGATCGCCGGCTTTGCGATGGGCTCCCAGGCGATCAACGTCGCATCCGGCACGGGATCGGTCGTCGTCGCGGGCGTCTCGGCAATCACCCAGGCGGCCAATTCCAGCACCGCTTCGGGCCTGGTTGCAGATCCTGGCGTCGTCGTGGGCACGGCCGCCGCGACACAGTCGGCCAACGCCATGGCGGCGGCTGGCAATGTCAGCGCTGGGGCGGTCACCGGATCGGCAGTGATCGTCCAGGCGGCGAACGCGGCTGCCGCACTGGGCCTGCTCAGCATCGACGGCGAGGCCGCAGCGATCCAGGCGGTGTCGACGGCGCTGGCCAGCGGCACCGTCAGCAACCCGGCAGGAGCGGTGATCGGCGCGCTGATCGCAGCGCAGAACCCGAATTCCGCATTCGGGGTCGGGAGCGTCGTCAGTCCTGGTGACGCCTTGCAACTGACGCCCGGCTTCCTGGCCTCGCGTCGACCGAAACGAACCTGGAGCATCAAGAAATGACCGTCCGCCTTCCGATCAAGGGCACCGCCGAGAGCGTGGTGCTCGGGTTCGATTTCACGCTGGAGTCGTCGGGCGTCTCGAACCCGACGATGACCTGTGTTCCCGAGCCTGGCGTCGCCGTTGACGATGCGCCCGAACTCGTGCTGTCCGGGTCCGCCCAGGTCGATCCCAACAACCCGGCCCGCGTGCTGCAACGCGTTCACAACGGGGTCGACCTCGTCGACTACCGCATCCAGTGCACCGTCCAATCCGGTGAGGACATCCTGACGTGCGGGGCGATCCTGCCCGTGCGCGAGGACGTGTGATGCCGGGCACCAAGGAAACGCAGGCGCGACGCGCCGAACGAATCTTGGAGCGGAGCTGGGACGACGACGTGGAAATTCGCGACGGCGTCAAGCGCGGTGACTTCGAAGTCCAGACCGAGCCCAGCGGGCAGCGCCGGTTCTGGTTCTGCTGTCCCGGGCCGTGCGGCAGCGTCGCCGGCATCGCGATCCGCCCCGTCGTCGGCAAAGACGAGCCGTCGTGGGCGTTCGACGAGAACCTGGACGCCCCGACCTTGCATCCGTCGATCAATCACGTTGGCTGTTGGCATGGCTGGCTGAAGGCCGGCGTTTTCGCGAGCTGCTGACGCTGCCAAGCACCAGACCCCGCACCTAACCCTGAAAAACAGCGCCACCGGCCCGCCAGCAGGCCGTATGCGCCAACCGGAGAACCATCCATGCCCGCATTCCTGCTCTTCATCCGTGCCGTTCCGCTCGTCCGCTGGGCCGAACTCGCTGCCTTCGCCGCGCTGCTGGCGATCTTCACCTACATGGGCGTCACGATCCAGTCGTTGCACGTCGATGTCGCCAACGCGAAGACCGCCCAAGCCGTCGCGGAGAAGGCGACCGAGACCGAGAAGGCCGGCCGCGCCGCCGACAACGCTTTTGCCCAGGCAAGCGCCGCATCACAGGCTGTCGAAAGCCTCCAGAAGACCGCCAAGCTCATTGACTCGCAAAAGGAGATTGAAAGTGCAAACCAACTCATTGACTCGCAGCATCGCGCTGTTGTCGCTGCCGGCGATGCTGTCGCTCGCAGCCTGCACGACGCCTATCGCGCCGTCGGTGCTGCCGCCGCGCCCGGTCGTGGTGCTTCCGGCGCTGATCCCGGATCTGTCGCCGTCGGCGCTGCCGGTGGAGCGTCCGTCGATCTGCGAGCCGACGTGTTCGACGAATGGGTCGGACGCGCGCGAACGCTCGAAGACGCTCTTGACCGCGAGTATCAGCATCACGACAACTGCATCGCCGAGTACGGCAACGCACAAACCGCAAGCCGCAGCCAGCTCGCCGGCACCAACCCACTGAAGTAGAACGACAGAGGCCCCGAAAGGGGCCTCATTTGTCGTTCTGGGGTGAGCTACCAGTCAACCGGCGCGTAGTCGGATAGCTCCGGGCACCAGTTGCATTTCTCGCAACGGTGCATTCCATTGGCGCAGATGCAGAGCCTGTTGCGGCCGCAGTGCAGGCAACCCGTCTCACCGTTGACGTACTCGCCCAGCGCCCAGGCGGCGCGCAGTGCTTCCTCGGCGCGGTCATCGTCGTGCAGATCGGAATTCATTTCGGCAGCCTCGCCAGATCGACACGCTTGCGCAGCCACGCGCCGCCGCCCAGCTCGGCCAGCTTGTTGCGCTGGGCGGCCGTCATGCGCATCGGCATGACGTGCAGCACCTCGCCGGGCTCGGCATCGTAGCGTCGACCCTCGACCGGCGCGGCAGGTGCCGTCTCAGGCTTCGTCTTGTCCAGCTTCGCGCGAATCCAGGCCGGGCCGCCCAGCGCCTCCAGCTTCTCCCGCTGGGTCTGGCTGAAGCGCAGCGATACCGGGACGAGCACCTGGTCGACCGGCCCAGGCTTGCGCCCCTGGCCGCGCCCGGGTCCACCCCGTCCCGTCAGCTTCGTCTGGTTCAGATAGGCGTCGATCGCTGCATTGGTCTTCTCGGACGAGTGCAGGGGCGTGACGATGTAGCCCGAGCGCGTGTCGGCGCCATGGGCGCTCATGTGCTGAAGCGCACCTGGCACCAGCGTTTGCAACGCCCAGAAATTCGCCGAGCTGCATCGAGGGGTGTCGCCCTTGCGAACGCGTTCGAGCAGTTTGCGCAACTGCTCGGGCGTGGCGAACTTCGCGATCTTCGATGCCATCAACGGGTCTCTTTCCTTGGGATCTTCACGTTTTTCCAGCCCTCGGGCCATGGCTGGTTGCCCTCATTTATTCGATCGCCATCTTCATCCGAGAACGCGAGAATTGCTGCCCGCTCGATGACATCGAAGACCGCCATCGAACCAACCTCGTCGGCTGTCAGGTGCAGCCCCTGTCCGCGCGCGAAGGCTCGCATTATCGCGACGAAGACATTTCGCTCGGTGGTCAAAGTTCGACCTCGGGGCCCAGCCTGGACGCCACGAACGCACGCATCGCCGCAAGCAGTGGGGTGTCCCCATGGCCCCGCCCCTTGGATGACGAAATGCCCCCATCGTCTGTCCAGACTGGGCAGACATGCGCGTACCAGGAAGGCTCGATGCGGCCGGGCTCATTTCGAGGCGTCTTGAGAGCAATCTGCTCGCGCTCGATGATCGGGCCGCCCAGTTCCCAGTCCAGCGACGGTTCATAGACGACGGTCTCGTCTTCCTGTTCGTCGACGATCAAACACCACTTGTTTGTGTAGTTGTAGGGATGCTTGCCCTCGGCGAGAGCGACAGCGGCGTCAAGCATAGGGCCTGTCAGCGCAGCGACCTTGTGTTTCGTCATCTCATCCTTTCTGCTGCGCGCCGGGTATCCCGTGATCAAGGAACCCGTTCCGCGCATCTTGCAAAATTTCGTCGAGGATCGTGCCCGGCGCGATCGGCATCACGTTGGTGGTCAAGCCGCCGTAGGCGTAGGTCTCCAGCTTCATCGCGGTGCAGGGCTCGTGACACGACAAGACCGTCACCTCGGTGCCCTGGACGCGCTTGAACGCGTACATGTCGCCTCGATGGCCGTCGTAGCGGATCAGCACCATCGGCTGCGCCGCAACGTTGTGCGCGCGATCGTCGTCGCTCTGGGCCTGCTCGTAGCCGAACGTCCCGTTTTCCTCGTAGCTGTAGAACTTCGACGGCGTGGCGGCCGGCGCGGGTGTGGGCGCGGGCGGCGGGGCCTCGGTCTGGGGCTGCGCCTGGCCAGCGTCGGAAGTTACGACGGGCAGGGTAGCAGGGCGCGGCGCGCAGCCGGCGAACGAGAGCGCGGCGACCGCGCAGAACAGTGCGTGGAACTTCAATTGTTTCTCCCTGTCGCCGACAACGCGCCGGCTGCGACTTTGATTATCGTATCTGTGGCCGGACGACCTGTCAGTCGGGTGCGTCGTCGGGGAACATTGCGGCAGCAGCACGCACGATTGCGCGGCGGGTGGCGGCGTAGTCGTCGCCGCCTTCCGGGGCATCCTGTTCGATAGACTCGTGGCTCAGGCCGCCCCGCTCATAGCCCCAGTTGATGCCGATCGATCCGCTGCTCTCGGCTTCAATGATGACGTGAAGATTGAGTTTCACCGCGAGCCGCAGCGCGTCGCCGTCGCTGTCTGTTTCGCGGTTGTCGTGCAGCGGCTGCCAGCATTTGTAGGTGCCTGGGAACTCCGATCGCAACTTCGCCACCTCGGCCCCGCCTTCATCAACTGTCCAGCCGATGACTTCTTCACCAGCAGCCAGAGCGGCCTTCACCAATAGGTCGCGGTCTTCTATTTTCATGGGGTCGCTTTCTTTGCGGCCTGCTCGCCGATCCAATCCTGGACGGCGTGCGCGGCCTGAAGGTATTCGCGGCTCGGAGTCTTGGTGACTTCCTGGCCGGCGACGTAGGTGCGCCAGATCGCGGCGCGCAGGTTCGCGGGCAGGGCATACCAGTGCGGCGCGCAACCCCAGAGCTTCGGCGGGATGGATTTGCGGCAGCCCGGCCAGTGGCAGCGGTGCGTCATTGCAGCAGTTCCAACGCTCGCATGAAGCCACGGGCGAAGGCATCGGCCTTTGCGTTGTTGAGGGCGCTCGTCTGGCCTGCCAGGAACGAGGCCGGCAACAGCAGCGCAGCCTCTTCGTCATCGACGAACAGCATTACCGTCGCCACATTCCGATAGCGGAAGCTCTCGGCAGTCAGATCGATGCGCTTCTGGTGGTCGCTGATCGGCATCGCAAGGTCTTCCGTAAGGACGAACTTCGACGGGATGTGCAGCGTGACGCGGCCTTGTTCGCGCAGGATGCGCTCCATCGCGATGCTCAAGTCGATGATGGTGATCGGCTCCAACTCGCGCGTGTAGAGGACGTGGCGGCTCACGCCGTCACCCAGCGCACGAAGTCGCGATGCGCACCGTACTCGGCGATCTTCTTCTCGCCGACGGCCAGCATCAGGACGTTCTCAGGGCGGCGCGCGGAGCTGATGAACTCGCCGACGCGCCACGGCTCGGCTTTGGCGGCGTCGATCCACTCGGCGCGCTCGACGCTCTCGTGCCATTGCGCGGTGACCGCTTCGCAATCGCCTGATGGGCGAACCCTGTTGATCCATCGCTCGAAGGCAACCCATTCGCTGGGCTCGCTGGACGCGTTCGGAATGACGGTCAGGCCAAGTTCTTCGGGATGCTTCTTCGCGTCGGCGAGGCCGCGTGCGTAGCCCAGTTCCTCGGCGCGGCGGCGCAGCGTCTCGTGCTCGTTGGCCAGCGATCGCACGGTTTGCGACAGGGTGTCGCACTCGTCGACCGTCTGGCGGTGCTGCGCCTCCATCCAACGGAAATGCGTCGGGTCTATCGTGCACAGTGCCTGCTGTCGTTCGCTGTCTCCGAAGTGCGCGCGCGCGGAATCGGTGTCAGTGAACCGCTCATCGCAGTGGAAGCAGCGCCAGGCGGGAGCAGCAGGAGGCAGCGGCAGCGCGCCGGCGAGTGCGGCGGCGAGTTCCGCGCGCAGCGCCGGGATCGTCTCATCGCGAAGGCGGGCGAATGGCTGGTAGACCTGATCGGCCATGGCTTTGCCGATGTACTCGGTGTGCACGCGAACGGAGTTGCGAACCGCCTTCTCGAATCGAGCGAGCAGGTCGCCCGGCTCGGGCCGTTGCGTGGTGGTGTCAGAAGCCATCGAACTCTCCAAGCGCCTCGAACTCGACGCGTGTCATTGCCGCGATGCGGACGGTGTAGGTCTCGGGCTGCTCGCCCACGATGTCGGTCAGGTCGCCCAGGTCGGCCGCGAGAAGGGTCAGCGTTGCGCCGCCGTCTTCCGGCTCGATGTTGGCGACGGTCAGCAAGTCGCCCGGCCCCTCGACTCCAGGCGCAGGCGCCGCCTCGGCGGCGACGGGGCGCTGCGGTGCGCCGATTGCGCAGGGTCGCGCGCCCGGGTCTTCCAGGCGGCCGCAGTGCATGCATTGCGTCAGACGCTGCCCGAGGGTTTGGGCCTTCGCCATACCCTCGACGAGGGCGCCGCACACGAAGCGTGCGGCGTCATTGCCGCCCTTCACCGACACGATCACGGTGACGCCCTCGACCCGGACGCCCCTGATCGGCAAATCGCTCAGCTCGGCGGTCGCTGTAGGTGCAGTGGCGGCGAGGAGGCTGCGGATGCCGTCCGTTATCGACCTGAGAAGCTGCGAGCGCGGTTGCTTGTCTTCGATCCAGTGCTCCACTGCGGTATCGATGGCGTTCAATTCGGCGAGCACTTCTCGAATCACGAAGTCTGTGTGCCGCTTCGCCTCCTCTCCCTTCGCGGGCGCTGGAGGGGTGGCGATCCTATCAACAGCGGATCGCCATTGTTCAAGGCCGCTGGTGTCGTCCAGCATCACGCCTTTGATCGAGCAGCGCACCACGCCCACCATGCGACGGAATCGCGCCGCGTCCACCTCCTCGCCCGTACGCGGTGCCACAGGAGCGGCGAGCCCGGCTGCTTTGTCGAGGTCGCTGAAGTCGGCATTGGTCTGCCACACTTCGGCGGCCTGACCGTTCTCCCATTTCACGCGATAGATGCCCCATTCGTAGCCGTCCACGTCGTAGGATCCAACGGAGTGCAGCCATGCGAGGCGCTGTGCGTTGATGTCGCTCATTTGACGCTCCGGTAGTAGCGGATGAGGGTGCGGATGTCCTTTGCGATGTCACGAGGATCGCGCTCGGCCGGCTTCCAGTTTTCTTCGATGTGCTTGGCGATCAGCTCTACCTCGTCCACCGGCTCTCCCGGCACCGCATCGACAGGAGGGGTGGGGGCGGCAGATTTCTCCGCGCGCCAGCATTCGATGATCTTCAGTGAGAACGGCTGGAGCTTCGCGGCACTGACCCAGTTGCCGTCTGCGTGGGGGATGTAGAGCATGCCGTCGCGGATGGCGCAGGGCAGCAGTTCCAGACCGTGGACGAGTTCAGGATAGTTCATTTGCAGAGTGCTCCGATAAGCCACGCGATCAGACAGACGATGACGGCGACCGGGACAGTCCACAGTTGCTCAGGCATCGGGAAGTTGCCGCCCTGAGGCTCACGCGGCGCGAAGGCCCACACGACGGCAAGGAAGGTGAAGATGGCCGGGATGTGCCACCAGTGGAGAATGAGTGTCATGTCAGGCTTCTCCAGGAGTTGCGGGAGGCTTGGGGAGGGCCATGCGGACGCGCGGATGCCAGTGGGTTGGCGTGCCCGATGCGCCCTTCATTTCGTAGCCCGAAGGCCAACGCCACCCGCCGTAGATAACGTCCCAAGCGCCCGTCGCGTAGTCCGTCCAAAACGGGCACCAAAGCTCGACTTTGGTGCCATCCTTCGGCGCCGATTTGATAGGCATCCACCCCTCGCCAGGGGTCTGCGAGACGCGCCCTGATTTCCAGACGGCCTCGATAAGCTCCTTGACGAACTGGTGCGCATCAGCGCGATCCGACACTGGGGCCTGCGCAAAGTTGTCAAGCACGCGGCTGACGAAACGGAGCTTGCGAAGCGCGTCAGAGACGTCCAACTCGCCAGGGGTCTGCGCGGAGAGGGCGAGAGGCAGCGATTCAAGCGCTTTGGCCGCGTTCTCGAAGCCACGGTGGCGAGCCAACTTGTTCAGCAGCGACAGCCGAGTTTCATCGGACAGCGATCCCTCGGCCATCTGGGGCATGAAGCCTCCGCGAAGCTCGCCGCGCCCAAGCGCTTCTTCTACCGAACGCATGGCATAGCGGGTCATGAGCACGCGAACCTCGTCAGGAAGCCCTGGCGGCAGATCGGGCAGCGATGGTCGGTCGCTCACCGCACTGCACTGCTGCGCGCACTGCTCCGCTCCCACAGCAGCCCTCGCCTGGGTTGCGGCAGCACCGAGTGCCTTGCGCAATTCTCTAGCGCAGTCCATTAGTGCGCCGCCGTAGCCGTTCGCGGTCTCGGGCTTCTCGACGGCCATGGCATATGCGATTGCCGAAGCTTCCCACGCGTCTGCTAGTTGATCAATTTTCATTACATCCTCCGACTGCAGACAGAGCACATCCGATCACTTCGGGCGCCGTGTTCACATTGAGCGACGAGTGCATCAATGGCGGCGAAACAGTCGTCCATCTTCGCCGAAACATCCACGTTGTTCTGGCCTCTGGCAGAACACCAGACTTCGTCTCGAAGACCGTAGATGGTGCCCTTCGCCTCTTCCACCATCTTCGCCACGTCAGGGCTCGCTCCCGCAGCAGGTGCAATGGGAGCGGCAAGATACGACCTAGCGGCGTCCCATTTGATGTGCATCGACTTGAACAAGACGCACTCGGCATCGGTCAAGCGATGTCCCGGCCGCTGAGCGAGGTTAAACATCGTGTTGGCCATCAGCGCGCCCCGGTGGATCAATTCTTCCAAGCGGCTCGCCTCCATGGCTGTCTGCAGGGGCTCGCCTCGCCCAGACTTCCAAACCGCCTCGATCAGTTCCTTGACGAACTGATGCGCATCGGCACGGTCGGGCACCGGAGCTTGGGAGAAATTGTCGAGGACGCGACTGACGAAACGGAGCTTGCGGAGTGCGCTCGGGATGTCGAGCGGCTCGAAGATCGCCAGCACGGGCTCAGGTGCCGCAGGCGAGGTGGCGATAGCCGCGCGAACCTGCTCGACGTACTGCGCCGGCTCCGATCCCCACGAATTGACCGAGCATTCCTCGATCTCGTCGCCCTCTTCGCCATCCTCGTCCGGCACCATGGTGGTGAACAAGGCGCGCTCGACCGCCATCAGGCAATTTACGAGATGAAGCGCGTTCGTGACGTTGGCGATGATCGTCGCGTCACTGCGGGCATTGCGGCCGATCTGGAACAAGTCGGCGATCTTGTTGCGCAGCGTCTCGCCACCCTCCGCAACAGTCCCTGCCTGCGGTGCGGCCTGTGCTTGCGGGGTGGCAGCGTCAGGATGCGAAAGGAATCCATCGACAGTAGTGTGATGGCACACGTCGGGCATGTGATGAAAGACGGTCTCGCGCGGGCCGATGATGTGCATGGACTTGCCGAGCGCCACGGCCATCCCGAATTCGACGTGTCGGCCGCCGCGCGTGTTGCTGCGTGGTTCCTCCATCAGCGACACCATGGCATCGCAGGCCAGAACGTCCTCGAAATCCTCGCGGGCGAAGCGCTCCCGCTCGGCGTCTGCGGCCTGGGCGCTGAGGCCGGTTGGAACCACATGATCGGAGTCAGGACGAACCCAGCGACTCGTGATCGTGTGGCCGAGGGCCTGAAGCTGGTGGGCGAGCGCGTTGCACTCCGGACGACGGCTGAACCGTGCGGCGATGTAGAACTTCATGCTTGCTCTCCCATCGGCACCATGGACGGCACACTCTCTGCCTGCGAGGTGACGGGCGCAGCGGCGAGAGATATGCGGGTGCGCTCCATGGCAGCACCCAGAGCGCCGTCGACGTAGCATCGATCATCGGGCGCGTTGTTCACGCCGTCGAAGTAGATGTCGACTAGGACATCCGCGTGCTCACGCCAATCCGGCACCGCGCGTGCACTGCGGTCTGCCGAGATAGCTGCACGCATCTGTTCAGCGGTGAATCGAGCTTCCTCGCTGTCTGGAGGCATGATTCCATTGACGGGGATGGGCAATGCCAGCGCTTCGCTGTTCGGGGATGCGGGGATCATGCTGAGATTCCTTTGCGATAGACCTGGGTTAGGGCGTGATTGACTGAGAAGCCGCGATCGCGCGCAGCGTTCGCCAGCAAGGCGCGTGTGTGGTGGCTGGCCGGCGCCTGGCGGAACAATCCGAAGTAGCTGTTCAATGTTTCGAACAGCGCGTCATCCGGTGTGGCGCGGAGCCGGCGCAACGCGTTGGGTAGTGCGTTAGCGCGCGGCGTGCGATGCCAGGGCCGGATAACATGGCCGACGAAGTCGATTCCGCGCTCGACCGGCTGCATCACGGTCTTGCGCGGGTTCAGGTGCGCGCTCAGGCGTGCTGGCAGGAACGCGTCGACCTGGCGCAGCCAGGCGCCCAGCACCGAGGTTGACTCGTGCGTGAAAACGAAGTCATCGACATAGCGCACGTATCGCGGTGCTTGCAACTGGTGCTTGGCGAACTGGTCGAGCGCGTCGAGGTAGACGTTCGCGAAGAACTGCGACGACAGGTTGCCGATCGGTAGGCCGGTGTCCGCCGGAGCGTTGAACAGGCTCTTGTGCGCCGGAACCAGGCGCATGACGGCTGCCGGCGAGCGCACATCGACGTCAGCGCGCGGATCGTGGAACAGCACCGTCTCGGCCAGGCGTTGCCACCAGTCGCCATCGATGCGCGGCACGAGCTGCTCACGCAGGACGTGCTTGTCGATCGCCACGAAGAAGTTCGACAGGTCGCACTTCAGGTAGAACGCTGGCCGCGACCAGTTCTCGGTCAGGCTGCGCACCTGACCCTCAAGGCGCTTCGCGGCGTATAGCGTGCCCCGGCCTGGGATGCAGGCACAGGTATCGGCCGTGAATGACCGATAGAAGCGAGGCGAGATTCGGTTATGAAGCAGGTGGTGAACCACCCGATCGCGGAAGCCGGCCGCCCAAATCTCGCGTGGCTTGGGACGAAGTGTGACGAAGCAGTTTGATCGCCCAGGCCGGTAGGCGCCTGAGACCAGATCCTCGTGCAGGTCACACAGGTTGCTCTCAAGGTGGGCCTCGAATGCGAGGGCACTCGCGCTGTTGCGCTTCGTGCGCCGGCAATCGAGGTACGCCTCGACGAGCAGGGAGAACAGGTTGGAATCTGCGGACGACGACTGCCTGGCGCTCGTAGCTCTTGTTGTTGTAGTTGGTGTTGCCGTTGTCGAAGTTGCAATTCCAGGCGTAGGTCGCGTTGTTTCCGCGCTTTCCAGGCCGTCGATCCGAAGGCTGTCGCCGATCAGGTCGAAAGCTGCACCAGACCGAGCCCGCGCGATGGCGGCGGTATCTGTGATGTGCATGTCCGTGGCCTCATGGGCCAGGGGCGCGACCAGATTCACATGGCGCACGGGCATAAGGGCCTTGACCGTCATGCTGCAGGCGCTCCTGCGGTTCGTTCATTGGTCTTCTTCAGCCAGCCGCCACCCTGCTTGCCGATCCCATCCAGCAACTCGGTAGCTTGCGCCCACAGCTTCACCGACATGTATTTGTCGTCGAGGCAGATGCGCAACAGGATCTGCACGGTGTTTTGGACTTCGAGTAGTCGCTCGATGTATCCGCGGCGATCGGCTGGCTTCATGCTGGCGTTGGCACGGGCCATCAGCGTCAACATCTCGATGCAGTACGCTTTGATCTCGTCGCCAAGCCTCTTGACGTCGCGCGGCATCTGGATCTTGATGCGGATAGCCAGCGACAGCAGCTTGCTGCCAGTCGCATGGATCGGGAGTTTGGTGTGCAGGGACACGGCTAGAAGGACTGAAGGATTAAGGGATCAATCTGCGGACGACGACTGCCTGGCGCTCGTAGCTCTTGCTGCTGTAGTAGGGGTAGCCGTCGTCGAAGTCGCAATTCCAGGCGTAGGCCGCGTTGCCCTCGTACTCGTCATCCAGCCAGAAGACGCCTTCCTTGGGCAGGTGGGGCTTGCAGTTCGCGATCAGCAGACCGCGCTCGGCGAGGTTCGGTCGCTTGCCGCCGACGCTCTTGGCGTAGTCGCCTGCGCCGACGTAGTCGTGACTCTTGTCGGACACCGACACCAGCGCGAGCCGGTAGTTCAGCGAGCCGTCGGCGTTCAGGATCTCGCCGGCGTAGTGCTCGCCGGCGCGCAGTTCGATCGATGTGGCGGGGAAGTTCAGGATGCGGGGCAACTTCGCCTCGTAGGTGGCGATGCGCGCGACTAGCGCAGCGCAGTCGGATTTCAGCGCTTGCAGGGTGATTTCGGACATGGGGTCTCCTCGTGGTGGGACAGAAGGATTGAAGGACTCAGACTTCGAGGTGAATCAAGCGGACGACGACTGCCTGGCGCTCGTAGCTCTTGTAGAAGTAGTAGGTGTAGCCGAAGTCGAAGGTGCAAATCCAGGCGTAGGTCGCGTCCGCCTTCTTGCCGGTGTCGTCGCTGAGCAGGTCGGCGGTGAAGCACGAGCCTTCCTTGGGCAGCTGATCCTTGATGGTCGTACGCAGCAGGTGGACGACCGCGCGCGACACGAGTTCGCCGCCGCGTTCGCGCGCATAGGCGATGCAGCCGGCGTGATCGAGTTCTTCGTCGGAGGTCCCGAGGTAGACGACGGCGACGGGCATGCCGTCACGTTGCGTGGTGATGCCGCCATAGGTGCCGCCTTCGAACTGTGCGCCGAGCGTGAGCGCGGCGACAACGGCGAATTGCATCTGGGTGGGTCTCTGTGTGGTCATGTATTTCCTCTCATTGGGATGGTTGATCGTGGTGGTTGAATCGACCCCAGCACCCTCCGGGCCGGGGTCATACGTGTCGCTCCGAGGTCGATTGAGCCTGGAGCGCGTCAATGTCTCGTAGCGTGCACGGCGGCTACCTCGCGGCTTCTTCGTTCGACTGGCGCGGCGCGTAGCGCTGAGCCTCGTCGAAACTTGGCACAGCTGCATGGATCTTCCCGAGCAGCTTCGGGCTCACGAGCTTGTCGTGTCGTTTGATCATGGAGAGCGTTCGCATGGTTTCGTCGAGAAGGCGGCGCAGATCCGAGTAGGTTGGCGCACCGGCCGCGCGCAGCAGGGAGTCAGCCTCTCGGCTGGCTGCTCGCTGTGCGGGGTTGAACGTCTCTTGCATGGCCGTGGGTCAGGCGGGAGCGGACTCGCGGACGAGGCCCAGGATCGGCGCACGGCCTTCCGGGCTCATCTGGACGTTGAAGAACGTATCCCTGCCGCTGCGCACGATCAGCACTGCGCCGCCGTCGATGGCTTGCACGGCCAGCTTCGTCATCCCGTGCCTCGCAGCCATGCCGCACACGGTGGCGGGCATGTCGAGCACGACGCCGGTCTGGTCGCTGGCGGCAGTTGCCTTCGACAGCTTCTCGCGGAAGCGGACGAGCGAATAGAAATCGTCCGATTGGTGGTACTGGTTCATTTCACGTTCTCCAGGTATGCGTGGATCAGTCGCGGGTTGTGATTTCGTAGGCGCCCGACACGGTGCGATGGATGCTGTACGCGCGGCCAGCGTTCAGGAGGGCTTGGATGCAATCCAATGCGTCTTCCTGGATGTCGAACGTCAGCGTCATGATCAATTGATGCCGTAGCTGAAGGTCAGGCGGCGACCGAAATCGCGGTCATCGTTTCCGATGATGGTGACGCTGTGAGCGCAGGTGCCGTCGTCGTTGTCCAGCGAACTCATTTCGATGTACGAGAAGGAGACTTGCGCCCCCTTCATGGCCTCCACGATGTCGCCTTCGATTTGCGTGATCTCTTCGCTCATACAAGGCGAATTGGCCCACTTGACGGCGAGAGGTTGCAGAACGCTGTATTCGATGCGGCTCATGGTGTCGGCTCCGTGCTGTTGCTTGCTTCAGTGTCTTCAGTGTAATACATTAATCAATAACATTGCAAGCGGCGCTACTACTTTTGTTCAAACCGATGGTGCATCGCGGATCACCAGCAGTGCACCGGACTTCGTCAGGCCGACGCAGCGCGCGTCGGATGTTCCATCGAACGCGTGCTGTTGCAGGTTGAGCGCATCCTCACGCCACGACTCTGCAACGTCCTCTGCGTGGCGGAGGCCGGCCTCGGTGTCAATGAGGCGATGCTCGGTCTCGGTAAGGCGAGCGGCGAGGGAGGCGGCGTGCCGGCGTAGGTGCGGCAGTTCCCACCTGTCCAGGCGGCGCTGGAGGCGCATCAGTGTGACGTCTAGGCGCGGCTTGTTGGCAATGTGTCGGGTCATAGTGATCACCTGTGAAGGGACAGCCAGCGATCGGCGATCCCGTATTTCTCTGCGATGCGCTTGCGCGCGGCATCGGCAGCATCGACTGCCGGCTGCACCCAGTCGATGGCCTGATGCGCCGGGATGCCGGTCGGGCGGGTGTCGTAGGCGCGGCGCTCGTCGGCGGCCTCGCGCGACGCCTTGAACTCGACCTGGGCACGGCGCTGCATTTCATCGGCGTATGCGGCCGACTCGTCGCGGATATGCTGCTTCGTCTTGCCAGTGTTGCGGCCGGCGCACGTCGTGCCGTAGTGCACGACCATCCCGTCGTCCAGCCGCATGATCACGGTCAACTTCAGGTCGACCTTGCCGCAGCAGTCGCAAATCGTGATGGTGTCGGTAGTTCCGATGGCGGTGGCCATATCGTTCCCTTGGGGCCTATGCCGCGACAGCGTCGCCAGCCGGGGCGAAGGCATGGCAGTAGGCGTCGCGCAGCTCGTCCTCTGCGACGCCCATCTCGGCGGCGACCATGGGTATGGCGCGACTGCTTGCGGTGCCGGACCCGATCACGCGAAACAGCATGGAGACGGCGCGCTCGATGAAGTCGTCGGCCACGGCGGTGGTGTTTTTCTGGCTCATGGATTTCCTTGTTGGTGACTGCACCGCCTGCGTGACGGCAAGCGGCTACGGTCAGTCAGCTTCTCTTTCCATGTCGCGAATCAACTTCACCAGCAGCTGGACAGCCCGCTCGGGGGCGTCGTTCTCCAGCTCATAGCGAACGTTGAGGACGCGGCGCGAGGCATCGGGGATGTGCTTGATCGCCTTCAGCGCATCGCCGTAACGCTGCTCTCGGCTGTGCTCAAGTGCGCTCTTGAGGCGCGCTAGGTCGTTCGTGAGGACTGACTCGTCGGAGACTCCGGCTGCGATGGCTTGGCGGATCAGGTCGTCCCACGAGAGCACGTAGGTCTTCCGGGTCACCAGGTCTTTGACGGCGGCCATGTGGGTGTTGACCAACGACAGCTCGAACTTGCGATCCGTCTTCGGGTCGGTTGCTTCTCCGACATGGGTGCGCAGCAGCATCGCGCGGGAGTCATAGATTTGGCTCATTTCATTCCTTCATTGGTTGATCGCACTCGCAAGCCCTGCACGCAAGGCAAGCGGCTACGGTCAGGCGGCCAGGGTCGTCCGGGCGCTCTCGATCAGCGCCAGCAGCGAGCCCTTCGCGCGGATGACGCCGTTGCGGTCGACGTAGGCCGCGCCTTTGATCTGGTCGTCGCCCTCGTCGGTCAGGAGCGTGAACTTGCCGACGAGCGTCTTCAGGGTGTCGCGCTCGGTGACGAGGGCGGCATATTCGGCATTCGGGATTTGAACCATGGTCATTCCTTCGTTGGTTGATCAGAGTTGTCGCTGCACGGCGCGCAGGATGTCGCGGGCCACGATCGGCGCGACAGCGTTGCCGATCAGCTTCATCGCGTCGCGCTTCGCGGGCGGCAGGATGGTGTCGCGCCTGAACGTCATGATTGCGAGGTTCTCCGAGGGCTGGAGCACTCTCATGCGCTCGCCGTCCACAACGGCCCAGCGGTCGATCGTCGTCAGCGTGCCGATCGGGCGATGGACGCTGCGGCCTGTAGCGCCGGATCCGCTGCCGTAGAACGGCGCGACGAAGCGCCGGCCGAACCTGGCGCGGCCAGCGGCGACGCGCGCCAGCGTGGCGGATGCTCGGCCGGGCTTGTCGATCGGCGACCATGCGTGCGCGTCCCACTCGATGAACGCGTCGACGGCGACATGCGGCACCTTCGGCAGATCCAGTACCAGCGGCGCCGCGCTACGCGTGATCACGATGAAGACACGTTCGCGGTTCTGAGGCACACCGTGGTCGGCTGCATCCACGATGTGCGGGGACACGGTGTACCCGAGCCGCTGGAGTGCGTCGCACCAGCTCGGATACAGATTCCATTTCAGGAACTCGGGCACGTTCTCGACGACGGCGAACGCCTCGCGGTGGTATTCCATACACGCGACGACGGCCCAGGCGGTGGAGCGCAGCGCGTCGTGGTGCGCTTTCTCTTTGCCACGTGCCGGCGAGTGCCCCTGGCAGGCTGGAGAGGCCAGCAGGCCGTCGTGCGCCGGCACGTCGCGCCAATCTTGCTGCTGCACGTCCTGGCAGGCGGGCACCAAGCCCTGATTGACGCCGTGGTAGTAGCAGGCCATCGGCCAGTGATTGCCCGCCCAGACCGGCCTCATGCGGGCTAGCTTGGCGCCCTCGGAGAAGCCGCCGAGGCCAGCGAATAGGTCAATGACAGTGGTCATGTCGGGGGCTTGAATCAGGTTTGTTTGAAGTAGAGGCGCTATTAAAGCATAGCGCCGCTAGGATTTGCAAGTGGGAAAGATGGTTCGCTTGGGTGATGGTTTCAGGGGCGCAGAACCGCGCCCGTCATTGCGGCACGAAGTGCGGCGAGCATTTGCGTTTGCCGTTGGTGCGCTATGTCGGGGCGCATCCGGTCGAAGGACGGCCAATGCGCGCGGCAGGCGCGGACGATCATGGCGTCATCGATCAAGAGAGGAAGCGGCTTCGGCTGGTCGGATTGGGTGGGCATCGGGTTGATTCCGTTTTGAGGCTGCTTCTGTGCGTACAGTGTAATACATAAAACAAAGATAGTACAAGCGCAAGTTTGACAGAAAGCGCTGGACTAAACACAACAGAAGTGTTTATACTTGACTCATGAACTCGAAGCAGATGAAGGCATGGCTCAAGGATCAAGGCGCAGAGTTCGCGCCGGGCAAAGGCTCGCATCTGAAGGTCTTCTTGAACGGCAAGCAAAGTGTCCTGCCCATGCACGGCACGGCCGAGCTTGGCAAGGGGCTCGAAGCCGCGATCAAGAAGCAACTCGGACTGAAGTAAGGAAACCAACATGCTCGACTACCCTGTGACCCTGACCCCGGACGGCGACAGCGTCCTCGTGACGTTCCAGGACGTGCCCGAGGCCATCACCCAGGGCTCCGACCAGGATGAAGCGCTGATGTACGCCGTTGAGGCCCTGGAGACCGCCTTGTCGTTCTACGTGGACGCTCGCAAGCCGCTCCCGGTGGCCAGCAAGGCAAAGCGCGGGCAGCTCACGGTGCGCCCGTCGGCGCTCGAAGGCGCGAAGCTCGGCGTGTACCAGGCGATGACGGAGCAGGGCATCAAGAAGGCCGAACTCGCGCGGCGCCTGGGCTGGCACATGCCCCAGGTCGATCGCCTGTTCGATCTGCGCCATGCGTCCCGGCTCGACCAGATCGAGGCGGCGGCGCGGGTGCTGGGGCGCAGCCTCGAAGTGCGGATCGCCTGAGCGTGGCCGGCCAGTTCCCAGGGGACTAGTTGGGGAACTCGAAGGGATGAATAGGGCATCCATGTCGGGCCTTACCTGGGGAGACTGCGACGATGAGCGACAATGCACCCACAGCGAATTAGTTCGAGTCCAATCGCGCCTACCAATCCATGTCGCATGCGCCCCATGGCGAATGAAGACAAGGCCCCACGGGAAACCACGCAAGAGGGTGTACCGGAACAAGAGGCCAGGAAAGAATTTGGC
>FSWB01000103.1_pt1 | contig 26260 bp, 18 predicted proteins | sample 1637871 | NCBI WGS metagenome assembly FSWB01 (sample SAMEA3914789, study PRJEB12502) | metagenome | biome: forest; material: soil | place: Canada | collected 2011-07-03 | depth 0.3 m
ATTTTATTGACGCCGCAGTCGCGCATGGCGGCGACCAGCGTCGCCGTGCCGCCGACATTGTTCTGATAATACAGCAAAGGGTCGGCGTTCGATTCGACCTACGCGGATTTCAAAGTGGAGAAGCCGCCCCGGGGCGGCTTCCTCGATCGGTCCTGATCGATATTCCGCTTTCGCGGTTCGGCAATGCAAGTCGGTGGGTGCGGGATCAGCTCAGAAATGTTTCGAAGATAAGAATCGCCGCATGTGCGAGTTGGTGGCACGCGCTCGGGAACCGGTGCATGGTCAGCCATGCGTCGATGAGCGTTTCAAGGATCTTGAGCAGATCGTGGGTGTGCTGCATGTTGTCTCCCGTGTTGATCGCCGTCTGGCGGATCGACGGTCTGCTCGCGGCGCAGCGCTTGCGAAAATGCGTCCCAGCGCTACTCTCAATCGGTCCGCTCGGACGTTTTGAGAATAGGTGTTTCGTGGAACAGGCACGATTCGTATGCGGTCTGCAAACCGCATTCGAACCGTGTGCAAGCGAAGCTGCCGCGAGATCGCCTTTCCTCCTTTTGACGATCCCCGCTTCGGCGGGAGTTGTTTTCGTTGAAGTGCATGCGACGACTTCTCCCGCCGCTCTGAGAAGCTAGCGCGCCCAGGACCTGGGGCAAGCCTCTTCGATGCCCCTTGGCTACCGCCGGACCGATAGACCAACTGCGAGTCAGTGCACGGCGACCCTACGCCGCTTCTCTCTGCCTTCGTTCGGTAGGGGCGAGACCGGCGGAAGGCGCGGCGCACACCCTTCCAGCGCCAATCGCCCCCGACTTCCGCCTGATTCCTTGCCTTGGGTCGCTACGCGGGTCCGGGGGGGCGTTGCCTTCTGCGCCGCTCCGCATCCCGCCAAGTGTCAATCGCTTAGGATGTGCGTTCAAGAGGCAGGTCGGCTCACGATCTGAGGAGTTGGTCAATGACGGCAGCGGTGAACCTGGACGCTTTGATTCCGCGTGAAGACTTCGCGGTTCAGGGCAGCGGCGATGAGGCGCCGGTCGGACAGACGATTCAAGTTCGGGACTTGGAGAAGGCCTCGTTCTTCTTCGCCGCGATGCGAAAGCCCGATTTTCAGCGGGAGACCTCCGAGTGGGCTCCGCAGCGCGTCGCCGGCTTGATCAAGACCTTCATCGAAGGAGAACTCATTCCGGCGGTCATCCTGTGGAAGAACCGGGATTTGCTCTTCGTCATCGATGGCTCCCATCGTCTCAGCGCGCTGATCGCCTGGGTGCAAGACGACTACGGGGATGGCAAGGGCTCGCAGGAATTCTTCGGCAATCTCATCCCCGACGAGCAGTTGAAGGCCGCCAAGAGCACGCGCGAACTGGTGGAAAGCGACATCGGTTCCTACGAGAGCTATCGCAAGGCGACCGCTGATCCCGAAGCCTTCGGTCCGGATGTGGTGACCCGCGCGCGCCGGCTCGGAAGCTTGGCGTTGCAGTTGCAATATGTCAGGGGCGACGCGCGCAAGGCGGAAGACTCGTTCATCCGGATCAACCAGCAGGCGGCGATGATCACCCCATCCGAATTGGAGTTGATCAAGAGCCGGAAAAAGCCGAACGCGATAGCAGCCAGGGCGGTCATCCGCCGAGGGACTGGGCACAAATACTGGTCGCTGTTCCCCGCGCCCGCGCAATTGAAAATCCAGAGCCTCGCCGCGGACATCCACAGCCTCATGTTCGAACCGAGCTTGCGCTACCCCTTGAAGACGCTCGACATTCCCGCAGGCGGTTCCGTCTATTCGGGAACCGCCCTCAGGATGGTTTATGACTTCATAGGCCTGTCGGTTGGCACGACGGATCCGGCCGACGACGAGGAGGGCCAGCGGACCATCGACTACCTGACGCGGACGCAACGGGTCATGCGCATGGTTCTCAGCAATCACCCTTCGTCCATAGGGCTGCACCCGGCGATCTACTTCTATAGCTGGACTGGCAAGCAGCAACCCATCCTCTTCTCGGTGATGGCGACCCTGCTGGTGAAGATGGAGAGGGAGAAGAAGCTCGACTCCTTCATCGCGATCCGGTCGAAGTTCGAGGACTTCCTCGTCCTCAACCGATCCTTGCTGAATCAAGTCATCAGAAAATTCGGCTCCAAGAATTCGGGCGCCAAGCATCTGACAAACTTTTATCAGTTCGTCATGGATGAAATCGCAAAGGGCGGCACCGCCGACGACGTGGCGTCGGCCCTCACCGCCGCGAAGGAGTTCTCCTATGTTCAGCCTGCCGAATCCGCGTATGAGGGCGTCGCGGCGGCGAAGTTCTCCACCCAAGTCAAATCGGGCGTCGTGATGTCGCAGCTGCTGCCGACCGCGTTGCGCTGCGGCATCTGCGGCGGGTATGTTCCCACCCAAGCCATTTCGGTGGATCACGTCGATCGCCGATCCACTGGCGGAAGCTCCGCTGCGTCGAACGCGGCCGTGACCCACCCTTACTGCAACAGCGCGTATAAGAACTGAGGTTCGATCGCGGATGGCGAGACTGCCACGCCGCACGCGTTCAGCGACTGCGGCCCGATGATCCGATCGCTTGAAGCGGCGACGCGCCTGGACTGGCTCACTTGGTGAGCCAAATCTCTGCGAAATTGGTCGCTTCACGGCAGGGCCGGTCGATGGGGCGGGCGGTGAATGAGGATCGAGCCACGCAGCCTGCAAGCGATGGCGTTTTGCGTCCCGGCGCACAAAATGCGTCGCTCTGCGCAGGGCGGCCTCTTCCTGGCACAATGCCGGCCAGACTATGACGCAGCGCGCTCCGATTCCGGTGATCGACCTGTTCGCCGGCCCCGGGGGGCTTGGCGAGGGTTTTTCGTCCCTGGTCGATCCCAAGGGGAACCGCCGATTCGAGATCAAGGTCTCCATCGAAAAAGACGAGGTGGCCCACAGGACGCTGTCCCTTCGGGCGCTCTTCCGGGCCTTTCCCGAGGGGGAGGTCCCGGATTGCTACTACGACTACGTCAAGGGGAAGATCACGCGCGACCAACTCTTCGCGCACCCGGACGCGGCGGAGGAGGGAAAGAGGGCGCTCGCGGAGGCGCGTTGCGCCGAGTTGGGGAAGACCCCCCATCAAACCATCGACAACTGGATCCGCAAGGCCGTGGGCGACGCGGAGGAGTGGGTTCTGATCGGCGGGCCGCCCTGCCAAGCCTATTCCGTCGCGGGCCGCGCCCGGATGCGCGGCAAGGGCAAGGAGGCGTTCGAGAGCGACAAGCGCCATTTCCTCTACACCGAATATCTTCGGATCATCAGGCTGTTCAAGCCATCCGTATTCGTCATGGAAAACGTGAAGGGCATGCTTAACTCGAAGCATGGCGGCTCACCGATCTTCGACCGAATACTGTCCGACCTGCGATCGCCTGGCGACGGTTCGAACTACTTGGTGCGCTCCCTCGTGGTGGACGGCAATGAGCCGGAGCCAATGGAATTCCTCATCGAGGCGGAGAAGTATGGCGTGCCCCAAGCGCGGCACCGCGTCATTCTGTTCGGAGTGCGATCCGACTTGGCGGAGAAGACCACGGCTTCGGTCAGCGATCCCGGGCGATTCAAGCTCACCGCGGCCAAAAAGCCGGTCAGCGTCGAAGCCGCGCTCGCCGGCTTGCCGCCGCTGCGCAGCCGCTTGTCCCAGAAGGATGACTCGCACAAGGCTTGGCGTTCGGTGCTGAAGTCGTCGCCGATGTCCCTCAAGCTTTGGCGCTCGACGCTGCGCACCGCGATCGAAACGGAGATGGCCAATGCTTGGACGAAATCGGAGGCATTCGTTTCTGCCGGATCGCGATTCGAGGAGCGAGTTGTCGACCTGGGGCTCTCGATGCCCAAGGAACTGCGGGACTGGCTGGGGGACCCCAACCTCGGCGGCGTATCGCAGCATGAGACCAGATCGCACATGGCATCCGACCTGCACCGCTACATGTTCGCCTCCTGCTTCGCGCGGCTTCAAAAGTATTCGCCGAAACTTCGGATCTACCCTCCGAAGCTGCTCCCCGACCACGAGAACATGAAAGTGGACGCCATCCCCTTCCTGGATCGCTTCCGCGTCCAGCTGGCCCATGAGCCGTCCAGCACGGTCGTGTCGCACATCTGCAAGGATGGACACTATTACATCCACCCTGACCCTGCCCAGTGCCGCAGCTTGACGGTGCGGGAGGCCGCGCGCCTGCAAACCTTCCCGGACAGCTACTTCTTCGAAGGCAACCGCACGCAGCAATACCATCAGGTCGGCAATGCGGTGCCTCCTTGGCTGGCGCGGCAAATCGGCCAAGTCGTATTCGATTTCATCGAGGCGTCGCGGAGCTGATCTCGCCGAGGGGATCGTCCCCTTCGATCCATGCCGCCAACAGCGCGGGCAATGATCCCAACGTGGCCGCGTCGCGCGTCGCGCACTCCCAAACCGTGAGCGCTCGCCAGCCCTGGGCGCGCAGCGCGACGATGGCTCGCTTGTCGCGTTCGACATTGGCTTCCAGCTTGGCCTTCCAGAAGTCAGGCCGTGTCGCCGGCAGCTTGGCGTTTCGGCACCCCGAGTGCATGTGCCAGAAGCACCCGTGCGCAAAGATGGCGATCCTCCGCCCGGGGAGGACGACGTCTGGATTGCCGGGCAGATCCTTCCGGTGAATCCTGAATCGGTAGCCGGCCGCGAAGAGCGCCTTGCGCACCGAGATCTCGGGCTTCGTGTTCTTGCCTTGGATGCCGGACATCATCCGGCTCCTCACCGATGGGCCTACGACATCAGCCATGGCGGTCCGGTCCCAGACGCAGGACGCTTGCGTCGAGTCGCCTGTTCGATCGGGAGGGCCGCGAGCGAGACATCTCGACGTGGATCAGATTGTCGAATGCTCGGTCCGGACCAATGCCGACGCTGCTGGAAAGTCGGCCGCCGCGCGCTGTCGCGCGCTATTCATTCGCGACCTCGGGGATGCCGCTGGCTGCTTTGGAAAACGTCGAAGCAAGGACTGATTCACGGCACTCTGCCTTCTTCGCCCATTCCGAGACCAGCCTGCCCGCCGCGGTGCGAACCAAGACGTCGTTGACTTCGTCCGCCCAGATTCGAATCTGGGCCATGAGCTCCGGCGAGGCGGACTGTCTGGACCATATCTTTTCAAGGTCGAGACGGTCGCCGAGCTTGTCCGAGAGGACCGAGATCGCGTATGCGGCCACATTGGCCTGCCCGGCCTTGAATGCCCCGCGCGTGTATTTGGACGTGTCCCGGAAAAGCTTGGCCTTGGCGATCATGGCCTTGTAGTCCGCAACTGTCGGCAATGGCGTCTCTGCGCCATCGGGCGCAGCCAGCGTCGCCATGAACCTGTCGAAGTTCTTCTGCGAGCCGAGGCTCACGATGTCGGGGCGCTTGTCCCATGCTGTGATGTATTTCGCCAGATCGGTCTTCGTGATCCGGCGCGAGGCGGGGATCGCATCCTTCAAGGCCTTGAGTTTGTTGGGCGTCGTCCCCTCGCGCGCGAGCATGGTGTTGTAGCTTCCCGCCGCCCTCTCGTAGAACCAGCGGCCCACGCCGTCGGGGCAATACACCGAGAGCGACAGGCGCTCGACCTCGACGTGGAACGGCTTGTTCGCGGATAGGTCCGACTGGCGCACGGCGTTCTGGCTGTTCGCGAACCGGGAGATGTCGGAGACGAGGGCCTCCTCCTTCGCGGCGTCCTGCGTCTTCATGACGATGATCTTCGCCGGCACGCGCACCTTGGATAGGTCGGTCTCCGGGTATTTCTTCTTGGCGAAGTAGAGCGACGCCGTCGTCTGTCCGCCGTTGACGATTTGAAGCCCTTTGAGCCACGCGATGCCGGTCGAGCCGTCGCCCGGAGAGCCAAATCGCATCTCATCCGCGACGATGACGATTCCATTGTTGTAGGCCATGAAGCGGCCGGGCGCGCTTCGCAAGGTCGATTGGATGCCGGCGTTCACGCCCTTGCCCTTGACACTCAGGAACGAGCGCACGTTCGCTTCGAGAAGTCGCGCGCCGAACTTTTCGTAGAGCAGCCGAAGGGCTTCGCCAGGGATCGCGGTCAGGGCATAGTCGTAGTCCTCGTTGTCGCCGGGCACGTAGACGCAGGGCAGGGGAGCGCCGGACACCTCTCCGAAATCCACCACAAGCTCGTCGCGCGGCTTGCCTTCCGACCAATGCCGGTGCAGCCGCTCGATGTCCATGACCTCGAGGCGAACAGCCTTTCCTCCAACCTCGCGCGTCTTGAAGCTCTTCGTCTTGGCGACCCGGTCGGTGAGCACGTAGATGCGGACCTGCTCCAACCCGTCGTAGATCAGCTGCAAGGTCTCGGCGAGCGAGCGCACGTCGCTGGACGGATCCAGTTTCGGAGCGAGCTTTCCGGCCGCGCACAGGGCGAGGAATTTGAGCCCTTGCTTGACCGCGGTCTGGATCTCGGATTCCGGCACCGGCGTCGGGACGTCCACGTCCTCGTAGAGGCTGACGAACAGGTCGAGTTGATCCTGGTCGTCCGACACCGCGTAGCCGCTGAGCTTGAGCACGTCGTTGCCCGCGCGGCCTTTGAAGTGGCACGCCACTGGCTCGAAAGTCATGCCGATGTCGGCCATGTGCTGCATGACGATCTCTGTGAACGCGATCTCGGCGAATGGCGCGCCCTCGTTGACTTGCGCCTTCACCTCGGCCTGCGTCTCGCGCAGGAAGTCGGACAGATCCATGTTCAGAGGGCTCCCAGTTTTCTCAAAGCCTCGTCGAAGCCCAGGCTCGCGCCCGGAGCGTTCTCGAAGTCGATTTCATACGACGCCCCCGTGACGCCTGCGGGCACATTCCATGGCGTGAGCCGGGGGAAACCCTCGCAGACGTGGAGGATGCGCGTTCCTTGCGTCGCGAAACGTCTTGAATACGTGTCCGCATGGGCGTCGAGATACCCCGCCGCGAGCAGTCTCTCATCCATCAGCCTGCGAGCCTCTGGATCGCCCTTCACCGCTTCCCGCGCGACAGCGACCGCATCAGGCAAACTTCGCCCATCGGTGGCTTCCCGCAGGCGGATGCCCGCGAGGAACAGAGGCTGCCGCGCCGTGTCGTCGAGCTGTTCGAGCGACCCAATGCGCGCCCGAAACCCGTGCGCAGCCACGGTGGTCTTGACCTCCATGCCGCCGACGCCGATCTCAAAGTCCCGCAGGCCGTCCAAAGGACCCACCCACGACTCCGTCGCCACGACTGGCGACAGGCCCGACTGGATCATCGCCACCAGCGCGGCCAATTCCCCGATCAATCCGATTTCCGACTCGGCGCTCAGCGCCTGCGCGCCCTTGCGCATGAACTCCTGCCAAGCCCTGACTCGTCCGAGCATCACCCGCAGCGCGAGGGCCTCCTCGGCTTCCGCGCACGCGTCGAGGGCCTCCGCCACGTCGCTCGCCATCGCGGCGAAGAGCTCAACGCTCCCCGCGGCGGAGCGCGTCAGGGCGAGCCAAACGGTGCCCGCGTCGGACAGGTCGGCTCGTTGGACGTGGAAGCCATGTCCGTCCGGCAGCTTCTGCCCCGCTGGCACCGTAGCTGCGGAGAAGCGCGCTAGCAGAGCCTCCTCGCCGCCAGGATGGCGCCGCCCCGCATGCAGGGTGATGGCCCCGGGCCTCGACACGGCGATGCTGCGCCAGCCCGTTGTCGATTCGTCGGCGCTGGCGAGGGAGCTCCAAGCGGTCGCCAGGTCGTCACTCGGCCGAGCCATATTCCTGCTCCCAGTAGAGGTGATCGACCTCGTATTCCACGGTGACGGTCTTCTCGCTGGCCGGAAAGCTGGCGGCGAACGCCATGATGGGCTTGTTCCATCCTGGAACTGGCGGCTTCGGACCGCCGGGATCGAGGGGATACAGCATGAGCAGCCCGCGGCTGGCATCGCCCGCGACCTCTGGCGAGGCCAGGGCGCGGAGCTTCTTGCCGCTCGGAATAGTGGGCGCGACAAGCCGACCGCGCGCCGGATCCGGCTTCCAATCTGCCAACGTGCCATCCAAAGCCTTCTTCCACTCGTCGTATGGGACGTCGATGGCTTCATCCGCCGGATCGGTCAACACGCCGATCGAATACTTGCCTGGCGCTCCGCGGTCGCCGCGGGAGGGCATGGTGGCCACCTCCACGCCGTTGGAGAACTTATGGGGATGATCCGACTGCGTCCCTTGGACGATCAGCGCGACCGTCCATAGCTGGAGCTTCCCGATGCCGTTCATCTTATTCACGAAGTCGGCCATCACGGAGCCGTTGGCTCGCTCGATGCCATTCGGCACGACGTAGCCCTTCAAGAACTCGACGACCAAGCTCGAATCCACGTCGCGCCACAGATGCGATCGCCTCCATTCGTCCGGGCGCGACTTGTCGGCGCGTTCGCGCGTTGGGCCGGACTCGCGCGGCGCGCCGAGGGCGGCGAGAAGCCTCTCCGAGTCGTCGAGGTTCTGTTGCAGCGAGCGCTCGTCGCTTCGAAAGTTGATGGTCTGCACCATGCTGCCGCTGTAGGACAGCTTGACCGATTGGGCGGTGCGCATCTTCATGGGAGATGTCACCAGGAGCGTCTCGTGCGAAGCCACCCTGAGCCCGTATTCCTCGGGCTTCTGATCGGCAGCGGCCATGGCGTCGAACTCCTCCCGCAGCTCCTCCGACGCGTCCGCTATATGCCCGAACCAGGTGACGAGCTCCGGGGTCGTGTAGAGGCGGCATAGGTCGAGGTAGCCAGGCCTGTATCCGAACCAGCGGCCCATCTGCATCAGCGTGTCATACATCTTCGTGGTTCGCACGAAGTAGCTTGTGCAAAGGCCTTCCAGCGTGAGCCCGCGCGCGAGCTTGTCGCCGCCCACCGCGATGACTTTGAGGCCGGTGGCCTCGCGCTCGACGTAGTCGAGCGCCTCCTTCGCGGAGCCGTTGATGACCTTCACGACGATGTCGCCGAGCGTGTTGGGCAGCTCCGCCTCGATCTCGTCCCATGTCGGGACGCGCGGCGGTTCGGCGGTTTCGACCATCGACGCCGCGACCTTCGCGCTCGTTGGGACGAAGTCGGCCTCCCAAAGAGCGCGAAGATCGTCGAGGATCTCTTGGTGGTCGATCCGCCGGGAGATCCGCTGGCGCATCCGCTTCACGACTTCTTCTACCTGCCGGTGAACCTCGGTTTGAACGTTGGTGAAGCGAGTGACGTGGATCAGCATCGACGAGTGCTTCGATCGCTGTCCGCGGCAGGCCCGCGCGGCGCAGGACAACACGAAGGAGCAGATCGCCTCGCGAAGCGAAGGCGTCACCATCTCCTGCCCGTTGAAGGTCGGGACGTGCGTCTTGTCGTGCTTGACTGGCATCCAGCCAGCAGGCCCCTCCCCGTCGATCTGGTCCGTGATGGGCCGGCACAGCGGCAGTCCTCCCACGCGTCCCTCGGGGCCCTTCAAGCCGAACACCCGGGCGGGCCCGACGTAGTTCGAGGGCGCGGCCAAGTTCAAGATGAACGAACGCGGGAACAAGTCCAAGCCTTCGTCGTCGGTCTTGGCATTTCTGTGGATGAAGATGTTGGCGAACGGCGTGGCCGTGTAGCCGACATAGGCTGACCTGGTGAAGGTGTTGAGGATTTTCCGGATCAGGCTGTTGATCGCCTTGGGCTGATGGTCGGGATCGGCGACGCCGTTCTCGTCGAAATACTGCTCGCCCGTGTCCACGGAGGCGTTGTCCGCCTCGTCGTCGATCACCAGCAGCGGGAGCTTGGTGACGATGCGGCGCCCTGTGGCCGGGTCGGTCGCGTCGGCGACGTGATTGCTTTGCATCCACTTGAGCAGGCGGCCCATCACCGTCTTGTTCTTCTTGATGACGAAAAGCCACGGCCTCTCCTCGGGAGAGATGGAGAATCGGCGCGCCGCGGCGGTGTTGAAGTCGCCGTTGTCGGCGCGCGTGGTGGCGCAATGCGGATGGATGCCCGAGTCGCTGTCTTCGAAAAAGACTCCGAGTGGCGCGCCGGGGTCGCGGTTCGGCGAGGTCTCGTAGCCCAGGAACGCCTCTTCGAGCCGGATCTGCGTCTGGGAGCGCAGGTTGTTGTGCATGCCCGCCAGGACGATGATGATCTTGTAGCCGGCGTCCGCCGCTTTGCAGATCAGCGCGGAGTAGCTGCTGGTTTTGCCGGATTGCACATGGCCGACGACGAGGCCTCGGCGATCCCACGGGCCTTCCCTCTTGGGATTTTCAAGCATGCCGAGGATGCCGTCGGTGGACACGTCAAGCGCGTCCACCACATCAACGGCGAGCGTCCGCTCGAGATAGCGTTCCAAGCGATGCCAGTAGCGCCAATCCTTTTTGAGAGGCGCGCTGAGCCAATCCTTGTGCCCGTCGCGGTCGACAAGCGTGGCGTCGCCCGGGATCCAGTGGCTGAGCCGGCGAACCAGCTCCGCGACGGCGGCCGGCTCGTCGATGTCGGTGGCCATGGACTTGAAAAGCATGGCCGCGATGGCCACTTTCTCGGCGATGAGGCTCGGGGATCGCTTCGCCTCGTCGGGCTCGTCGCGCAGCAACGTCTGGGCGATCGAGATGACCTTGGCCTGCGTGGGATTGGCTTCTGCCATGTTGTCTCTTGTTCCGTGAAGGCGGTGTGACTATTCGTGGACCAAGCGCTCGACGAGCGATGGGTAGTTTTGAAACGGCTCCATGCACAGCAGCGCCTTGCGCGCGAGTTCGGGGCTCATCGACTTTCTTCCCACCATGTCCGCATAGAGCGTCTCCATGACTTGGTAGATCGCATCGTTGGGCTCGCCGGAGAAGCCGGTGCGCGGCGTGTCCTTGTTCTCCGCAGTGTCGAGCCAGATGCGTTGGACCGGCACCGTCTCCTCGACGACGCGCAGCATCGCTTTGACGAGCGCGGCCTGCCCTCCGCAAGCTTCGAGCGCTGCCGCGACGGCGGGGTGCTTCTCGTCGATTCGATAGCGCGCGCCGTCCTTGCCATGCTCGACCCGCCATGCGAGCTCGATCGGCGAGCTTCCGCGTGGGCCGGTCGGAGACCCGCGATAGGCGAAGACCTTGCGGGCCCGTTCACGGGTGTCTTCGGCGAGCCTGGTAAGCCCCGCTCTCATGGAGGCCGGCGGACGGGCGATCGACTTGCGGATGTCGATCTTCCACGCCGCGTCGGCGGTGTTGGGGATGTCGAGCTGGATGCGGGCCAGCCGGTATGACTCCTCGCGATTCCATGCCCGGCCCTGGCCGAGCCCGAGCCATCCGCCAGCCAGCAGAAGCCGCTCGTTTCGGTAGACGTAGAAGCCCTGCTGCGCGTTCCATCCGTTGGGCCCTGCTCCGCGGGCGAAATCGTCCGGCGAGAGCTTGTCCTTGTGCGGAAGCACGTGGCATTCGACGGAGACGACGCCAGCCTCGGATTTGACCTTCTCCGTGGGCGATGCCCAGGTCTTGGCAGCATGCCCCGCCATGAAGGGGTCCCACGGCGCCACCGGCCTGCCGTTCAAGACGATGCGCAGCTTAGGGCGAGTCCCGGCCAGGAGCCGATGGAAGACCATGGCCAAATGAGCCTCGACGCGATCGACCAAGTCCCCGAAGTCGTCCGCCGTGAAGGAGTTGGCGACGATCCGGTCCATCGCCTCCCACATCACGAGCGTCCCGCGCTCTCGCGCCCAAAGGCCATCAAAGTATGGCTCGGAGCCCTGCGCTGGCCCCTCGAACAAGAGCCATCCGTCGTTGGGCCTTTTTGCCATTTCGTCGAGATCCCATCGCAGGCAAGTGCAAGCGCCGTCCTTTTTGGACGCCACCGTGAGCCGCCGACACTGCGAGAGGGATGCCGTCTTGAGCCCCATCCCGAAACGGCCTAGATCGCCCGGCGCGCGCTCATCCAGCGGGCTCTTGTCGCCGAGGGTCATCGCGCTTTCGAGCTCTGCGTCGAGCATGCCCCGACCGTCGTCGAGCACTGAGATTCGGCTGTTCGCGCCCTCCCAAGCGAAGTCCACATTCACGCGCGCTGCGCCGGCGGAGATGCTGTTGTCGATGATGTCGGCTATCGCCGCGCCCGTCGAGTAGCCGAGCCCTCTGAGCGCCTCCAGCATCGCTCCGGCCCGGGGCGGCGCTTCGCGCGTCTTGTCGCTCATCGCCAATATCCTTTGCCGGGGCTGTATTGAAAGCCCATTTCGACCAGCGTCCGAATGAGCTTCTTCGTCTTCGCGTCGGTCGGCTCCGTCACCGAGATCAACGTTGGCCGATTGCCTTCGCCCCGAGCGTCGTCCACGGCGTAGCCAAGCTCCAAAGCAAGCAGGAGAACCCTGTCCAGCGCGGACTTGCGACCCGACGACGGTTGCCTTCCCGCCGGACGCTCCTCGTTGGTGGGCTTGGCCCGCATTGGCGGCGTTGATGGATCGGAGGCGGTTTTGTCGGGCTCGTCTCCCAAATCCTCCCCGTCTTCCGAAGCATCGGCATCCTTCATCTCTTCCAGGCCCATGGCGTCGCGCAGCCTGGCCACCCGAGGCTTGGCGCCAAGCTTGCGCATCGCCTTGGCCTCGATCTGCCTTATGCGCTCCCGCGTGACGTCGAACAGTGTCCCGACTTCTTCGAGCGTCATGGGAGTGTCGACCCCGAGGCCTTGGCGCAGTCGGACGATCTTCTCGCCCCTGTTCCCAAGCTCCGCGAGGAGGGTGTCGATCACGCGCTTCGTTTCATCGGCAGCCAGCGCTTCAAATGGATCGCTCTCCGGGAGACTCGGCAGCCCCGAGTCATCCTCGATGCTTTCGATCGCGAGCGGAGCCGAGATCGACCTGGCCAGCGTCTCGATCTTCGAAAGCGGCGTTTCGAGACGCTGCGACAACGACAAGAGCGAGGCTTCGCGGCCCGTCTCTCGCTCGATCGCCTCGATGTCCCAGTGGAGACGCCGCGCCGCGTCGTAGGCATAGACCGGAAGCCTGATGGCGCAGGACGTTTCCGCCGTCGCGCGGGCGATCTGCTGCCGAATCCACCAAGTGGCCATGGTCGAGAATTTGAAGCCGCGGCGCCAGTCGAAACGATCGACTGCCTTGAGGAGGCCCAAATTGCCCTCTTGAATCAAGTCCTCCATGGGCTGGCCGGTGTAGAGGTAGCGCTTCGCCATCGACAGGACGAGGCGCAGATTCGCAGCGGCCATGAGGTCTCGTGACGAGCGAAAATCGGCGATGGCCGATCGGTAGGCCGACGCGGACGCGCTGCGGTCGCACGGGGCTGATTCGCCCAAATTGACTAGGAATGGCCGCCTGAATGCGACGTCTCGCAAGGCTTCGCGCAGAGCCGTGGAATTCCCGCCAGCAGGGGGCTTCTCAGCCAGCATACGGACCGCTGTGAGCGATCTCAGAGTCTCACCGGCGTTTGACGTTGCGACGGCTGTGTCGTCCGGAAGGATCTCTGCGTCCTCATCGACGGGCGCTTCATCGATCAATCTCTCCGGTGCCGCCGACGCCTCGTCCCCGTCGCGTTCGTCGTCCGGCATGATGTCGTCGCGCGCGCTTGCCGCGATCCATCCCAGCGGCATGCCCCGCGTTTCCACTCGCTTGATCGCGTCGATCAGCGCATGCAGGCCCACGGGCCAATCGCACAGCGCGTCAAGGGCTTTGTCGATGCACGAGTCCATCGCCTGCGCGAGCGCGGTCTCGCCCTCCGTCGTCAATAGGGAAGTGCGTTGCGCCTCGCGCATGTAGATGCGCATGGGGTCGTTGCGCCCCGACGCATGGTCGTCCAGGAATGCGATGGCCTCGTCGATAGCCTGAGACTCCTCCTCCGTTTCCTCGGGACGCACATGCGCTTCGAAGCTCTCATGCGGCGCTCGATATTCAAACCGCTCGTCAATCTCCGCGCCCAAGTCGTTGATGACCAACCGCAGGGACCGCGCTGCCTCGTGGTCGCCCGCGTCCGCCTCGCCGTGGATGCGAAACAAGTCTTCGACCGCCTGCTCTGGCACGCTCCCCTCTCGAAGAGCGCGCAGAGCCAGCAGGCGCAGGGCCGCATGGAAATCCGCATCCTCCGCGCGGGGCAACGCAGCTGCGGAGTCGGGAAGATAGGCGTCAACTTCGTCCCAGCCGGCCGAGTCGTCGCGCGGGATATGCGCGGATATCGCCGCCTGCGTCTCTGCCTGCGCCCGTGCCAAAGACGGGTCGTCTACCGGCGGCGCGCCATCCGCCTCAGGCATCCATTCGCCGAGCGCGGAGAGATCTTCGTCGGGCGAGTCGCTCAAATCGATGAGTGTTTCAGGACGAGGCGCGTGGGATGACCCGTCGGCGTGAGATGGAGGCGAGCGGAAACGATCGTCCGGCCCATCCTCGGCGAAAGGTCGAGGGTGAGCAGTCGGCGCTTCGAATTCGGCTGACGGCTCGCAGGTTTGTGCGTCCAGGGGTGGCGCGATGGATTCCGTCGATATGGACGCGGCATCGGGCGGCGCCGTCTTCGCTGATTGCTCCTGGACTGACCCGTCCGGCGCCGCGGGTTCTTCGTCGGACGCGGAGCAGACGGCCGACGACGCCGGAGGGAGCCGCTGGGCCTCGACGGTTGCGGCGAGGGTCGAATGCGTCCTAATCGCCTCGGCCGAGGCGATCGCTCCGAATGCCACCGCGATGGCCGCCGCGTCCCGACCGCTGCCGTCAAGCGCGAGGCCATTGGCACCGGCGTCCAGCAGCAGTCGGCAGATGAGCGCCTTGTCGCGAGACGCCGCGATCATCAATGGGGTGAAACCGCGCTCGTCCCGCCATTCGAGGTCGTCGCCCCGGGCGATGTGAAGGCGAACGGCCGACTCGGATCCGGCTTGGACGGCCAACTTCATCAGCCGATTCACCGGCCTCCGAACATCCTCCAAGGATGCGCTCACGCGCGAAGCTCCGCCGCGCCCGTCGTGGCAGCATCCATGCTCGTTTCCTCCCCGCCGCTGCCAGGCCAGTCGCGCCAGCAGCGTCGAGACGCGTTCCCCGTGGCCATGTGGCTCTTTTCAAAAGGATGGGCAAATTCTACAGAGAGCTACGCCTCCGCCCGTGACAGATCTGCTCAAAAGCGGTGTCTGAGACCTATGAGATCTGAGCGCCCCACAGCTCTCAGGTCATCGTCCCATCATGTGATCGACCAAGCTCAAGCGGTGAGCTACCTCGCGTTCGTGGCGACGGCAGAATGCCGCTCGCGCAGGACGCATGCTCGAAGATTGAGGGCCGCCGCGGCTTGCGCCTGTCCGATTCAGAAGGGGAGAACTGCGGGCCGGTGTTTACCCTTGGCTTCATGGTTCGATGTCGGGTTCAGATCTCGAATTCCGTTGTATCGGTTGAGCATGAGTGTTTCCCCGGGGCGAAGATGCGGCAAGCCCATTCACAGAGCGCGATCAAGCGGAGTTTTCCAGTGACATTTGTCTTTTCGATACCTACACCCAGTGGCGCGCAACAGATTGCATTCGAGCCTGGATCCTCGGTGATCTTTGTGGGCGCCAATGGCTCCGGGAAGACGCGTCTTGCCGTCCACATCGAAAACAGCCTTGGGCAAAGTGCCCACCGCATCGCCGCCCACAGAGCACTCTCGTTGAACGCAGAAGTGCCGAAAATTAGCGAAGCTCTGGCATTGAGCGGCCTACGAACGGGGCATGCTTCTGCCGATTCGCAGTTGATCCATAGAGACGGCAACCGTTGGCGAAACAAGAACGCTGTCGAACTGTTAAACGACTTCGACTTCCTGCTGCAAGCGTTGTTTGCTGAGCAATCCAACACCGCGTTGCGCTCTCACGCCAAGGCCCGCGCGGGAGATCACAGCGCGCCGCCAATGACTAAGTTTGAGCAGCTCAAGAAGATCTGGGAGCGTCTTCTTCCGGGGCGCCGCCTCGTCGTATCTGGCGACAATGTTCAAGTGGAGGCTGGTGGAACTCCATTCTCGGCTTCTCAGATGAGCGATGGCGAGCGCGCGGCGTTTTATATTCTTGGGCAGGCTCTCGTCGCGGCCGTCGGCTCAGTTCTGATCGTCGATGAGCCTGAGCTTCACATGCACCCGTCCATCATGTCCGCACTCTGGGACGAGATTGAGGCTGCGCGGATGGATTGCGGGTTCGTGTTTATCACCCATGACTTGGAGTTCGCGGCCTCGCGCACGGCCATCAAGTTCGTGATCCGAGACTACAAACTGGATCCTTTGTGGACGCTCGAGCGCGTCCCCCAGAATGCCGGCTTTCCCGAAGAGATCGTCACGCTGATTCTCGGAAGCAGGCGCCCAATTCTCTTCGTGGAAGGGACTGGGGCGCGCATCGACGCGGCTTTGTATAGGGCTTGCTTTCCAGGATGGACGGTGGTGCCAAGGGGATCTTGCCAAGACGTGATCCACTCAGTCGCAACGATGAGGGGCAATGGCGTCTTGACACGTGTGACATGCTGCGGAATCGTTGACGCGGATGGTCGAGAACCTGCGGAGACAACAGCGCTGGCCGCTCTCGGCATCGCTGTTCTGCCGGTGTCCGAGATTGAGAATCTGATGCTGCTCCCCGAGGTTAGCCAGGAGATCGCGAAGAGCGAGGGCTATTCGGGTGAAGATCTGGTCAAGAAGCTCGCTGAGTTGAAGGCGGCTGTGTTCAAGACTCTGGACAACGACAAGGCGGTTGAGTCAGTGGTGGCGCGTCAATGCAGACGCAGGATCGACCGAGAGCTCAAACGGCTCGATTTGAGCGGCGCATCTACGGTCGCAGAAATCGCGATGGAATATGCGAATGGCACCGCCGCGCTCGACATCAACGCGATCGCCGCCGCAGCGAAAAAGAAGATCGTGGACGCAATCGAGGCGGAAGATCTCTCGGATCTGCTGGCTGTCTATGACAACAAAGGCCTTCTTGCGCTGGCGGCTAGCCATCTGAAGTCGAGTCGAAAAGATGCGTTTGAGGATTGGCTGATTAGGGTGTTGAACAACGGAAGCGAAGTTGCGCTGGTTGCAGGTCTGCGCGAGCTGCTTCCTGCATTGCAAGCCAACTGAGTGAGGCAAGGCACGCCGCGTCGGCTGGCCGCTCAGTGGCTGGGAGCGAATCGAGCGAGAGCTTCGACGCCGGCCGTTTTTCGAACATCGACTGTGAACTCACGCTCTCTTAGCCAATTGGCGCTGTGGTCGGACGGCCCTGCGATGATGGCCTCAACGGAGGCGCTCACTCGAAGAAGCACGCCGCCGCAGCCGACCGCATTGAGACCGCGGGCGAACATCAGCGCCGTTTCCTCTTGATCGCTCCACGCGGTTCCGATCGCCCCACGCTGATAGCGGTCCACGTTCTCGCCGCGAAATAGAACGAGCGAGGGACCGACGTAGGGCGGAAGCCAAACCTTCGCCGCCTCCACGAGCAGGTCATCGTCGTCGAGCAGCTCCCTGATGAAATGGTGCGATTCATGCCACTTGGTATGGAAGCGGCGCGAGATCTCCTGATCGCGTGGCGGATTCACCGCCAGCTCCGCAAACAGATGGCGCCAGTCCGCGCGATGTCTCGCGACCTCCGGAGCATCGATCAACGGCCGATAGAGCTTGCCTTCCAGGATGTGGCTCAATAGGGTCGGGTAGGTGGACGAGCTCATTTGCGGACTTCGCGAGTGGATCGTCGGGCACGGGCATCTCGCTTCTCGAACTCGATGAAGCGGCGATATGCCTCGGCGTCCACTTCGATCTTCTTCGGCGCGACGACTCCGACCCTTTCCAAAATGACGGTTTCCAATTGCTCGTAGAGCGGCCGGAGCTGCTCCACCTTGTCCATGTAGTGCTTGGTCGTGACGTCGTCGTCCACGCTATGGTTCATCGCTAGCTTCACGAACGCCTGCTCGGCGCCCACGCCGGCCGCAGACGCCAGCAGGTTCGAGAACGTGCGGCGGATGTCGTGCGTCGAGAAAGGAACCTTGGCGGCCTCCGCCACCTCGCGCATCGCCTTCGCGGGCTCTTTGATGTGCGTGCGCGTCTTGGTCTTGGTGCCGGCCTTGGTCGCCGCGAACACCCATTCGCTGTCCCAGCCCCACTCGTCGCGCAGGCCCCGCAGGCGCAGCAGCACGGACTCCGCGTGCGGCGCGAGGGGGAAGCGGTGCTCCATGCGGTTCTTCGTCTCCGTCTCCCGAAAGCGCGCGGTCTTCTCGGCGAAGTCGATGTCGTCCCAGCGCAGCGACAGCGTCTCGCTCTTGCGCCCGCCCCAGAGCAGCACCAGCGCCTGGTAGTCGGCGAGGATGGCCGAGGACCGCTTGCGCTTGTCGGCCTTGCCCTTCGCGCGCAGGACGTCGAGCGCCTCCCACCACCGGCGCAGCGACTCCTTGTCGGCGACGAGCGTTCGGACGCGCGCGCGCGACTTGTGCCAGTTGTTCTCCAAGGCGGCCGAGAACGTGTTCTTGCCCGATGCCAAACGGCCGCGCTTGATCGCGTATTGGGCAGCCGAGCGCAGCATGCGGAAGAACGAATTGGCGGTGGTCTTGCCGCCATTGGTGGCCCGCTTGCCCTTGGCGGCGGCGGCGCCTACGCGCTTGAATGCGGCGCGCACGTCGTTCTCGGTCAGCGCCGCGAGCGGGGACGACCACAGCGGGTCATCCTTCAAGCGCTTCTCCATGCGGTCGAAGTCGCGGATGTAGTTGGCGGAGAAGGGCTTGGCCTCGCGCGGCTGGTTGCGGTATTCGTCCCACATCTCGGCGACGGTGAAGCGGGTCGCCAGCCACTCGGCGTTGGTCGCCACCTTGCGCGACTCGCGCTCCAAGGTGGGATGCTTGCCCTCCTCGAACGCGCCGATCGCCTTCTTGGCCGCGCGCCGAGCCGCGTCGAGCGTCATGGCGGGGTAGCGCCCCAAGACGTGGCGGAACGACTTGCCGTGCAGCTTGCGCCGCACGATCCAAGCCTTGCTGCCCGGCGACACCCGCAGGCCCAGCCCGGGCAGCGCCGCGTCGCGTATCGTGTAGTCGCCGGACTCGGGGAATTCGGCGGACTTCACCAGGTCGGGGGTGAGGCGCTCCTCGCGGTTCTCCATGGCTTCTCCTGTGGCCGTGGCGCGAGCTTAGCGCGCCCGGGGGCCATGGCCCCCGCATGGCCCCGGGAACCTCCGGAAAGATGCCGTTTAGTCCCGGATCGGTTGAATCTCAGAGGAAAGGCCGCCAGGCAGAAAACCTAGCATCCATGCGGGTTGCAGCCCGATTCGAGGGACGGAGGGGAAACGGGAGGATCGTCCTCTGGAGGCCTCATAATCCTTTGGTCGTTGGTTCAAGTCCAACACGGCCTACCAAGTATTCATGCGGGTTTGCGGGGCGTTTCAAGGGCCTCGCCGCTTGCCAAAAATGACCTCAAGGTACAAATTCGGTACAGCGGGCAGCGACAGCGCCAACCGAGAGCCCCATGCCGACCATCGTCAAGACCGATTCTGGGAACTGGAAAGCCGTCATCCGTAAGACGGGCTTCCCGACCGCCACCAAGACGTTCCGACTGAAGCGCGATGCCGAGGACTGGGCGCGGCGTGCCGAAGACGAGATGGTGCGGGGCCTGTACATCAAGCGTGCGCCGTCCGAACGTCTCCTGTTCGGTGATGCGATCGACCGCTACCTGCTCGAAGTGACGCCCGCAAAGCGGTCGTTCACTCAGCAGAGCGAAAAGCACCGTGCGGCCACGCTCAAGAAGCACTTCGGCAAGTACTCCTTGGCCGGCATCACCGCGGAGCTGGTGGCCAAGTTTCAGGACGAGCGCCTCGCTGGTCTGGATCGGCTTGATGACAACGGGCAACCCCGACCGCGGGCGCCCAACACGGTGCGACTGGAGCTGGCGATGATAGGGCACCTGTTCACGGTGGCCATCAAAGAGTGGGGTCTGGGCCTGGTCTATAACCCGGTGTTGAACATTCGCCGGCCATCGCCAGGTGCGGGACGCAATCGGCGCATCTCCGCTGCAGAAGAAACTGGCCTGCTGAAGCTGGTGGATCTGTATTCGAACCCCATGCTCCGCTGGATTGTGCGCATCGCCATCGAGACCGGCATGCGCTCGTCGGAGATCAGTTCGCTTCGGATGGGGCAGGTTGACCTGGTCAAGCGCATCGTGCTCCTCACGCATACCAAGAACACGACGCAGCGCACGGTGCCGCTGACGCGCAAGGCCACGGCACTGTTCAAGGAGGCCCTGGCCAATCCCGTTCGCCCGAAGAAGGAAACCGATCTGGTCTTTTTCGGAGAACCCGGCAAAGACAAGATCCGGCGGCCCTACAACTTCAACAAGGCATGGCGCGAAATCAAGAGCGCGGCGGGCATGCCCGAGCTGCACTTTCATGATCTTCGACACGAGGCTGTGAGTCGCTTCGTGGAGGCCGGTCTGAGCGACCAAGCGAGGGATGATCAAGGTGGAGGCCTTCGACGAGTCGAGGGTGCCCAAGGAAGCGGCCGTCTTCAAGGACCCCAAGATGGGCGTCATCCGTATCTACGTCAACGACGCGGGGCGAGCCGAGATCGAGCGCCTGGCGTCCGACGCCGGCCTGACCGGCATCGAGTGCGGAACGCCGCAGGCGTTCTGACCGCCTCGGCCTGGACGTGCCAGCTCGCCCAGGTGTACAGAAGGTCGTGCCATCGAAATTCGGTGATTCCGGCGCGCTTGAGCGCTTACTTCCAAGCTTTCGTGTTGATCTGCTTGATCGGCTCGCCGCGAAACGTGAACACGTGATCCGGATGCTTGCCCCGTCGCTGGCCGAACGCCGCATGTGCCTCCGTGTTCAGCGGTACGGCAATCGGGCGCCTGCCCTTCGCCTAGCGATCGCAGGTGAGCTCGTCCTGCGGCTCTCGTGATCGCAAGACGCGGTCCGCGCCTCGACTCGAACGTCTCGAGCTCGTAGACTTTTTGGCTCGGGGAAGCCCTTCGATCGTCCAAGTCAGGAAATACACCCGACGCACCTGGCCGCGGTGCGGATGCGCCGCGTCTTCCGACGATGGCTTGAAGCCTAGATCAAGCCAGCGCGGTTCAATATTTCCATGGCCTATTCGGCGCAGTACAGTTTGACCTGACGAACGAGGGTCGCTTTTGGAAGTCCATTCGAGCCGCGTGAATGGTCTTTCGTGCCGCTGTCCTTGATCGACGAGGCTGTCAAGCGCATCAAGGACGGCTCGAGCACGCAAACGAATTACGACCCCGAGCAAGCGAGGCTAACTGTAGACTGAGGCCGTGCAGCGCGTTTATATCAGTGACACCAACATCTGGATCGACTTCGACCACGCTGGTTTGCTCGATGCGGTGTTCACGTTGCCGTTTACTTTCGTCAGCACGGAGTTCGTGGTGAGCGAGCTAAATAGCCCGCTCCCAATAGATCTGCAGGAGCGTGGGCTGGTTGTCGAGCCGTTGACGTCGGACGAGGTGGTCGAACTATCGACAGTGATGGCACAGCACGGCAACAGCTCACTGGCAGACGTATCGTGCTACCTGATTGCCAAGACACAGGGTAATCCACTCCTGACTGGCGACGGCCGCCTTCGCAGGCAGGCGCAGAGCGATGGCGTGCAGGTACACGGCGCACTATGGCTGTTGGATCAGCTGGTCAGCAATCAAGTCATTGCTACGGGTCATGCTGCTGCTGCGCTGCAGGCGATGCTCGACGCTGGTGCTCGGCTCCCACATGCCGAGTGCACCCAGCGCATGCTGACCTGGACGACCTAAGGGGGCACGAAAAGCTGACGCTGTGCGCTCAAGGAAGATGCGCCAAGCCGGGGTTGAGTTCCGCTACGCTGCGTTGGAGCAGTTCGGCCGCCCGCGACGTAGTGATCAGACCTTCTGCCAGTGCCCGATAGGCCAAAGACTCGAAGCGACGCGGCTGCTCGGGCAGCAGAGGCTCAGGTTCTCCACTACGCCAGCCGTTGCGACTGAAATCGATGTTCATGCTCAGATAGCCTGCATCGGTAATGAGGTGCAAATCCTTCAGGCGACGTAGTGCCACCGCCATCGACACGCCATACCGGCGCTTGGCGTTCAGCAGTTCGATCGGAAGCACGCGCGAGCGACGATGGGTGCCGAAATCAGACCGCACCCTATCGGCTGGGTACAAAAAAGCGCCGGCAAAGCGGTGGCAGCAGGATTCCTTTTCTTTCTCTGGCATGTCCTCCGGCAGCGCCATAACCCAATGGCCTAGTTCGTGCGCGGCGGTGAAGCGAACTCGCTCGCCAGGCCTGCTTCGGTTCAGCGCGATCAGCACATGCTGTTCGTTATGAGTTGCAGCGCATGCCCCGTCGAAGCCATCGTGGTCTTCGAGCAGAGCCACCTTTATCCCGTGTTCCTCCAACAGCTCGGTCAGATGAGCGATAGCGTCACCACCGATGGCCCACTGCATGCGCAGTTCTTCCCCGGCAATCTCGGCTTCGTCAGTGTTGTTGACGACGAAGACTCGGGGGGCTTGAAGAGCCGCTTGCGGAATGCCCTCCAACTCGAAGCAGCGTTCAAGGCTGACGTAGCGCTCCAGGTGGTCTCGCATCTGCTCGCCAACTTGATCCTGCCTCTTTTGAGGCATGCGGGCGAGCTTGCGGAACTCCAGGGGCGCAAGCTGTACAGCATCGGGCCGAAAAAAGTACTCCGGCTTGACGGACAAGGCCCGGGCCAACTGCAGTAGCCGGGTTGAATTGGGGGGCGGGGCGCCCTTCTCGTACTTACTGAGGGCTTGCTTGCTGATATCGCCGAGACTCTGCGCGAGAGCCTCCAGGCTTAGACCTCTCAGCAAACGCGCACGGCGGATTCGATCATGAACCATCGTGCTCTCCTTGGTTGACGTATTTTAGGCCGGAACACATCTTGTCAACCAAATCTTTTTGTCTGTTGAGCAGGGGATGAACTGTCGAGCTTCTTGAACGTCGGCACGCCCGCTGAGCGAGGCAGGGATTAGCACCTCATGCGATCCTGCGGGTGGTCGCGCGCCGAAGTTCGGTACGCCAGCGGACACCCACCAGCTCTTGCCGACTTCGCCAAACTTCGCTAAGTGCTTGTCAGCAAACTACTTTTGGCTCTCCCGAGTTTCGCAAGGCTTCGGTACACTTCCCTCTGCACACACCGTCCCGCCCAAACTCATATTCCTTTGGTCGTTGGTTCAAGTCCAACACGGCCTACCATTTCATGCTGTGCCGCCGGTGAGCAGCTACTGACGCATGTTGCACATCGCGGCACCGTGTGACGGTTGTGTTGTCGTTGTTCCGGAACAGTGCGACTTGTCGCCCGCTACGGGCGTCGTTCGAATGCGTCGCATTGCCGGGGAAGCATCATGGCGCGTCGCAATTCGAAACCCAGCAGTCGCGTCCGCTTCGGATGTCCTGATTTCATTTCGTCAGCGCCAATGTGTTGACCGAGAACCCCTGACGCGGGCCGCGCGTCCGCGAGCTACTTCCTCCGAACTATTCCGAAGGCGCCGAGAGGCTCGTTCTTGCGTGGCAGGCCGAGATCAGTCGGACGACGGTGGCCTGCGCGCTGTTCGTGGACTAGCCTTGTGCCGTGCGTCATTGCCGGACGCATGTCGACGAGCGAAGGAGCTGTCATGTCATCCATCGACTACCTCATCCTGTCCACGACTTTTGAGCTGCGATTCGAGAGCCTCTCGCATTCGGGCCGAGCCTACGCATTCCCGTGCGATGCCGCCGGAAATGTAGACCTCGATCTGTTGTCGGAAACGCTCCGGGAGAGCTATCTGTTCGCACGGGGCGCGGTAGGCTTCGAACTCCGTAATCCCGTAGTGTGCCGAAGGATCTTGCATTGAGATCGCCCGAAGCCTTGCCGCGTTTGTTGCGCGTGACTGCGACATGCCACGAGGCGTCCGGTCTTCAAAGCAGACCTTCGTCGACGAAAGGCGAGAAGAGCAGCAGCTTCAGCTTGGTCCACCCGCCGACCTCGGGTTCACTGTCGTAGACGTCTTCTCTCTTGTTGGTGTCGACAATCCATTGCACGTGCGCATCGGCCGGAACGGCGGCCGGATCGTCGCGTAAAACGACGTCGCCCGCGCCCAGAGAGCGCAGATCGAACTGGCCTACCGAGACAGCGTCGCCAATGCATTCCGCGAAGTCGCCGACGCCATCCAGGCTGTCGATGAAGCGCAGACGAGCGTGGCAACGACCGAGAGCCGGACGAATGCCCTGGTTCGGGCGGCGGAACTTGCCAGACTGCGGTACGAAGGTGGCGAACTGAGTCGCCTCGACGTCATCGATGCCGATCGTGCCGTATTGACATCCCGTGCCGACGTGGCCGAGGAGCGTCGGTCCCTGGCCGTTGCGCGGAGCGACCTTTTCCGGGCCTTGGGCGGCGGGGGCTGGACTCCGGCGCCTCAAGTTTGATGTAATCGATCGGGCTGAGTGGGCGTTGCGACGTGACGTTGGCGATATCTCTCGATGAGGCCGTCGCCGGCTCGCTGATCCGCCAGGCAGTTTTCCCACTTGCCAACGATCTGCACGGGCGGAAAAATCGGGCGAACGATGTCGATGATGGCTGCCTGCATCTTTCCGACACTGTCGAGTGACACGCGAAGCTGGTGGCAATACCCGACCCGCGCACATTGGTGCCGAAGGTGGGAGACTGCATTGCACGACAACCGAGGCTATCGACTATGAGGCGACTGGCGAGGGCTCTGGCAACACTCCTTGGAATCGCGGTACTGGGACTCGCGGTCTTCACGATCTGGGCCTGGCGCGCCACGATCGCCCCCATCACGCCTCCCGCCACCGCCTCGTTCGACCCTGCGTCGATTGCCAAGGGCGAGAAGCTTGCCGCCGCCGGCTACTGCCTCACCTGCCACACGGCCCCCAAGGGCAAGCCCTATGCGGGCAGCTTGCCAATGGTGACCGCCTTCGGCACGATCTACACCACCAACATCACGCCCGACCCGGTCACCGGCATCGGCAATTGGTCGCTGGAGGCGTTCAACCGCGCGATGCACGAGGGCGTCGCCCGTGACGGCTCGCACCTGTTCCCGGCGTTTCCGTACGATCACTTCACCAAGGTCTCGGACGACGACGTGAAGGCGCTATACGCGTTCCTGATGACGCGTCCCGGGGTGGCGCAGACGCCACCGCCCAACACCGTGCCGTTCCCGCTGAACGTGCGCCTGCTGCAGGCCGGCTGGAAGCTGCTGTACTTCAAGGAGGGCCGCTACCAGCCCGTGGCCGAACAGAGCGCGGAGTGGAACCACGGCGCGTATCTCGCCGAAGGCCTGTCGCACTGCGGCGCCTGCCACACCCCGCGCAACGCGCTTGGCGCGGAGAAGAAGGGCAGCGACGCGCACCTGGCCGGCGCGCCGATCGACGGCTGGTTCGCGCCGGCGCTGACTGCGGCCAACACCGCGCCGGTGCCGTGGTCGGCGGCGGAGCTGCGCGACTACCTTCGCAACGGCGCAACGCCCTACCACGGCGTTGCCGCCGGCCCGATGTCCAACGTCGTGCACCAGGGTTATGCCATGCTCGACGACGCCGACGTGAGCGCCGTGGCCGCCTACATCGCGAGCGGCAACGGCTCGGCGGATCGCAAAGCCGATGTCGGCCAGATCGTCGGCGACGCGCTCGCCCGGTCGCGCTACGACGCATCGCAGTCCGTCGACCACGGTGCCAGCCTGTACATGTCAGCCTGCGCGAGCTGCCACTACAACCCGACGTCGGGGCCGCAACTGGCGCGGCCGGAGCTCGGCTTGAAGAGCTCGGTCAGCGCACCCGACCCGACCAATCTCGTCCAGGTCATCCTGCACGGCATCAGCGTCAAGGATGGCCTGCCGGGCGCGATGATGCCGGCCTTCGGTGTGGGGATGTCCGATGACGATGTCGCCGCGATCGCCGTCTGGCTGCGCAAGTCGCGTACCACGCTGCCGCCGTGGACCGACGTGCCCGCCGTCGTCGCCAGGGTGCGCAGCGGGAAGACGTCATGACCGCGTCCGCCGCCCTGCGCGCCATCCGAAACCCCGCCATCGAAGAACCCACCGCATGACGACCACCTTCACGCTCAATGGCCAACCGATGACGGCGCAGGTCCCCGACGACACGCCGCTGCTGTGGGTGATCCGCGAGACCGCCCACCTCACCGGCACCAAGTTCGGCTGCGGCATCGGCATGTGCGGCGCGTGCACCGTGCATGTGGAGGGGCGGGCGACGCGCTCATGCATCACGCCCGTGAGCCTGGTCGACGGGGCCGCGATCACCACCATCGAGGGCTTGTCGACCGACAACTCGCATCCCTTGCAGAAGGCCTGGGTGAGCTGCCAGGTGCCGCAGTGCGGCTACTGCCAGTCGGGCCAGATCATGCAGGCGGCGGCGATGCTCAAGGACATCCCGCAACCCAGCGACGCCGACATCGACGGCGTGATGAGCGGCAACCTGTGCCGGTGCATGGCCTACGTG
>FSWB01000144.1_pt1 | contig 26010 bp, 23 predicted proteins | sample 1637871 | NCBI WGS metagenome assembly FSWB01 (sample SAMEA3914789, study PRJEB12502) | metagenome | biome: forest; material: soil | place: Canada | collected 2011-07-03 | depth 0.3 m
CCGGCGCAGCCGTTCCAGCGGCGCGATGTATCGGGCCGCGGCGGCCGGCAGGCCGTTCTTGTTGGCCAGGTAGACGTCGATCGTGTGGGCCAGCTCGGAGGCGACCAGGCGGTGCTGGACCGGCCGCTTGGCCCGCTTCCTGACCGCCGCCCGCGGGTGGCTTCCGGTGGTCGCGGGCAGTTGGTGGAGCAACTGGTGCGCCATCAGCTTGATCTGGGACTCCACCTCGGCCCGCTCCTGAGGGACGCCGGGCCGGCCGATCCGGATCGTCGCGCCCCACAGCGTCGTGACCAGACGCTGCAGCGCGTCGGCCAGGTGCGCGAGCGCGTTGTCGACATAGATCACGGACGGCACGGCGTACTGCAGTTGCGGGATGGCCGTGGCCGGGAAGCCGCCGTCAGGGTTGTAGTCGAGACCGGGGACCACCGCCTCGGCCTTCTCGTGGCCGGCGATGGCGTCCCACAGCACCGCGATCAGATCGTGGGCTGCGACTTGACGGGCGAGCACCAGACCCCACGACAGGTTCGCGCTGGAGCCGAGCGCGATGACCCGGATGACCATGAACCGGTCCAGGTCCACGTCGTCGGTGTCGCCTGTCTCGTTGACGATCTGGTAGCGGGCGAGCACATCCGCGGTCATCTCGTCGATCTGCCAAGCGGCATACGGCTCCTCCAGCCGTGTGTCCTGTCCGCTGCCCTGCCCGTAGGCTGCGCTCTGCGCCGCGTCCGGGCTGACCTCGTGGGCGAACCACGACACCGCGTGGACTGCCATGAAGTCCGTCTTCAGCCATTTGCGCAGCGGCACGCGTGCCTGGCTCTCCGTGTTGAACGGATAGTCGTCGTCGGTGAGCTTGGCCTCCTTGCACTCCCGGAGGAAGGTGCGGTGCACGCCTCTGAAGTCCAGCGTGTTGGACATCAGACGGTCTTTGCCCTGACGCTTGAGCGCCGCGACCAGGCCGGACTCGATCTTCGGATACTCGCGCAAAAGCCGGCGGAAGTACCCACCGTAGCCGGCGCTCGCCTTGCTGGTCTGCTTGTCGCGCGGCTTGACCCGCACTGGTGCAGGACCTGCAGTGCGCATCACCAGGCACCGGAAGCCCCAAGGCCGGCCATCGGGCGCAAAGGCCAGGCACCGAGCCAGAAGGCGGTAGAACCGGCGCTTTCCGACGCGGGCGACGAGGACGACGTCGGCCACGAGTGCTCCGCCCGCATACAGCTCGACGGCGTCCTTGAGCTTTTCGTAGCGGTGGCGGTCCTCGCTGTTGGCGATCTGGGACGGGTCGACCGTCGGCCAAGTCTCCAGGGCCGCCAAGTCCAACGCCCGGCCCAGGCGCGTACGCCTATGCGGCGGAGACGGCAGTGCGGTCGTCATAGCGGCCTCCCTTGATGTCGAAGTGCACGGCGCCGGTCTGGCGCAGCCAGAACAGGACGGCGTCGACCGCCTGCTCGTTCAGGTACCTGTCCAAGGCCGCGACCACGTCGGCGCGGGTCGCGCCGGGCCGGCTGGCGGCGGCAAGCACGCTCCGGCGCAGGCCGGTGTCGCGGATCTCGTGCATGTAGTGGACGAGCCTCTGGCGCGTGCGATCCAGGAAGTCGAGCAGCTCCGGGTCGGCGCGGACCTGTGCGGCGACGCGCACCAGCGGCTTCAGCCCATGGGCGTTGGCGATGATCGCGAGCGAGTCGAGGACGGGGTTCGACACCTTCCGCCCGGGCTCCTCGACGATCTCGAGGAACCCCTTGTCCGCCCAGCCGGCCCAGTGCAGGTGCGGCCAGATGGACAGCTGTTCGCCCCAGTGGAGCACCTCCCAGGCGTCGTGGCTCGGGTCGATGTAGATGACGGACGGGTCGAACCGGCGGAGCAGCCAGTTCTCGTACTGCAGCGGCGTGCTGAACTCGACGAGTTCACCCGCAAACGGGTCGACGGCTCGCAGCAGCCGGCCCGGCTTGTCGCGGTAGCGGGCATGGATGCTGCGGAAGCCGAACTTGGCGTCGTCGAAGGACGGTATGGTGTCTTTGAGTGCGCCGGTAAAGCGCGCTTCGCGCGCCGGCTTGGTGGCAGAGTTGGACATGGGTTCCCCTCGAGCAGCGCCCCTGTGGCGCTGCATCGAATCGCTGTGCGTCGTCCCCCGGAACGGGACGCGCGGACAGGGGCGCGCCGGCCTTGACAGGCCAGCGAGGAGCCTCCAAACTCGCTGCATCAGGTCCAAAACTGAGGTTCACGAGAGCGGAAGCCGCCTGCATGTTTGCCCATGCAGGCGTTTTTCTTTCCGGGCCCTGTTGAATTGACTGGTGGCTGCGAGCTCCTTTCTCTGGTCGGTTTGTGTTCGACTACGTGTATGTGAATCCAGTGGTCGGCGGTACCCTCGGTTGGCCGTCGATGGCCAGTTGCAGAGCAATTTGCAGGGCAACGAGCTCATCAGCCTCCCCTCTGCAATCGGCTACTCGAAGTACTCGACGATTTGCAGGGACGAAAATATCCAGCGAAGCGTTGACACTTCCCGGAACGGGGAGTATTCTCGGCTTCGATTGGTCTGGGAAGACGGTCGCAAACGAGGAAATAGAGGAAAGGTTAGCTGCCGCGGGAACGGCACTAGCCTTTCTCTCGCTATTGCTTCAAGTCATTTGAACTCCGAGTATGCAAAGCGCCGAATTTATTGCACACCTGGACTTTTCGCAATTGGCCTCCTAAAGGCCTACTGCCTCATTCCCTGGGGGCCGCCGACTTAATTTTTCGCATACCCTGGAAGATTTTGCATTCACAGGCAGAGCCTGCAGCGTGTCTTATTCAGCGCTGGGGTTTCGAAAACTGCCATCGGAGTTTTAACACAAGTTTGGTGGTTACTATGGAAATACCACCAATCCCGCAACAAGTGCGGCCGTGCCCAGCGCGGGGGAAACGACAGCGTTGCTCTACCCGGACAGCAAGAGATTCAGGCGTTGCGAGTGCTTGGCGGCGCCATCGAACCGGCCTTCGCAGGCCGTGATCGTGAAGACGAAGCACATGCTCAAACGGGCCGCGGCCAACGCTTGTTCGAGCCAGCATCCATGTCGGCAGAGCGTTCGACGGCGGACAACGGCTGGATCAACCCAGCTTCAGCTTGCGCAGAATTCGATCCACGGTAGAGACCTCGAAGTCGTCCGACAGCATCAAGGATGCCGAAGATGGATCGATGTTGACGATCTCGGCGTACTTCTTCTGGAACTCGTAGCCCTCTTCCCTATAGCGGTCCAGCGATTCACGCAGTTCGCCCAGCGCCGAGGTGTCGATGACCATCCGCACCGCGGTGCCGTCCAGACTGCATTTGAAGTAGCGCTTGCCCTGCCCCTTTGTGAGCAGCATCCCGGTGTCACCGCTCGCCACGAAGAAGTTGCCCCCGTTGCGACAGATGCGGTTCGTCATGTACAGACCGAAGCCCGAGTTGCCCCAGTTCCCGCGTCGCTTGGTGCGGGAGCCTTTGAAGGCCTTGCCGGAGACGGCCGGCATGAGGGCGAAGTTGATCGCCTTCTTGTCGTCGGACACATCGATGTGAGGATTGCGCGACAGGCTTTGCCGCAGGCCGATTCCCCGGTCGAGGATCGCAACCTCGACCCGCTCGCGCGACGGCCAGTACTGGGCGCAGATGCCAAACCGCTCGGAGCCGCTGTGCTCCACCACGTTGCGGATGATCTCGCGAATGGAATATGTCAGCGTGTCGAAGAGAACTCCCACATCCTCTCCGGAGAGTACGACTGACATGCGCCGGCTGATCGATTCGACCTGGTCTCCCACTTCGACCCCGTTGGCAAAGGCCTCGCTTTCGACCATCCTGGTTTCGTAGATCGTGATCGGGATGTAGTTGCCGTTGCCCTTCGCCTCGCCGGGTGCGTTGCCGTGCTCGAGGTCGAAAGACTGGAAGAACCCCATGTGCGCTGCGTAGCTCATGTGCTTGAAGTTCGCGCAGTCGATGGCAGGGTTGCACTCCCGCCTGGCAAGCTTGCGCAGCTCGCTCGAAATCAGCAGCATCGGGAACGGCTCTACCAGCCTAACCGCGCCGAAGTCGACAAGGTATTCGTCAGCGTCCGGAGCCCGTTCGATCTCGGAGGCGAACGCGATGGCCGAGGTCATGTTGAACTGGCCCGGGGCTTGAAACTTGATTTGCGTCATACGTTGCGCCGCTCCCTATCGGCGACTTGAAGGTAGTACCGCGTTTTCGAATCTGTCCCGTAACGGTGGGGGCGTGGCAACCCCGTGACGCGCCTTCTCGCAGCAGAAATGATGCTTGGGCATGGGATCTTCGTCGGAACGCGAGGTTGAACCAGCTTACCGCGGCGACGCGTCGGCCGGGGTAGGCGCCGAGCGAAACTCCCTTTGGCGGTTGTCCAGATCTTTCATTGAAAAGCCACGAATGAGGTCGCCCGAAATTGGAAGCAGCCAGGCGATGGATCCAGAGAGTGGTCCGGCTTCGAAGAGTGTGGCTCTCTTGCGATCTGATAGGTGGATTCGTCAACGGTAGGCCGGATCCTTGCAGTTGTTGGACATCGAGAACGACGCTGGTGATCTCTCCTTGCCCCAGATCCAGTCACCGGCCCTCTTGGGACTCTGTCGGAAGTGCTCGTTCCGGGATGCAAAGTACTTGTCTATTGCAGCCTTTGCGTCGTCCAGCGAAGCGTAGTTGCTGTTGTGGATGATCGCTCGCGACATGCCGCTGAAAACAGACTCGATAACGTTCAGAAATTGGGAGCTGGCCGGCAGCGGAACGAGCTCGAGGCGAGGCCCTGTCAAGACTTCGCCATTGTGCTTTTCAACGTACTTTTTCAGTTGCTTGGAGTCGTGCCAAGAGGCAGCGTCCCAGGACAAGTACAACGTCTTCTTGGAGGCGTGGTCGACAAGCAGGCGCTCGATGAGCTTGACCATCTCTGCCGTGTTCTTTGCCGTCGAATAGAAGTGGGTGACCTGGTTCTTTGAGAGCTCGAGTGCAGCCGTGACGATGAGCCGGCCTCGGGACTTCTGCCATTGCGGGACGGTCGCATGTTCACCTGGCGCCGTCAGTGCCCGCCCAGGCATCGCCTTGACCGAAAACGGCCCGTACTCGTCGATCGAGAAGAAGCATTCATTTTTCTTCAGCTTGGAGAGCACGTCCTGCACCCTGTCCAGCTTCTCCTGGTAGTGGGGGTCAGAGCTGGTCAGGACGACACGGGCCGCGCGCCAGCGGAAGCCGGACTTTGCAATGGCCTCGCGAAGTACGGCTCTGCAGGCCGGAAAGCCACGCCGGCCCATAACCTCCATCAAGTCGGTGATCCGCCAGCTCGTTCGATTGAAGCCAGACTGGGACGGAGGCTCGTGGAGAAGCTTGAAGAGCGCATCGCGGTACTGGTTGTCGTCGGCTGTGCGCGCCCGGGCCTTCTGGTGGGTCAGCGCTTCGACACCACCCTGTTCGTAGAGTAGGCGGCTGCGACGGACGGTGTTCTGCGCGATGCCAAGATGCTTGGCGATCACCTTGAGCGCGAAGCCCTCTTCCGTCGCAAGGACAGCCAGCAGGCGCTTGCGCGCTGCCGCGCCATGTCGGGAGAGTTCGTTGCCGAACGGAGGAAACGCGAGTTCGTCGCGCTCCACGGCATACAGCCACTGAGACCACAGGAGCACTTGCCGATCGTCTGCAGTGATGCCGGACGACGGAATCATCGAAGAAAACAGCGCCACTCGAGGGTTGTCGCCGGCCTTGGTCTTGGGGCGGTGGGACAGCATCTCTCTGACCGCGTCGACAGTCAGCGACTCCTGGATGGCCACCATCTCGATAGGTTTGCCTTCCATGAGCATCTTGCGTCGAACCCGGCGCCACTGAACGACATCGCAGTTCACCATGTCGCGCCTCCGTGTCGCAACCTATCTCCGATATGGTGCCACTTCGCGGCCCCTGATGCGATGGCAGCCCGTCGGATGCCACGACTTCCTCGATGCAGGGCAAGAGCGGACGCTCAATGCCTGCGCCTGGCCAGTTGCAAAGCGCAAGGCAACTGAGATCAGGCCAGCGTGAGAGCCGGCACGACAGAGCGATCTCACCCGGCAGCGGGCCGCCCTTCTGCCCTTTGAATCGCGAGCAGCGGCGGCGGAGGTCCAGGCGGGCACTCCGGGATCATGTAGGGCTTCGCTCGTCGACGAAACTCGTCTTCGGACTCGTCCACGAGCCATTCCCGCCGTGGCCGCTCGTGTCGCCCGCAATCGGGCGCCGGTTCAATGGGAGAGCGCAGCTCGGCGCCGCGAGCAAGGCGCGAGATCTGACGCCTAGCGGAAGAATTCGCGTGCGCAGGCACGCTCACGCATACCCAAATTCGGGTACGGCGGTGCGCGTTCTGTCCGATTGAGTGTCATGTTCTAGGGGGTGCTGTCGGGTTTGGCTGTCAGGCTGCGTTCTATACACCGTACCGTATCGAAAACCTTCAATAGGGAGAACGACCATGAAACGTGCCATTGCCCACCCCCGCGGTCTTGTTGGGGCGACGCTTGCCTTCGCAGCGATAGCACTCACGCTCTCGGGGTCTTCTCCGAGCATCGCGAAAGACACTGCTCCCGCGAACGTCAAGACTTGCGACCAGCCGACGACCCCGTTTTGCGATGCGCTGATGCCACCGACGCCAGACTGGAAGGGACATGTCTTCAAGCTCGCGCAGAACTACCCGGCCAAGGCTCCCAACGACATCACGCCTTGGACGTCATTCGACCCCTACACCGAGCCGCGGCAGTATCTCCAAGCCGCGCTCGGCTACTTCTACGAGGGCAACATCCGACCGAACGTGGAGGACAGCTTCAGTCCGAAGCTCAATTGGGTGCGCCGCTGGTACAACGCTCCCTGGCAGGACTACGGGACAAACGGGCGAGAGTTCGTGCACGGGCTGACTCGCGAGCGCGTCACGCAGCCGGGTGAACTGGACCCGGCGCAGACCAAGAAGTGGAACAACTACGCCGTTGGCTTCTACAACGCCCCGGGCGGTGAAGCGATCGGAAAGATGTGGGCCAATCACGGGGCTCCCAACGCCGACCTGGCTCAGATGCCGGAAGGCACGGTCGGGGCAAAGTTGCTCTTCACCACGGCACCCGTGAGCGAGGTGCCCTTTCTGGCGGGCGCCCCCGAATGGGACGCGTACGTCTACGCTGACCCCAATGACACGAATCCCAGCCCGACCAGTCCGCGCGCCGTGATGAAAGTACGTTTGCTGCAAATCGACATTGCAGTCAAAGACAGCCGAGCCAAGGAGACGGGCTGGATCTTCGGAACGTTCGTCTATGGTGGTGGCCCCGGTGGTCAACCAGGCAACGGCTGGTTCAATGTGGCACCTGTGGGCGTCATGTGGGGCAACGATCCCGGCTATTCAGGTACTGGCCCGCTGACTCAGACTTGGCTCAACCCGGAAGTGCACATGCCGCACGTGGGCTACCAGGGGCGACTGAATGGCCCGGTCGACAACCCAATCTCCTCGTGCATGTCCTGCCATGCGACAGCCGAACTTCCTCAGGGCACGATGGTGCCGCCCAGAGGTTCTGATCCGGCCCCTTGGTTCCAGAACATCAAGTCCGGTACGCCTTTCGATGCTGGCCGCAAGCCGCTGGACTACTCGTTGCAGATCGAAGTTGGCTTCGTCAACTTCCTGCAGGCCCACCCAGTCGCCAAGCCAAAGAGTCTGACTCTTGAGCAGGTGCAGCAGGTCCACGTCGATCGGGCCAAGCCGTTGTCTCGCGGTGGCGAACACGAGTAATTTGACCGGGAAGCCCAGGCGCATCGCGCCTGGATGATAACCAGAAGCCAGGTCAGAAATAGCGGAGGTGCCTTTGAGACTCGATCTTCGGGGGAACTCGCGCAGAAGCCGGCAGAAGTACACGCCGTAGGCTTGCCTTCCATGAGCATCTTGCGTCGAACCCGGCGCCACTGAACGACATCCCAGTTCACCATGTCGCGCCCCGCTGTCGCAACCTAGTTCCGATATCGTGCCACTTGCACGATCCCAAGGCGATATCGTGCTGCCATGTCGCGTGAATTTTGGCGCGTCTCTAAGCTTGGCTATGCTGTTTGAGATGGTCGATAGCGATTGCGAGCCAGCGAACGCAATGCTTCAGACCAGACACACTGGCAAGCGCGGTTGTGTCCCGTGCAGCCGCGCCTCTTACCTTCGAACGGACTGACTCAACTTTGAAAACTCCGAACATCAACAAGGATCCCGTTGAGAGCGAAGTGGCTTACCTCTTTGCCTTCACGCTCGGTTTCGTCTCAGGTATCAACGCCCTACGACGGTACCAAGCAGGCAACCCACCGCAGTTTGAAGACTTGCACACAGGGTTCTCCATCGCTGGAAGCAAGCTCGACGAACTCGCCGGCGATGCGTTCCTGCGATCAAACGCCCAATGGTTTCTCATCGAGATGAAGCGTGGCTACCCTGAACTCAGCGCTGAGCTCAACAAGAAGAGGGTCCAGGATTTCCGGGAGCGGCTTCGAACCGAAATCACCTCCTCTGTTTGGGAGCCTATCCTGGCCAAAGCCTTCGTTGCACATCAATTCCTGTATTTGCTCAAAGACCGAGCTCTTCCTTCACCCGAAATGGCGACGCTTTGCTATCTCGAATGGCTGTGGCAACAACCGCAAGAGCATAGAACGCCTGACTACTGGAAGAAAAAAAGCCAGCCGTTCATGTCTTTTCTGGCGCGTGCAGGCCGTGCGACGAAAGGCTTCTCAGAGCCCGAACTCGTCAAGTACATCGAACTCCTGAATGCGTCCGAAATCGCAACCGGTGGGTTGACGGCGCTTGAGATCGAGCAACGAGTCGCGATCGCCGTCGATGAGGCAGGCCTGGTCAATGCGGTCACCTATCGCCGTCTATGTCAAGAACTCAACCTTGACTTGGCCGCTGAGCGGCCCGAAGAAGACGAGCCGCCGGAGCCAAAGGATTCGAGCCGTTCCTCTCACCATCTCCAGCGGTGACGCCTTCCGGAGTGACACTACTAGCGCTACTGGATGTGCGGCTTGATCCAGGCCAGGTAGGAGTCAACGCGCGTATCGAAGCCGAAGGTGCACTTGTCATCCCCTCCGGATGTAATCGCGGCCAGCAGGAGTTTGTCGGGCGTCTCGATGAATCCAGGGCCACCAGAGTCGCCCTCGCAGGTGTTCTTGCCAGGCACTGAGAAGGCGATGGCGTAGTCGTCGTAGGAGGAGATACCCCAGGCGGCCTCTCGTTTGATCCCTGCGCCTTCTTTCTCATTGTTGAGGACGTTGAATCCAAAGCCAACGAACGTGAGCGCTGTTGAATTCGCCTTGATCTGCTGCCAGGCAGGTGATCCATCGTGCAGCGGCGCGGGAGAAATTCCCGCCCAGTTGACTTCCGACTTCAGGTACAGAACTGCTATGTCATGGCGCAATGTTTTGCGGTCGAAAACCATCTCGCCTGAGTCCGGGTACGCCGCACCAGTCACTGCGATTGGTGGAAAAAGCGGCTGGCTGTATACGGATCCAAATGCCGCTGTCACATGTCCGCCGGCCATCGACTCCTTGGTCATGTACCCGTCGACGCAGTGGGCCGCTGTCAGCAAGGTGCGTGTCGAAATCAAGGTCGCGGTGCAGTGCGTTAGGCCATCGATCATCACTACGGCGACGTTCTTGTAGCCCGGCGTTTGTACGCCGCCGCGGATGTAGCCCACTTGGTGTCCGCCGAAGAGTAGTGGCGCGGGAGTCACGGACACGGTGACCAACGCAGACGAGTCCGCCGCCGCGCTGCAACAGCCGCCCTTGTTCTCCGCCGACGCGGAGATGGCCGAGCGCAGGAAGAAGTCCTGTCCGGGCCTGCTCATCACGATTGGGTATGGGCTGTCTTTCGGAGCGAGATCAACAGGCTTCCCGTCAGGGTCGGTCAGCTGGTCAACCTGTGCGGTACCCGTCTGCGTTCTTGATATCTTCACGAAGTACGGTACGTTGGGGCGACCGCCATCGAAGTGGATCCGCACGGTGGCGGTGGCGTTTGCGTCCGCACGAGCTTGCGTGTCATGCCCAGTGAAGCCGATGCGACGGTTCGCCAGGCAGGTGCCGGTGCGATAGTGGCCGCCGTTCGCACGCGCCACAGCGTCCATCCGATAGCTCAGAGTATTTGCATTCGAGGTCAATTGACTGACCGAGGCATTGCCTGCGGCATTGCTTTGGGTGCCATATGGCTCGCAGCTCGTGATGTCTTCGGCGCCAGCGGCATGGGCGCTTGCGGCCTGTCTGCCGCTGTCTAGTACAGACTGGCCCACGCCTGGCTGTGCCGCAACGGAACTGTCTCCCACCAAGGAAAGGCTGACGGACTGCGCGTGTCCCGCCGTCGCCAACCCTGCACTGGCGGCCGCCGCCGCGAGCAGCATCATGAAGCGATGCAGTGGCAAGGTCGTAGTCACTTGCAGTTCTTCGGGTCAGACAAGCACGCGGTCAGCCGCTGCTGCTGCGCAATGAGATCCGCCTGGGCCTTGAGTTCCGCAGCCTTCGCAGCCACAGATTCGCCTTGGGCACTTGTGATCAACGTGTTTAGGCTGCCCAGAGCCTGTGCCGATCCGTTTGTGCTGGTGAATTGGACGCTCGTCAGCGCGCCAGAGTCGGAAAACGCAACGGAGAACGACTCCTTGCCGAAGAGCTTCGGGGAAGGCATCGGAATGGGATAGACCGTGCCGAGCTGGGCAACGGCGACCTGCCCGTGCCAGAACGGGCCGGTGGGCGCACACAGACCGCCGGTGACCGGTCTCGACACCAGAATCGTTACTTGGCCCGGCTGCTGGGCCCAAAGCAGGATGTCATTCCCGTTGGGTTCGTACTGGAGCGGGATCACCGGCTTGGTGACGCCCTCGACCACGGCGCAGATGTCGCCGATTGCGGCGGCCAACTTGTTTGCGTACACCTGACTTCCCAAATCGGGCGGGATAGGTTGGTTGTCCGTCACGGAGGTCTTGACCGGCCCCTCGTACGTCAAGGCGAGCGGCTTTCCACCACCTTCAGCACGGATGAATTTGCATTCTTCGGGGAACGTTGGTGGTGTGCCGCCGTCCAACGCGAAGGATGCGATCGTTCCAGCTAGCGTCGTGACAGTCTTGAGGATGGTGTCGCCCTGGCCGGTCGACGACGCATTCACTCCCTTGAGGCGGCCGTCGTCGTAGAGCTCGAACTTGACGTCTGAGTCGGAGAACGTGCCTTTCAGCTGCTTGAGTTGAACTGCAGACGCTGCGATGCCCGCGGAGTGCACCACGGACGGCACCACGGCGGTCGAGACGATTGTGTGGTTATTGGCGTCGCAGGCGACCGTCCTCGTGATCTTGAAGGACACCGCAGACTTCGTGAGGTTGTAGGGAACCGTTGCGTCCGGAATGGTGCCGCAGCCTGTGAACGCCGCGAGGGACACTAAGGCAACTACTGTGGCTGCGAATAGACGCATGCGTCCATTCGAGCGCGTATCTGTCAATCCGATTTGGCGCATGCCGCGTTCCTCCGAACGCGATCATCTAACTGGCGGTTCGGATGTTGACATCCCTAGGACAGGACGCTCGCAGCAACGGCTTGCGTGTCGGGTTTCGTGGCTGAAATTCGTTATTGGACGCTTCTGTTGCCTGCCGCCAGAAGCCTCATGCGCTGAACAATGGCAATCGAAGCCAGTGCCGAGGCTGCCACGCTGCGGTATGTACTGGAACAGTCAAGGGCTTCGGCGCCGGTGGCAAAACGAGCTTCCAAGGCGCCGAAGAGCGGTTGAGCCTGCGAGCCCACCCGCTTCGACGCGCCGCGCCCTCGATGGCTACGCTCTGGCCGCCGTCGCATCCACTGGCCGCGCGCTGGCTGTTCAGCCTTCATGGCGTCGGCGAATGGTCATTGCGCCTTCCGTCAGCCCGATAGCGCTTGTGGCCACCATTGCTGGCAAATCTTCGCCAAATCAATAACTTAGTTCGAACGGGCTCTGGTCATGCACGCATGCGGCACCCACCTGCCGATGCCCGGGCGCCGGCATGTCGCGCGCCCTGACCTTGCGGAAGCTCGACAGGGCGTTCTGTGCTGCGCTCACCGGAGCGATCGAAGCATCTCCAACACCAGCTCGGGACATCGCCTCGCTGCGCCCGCACCTAGTACTTGATCCACCAAACCGGCAGCTCGCCTCAACAGCGCTTCGGCTTGGCTGAGATCGTCGGGATCGTCCGGATGCGGAAGACCGTCTGCAGGATCTTCGCGCGCGGGCGTCGCCTCCTGGAACCAGCTGCGCGAGTCCTGGGAAGCTGCTCCAGTTGGCGCGGCGCGTTCGCCGCTTTCAACGAGCCATGCTGCATCCACGACGACCGGTGCCAGATAAGTGTGCAGGCCTTCAATCAGCTTGCAGCCTTTGACGACGCGTTGGACAGAGCCGCTCATCATCTCCTCAAAAATGCTGGCCAACTTGTGTTCGTCGTCATAGGCCCCCAGGTCGATGCCTTGCATCGCCGCGGCGACAAGATCGTCGCTCGTTCCAATTGGGCGCACGTCTGTGATCTTCAGGCATCCGGCCTTGGTCGCGTCTTCGATTGCACTTGCCAGCCTTTTCTCCTCCGAACCATACCGCTCGGCCGACAGCAATGCTTGCTTGAGGTCGACTCCTTCAGATAGAGCGCGCTCGATGCGGAGCACCATGCTCGGATCGTCTGCGCCAGAGGACACGATCTCGTCAAAGTTCTTTGCGACCCCGGCCTGCGCGAAGGCTGCGAGCTCACTTGCGGTCCTATCTATTGCAGGACCGATCTCACTTCTCGCTCGAGCGCAAACGTCCGCACGAATTGCCTCGCAAGTGGCACATGCGCAGCGCAAGCGATGTACCACATTGTGATCAGGGTCGTAGTAGGCGGGCGCACGTCCAACGACGTCGACATGCTTGCAGCGCGTGCATTCGATGCGGGTGGGTCGCGCGGTGCTGGCCAGCGCGGCACTTCCTGATAATGCGTTGGCTGGTGCGCCGCACGCGCCGCACTCAGTCTGAAACCCGACTGGCTTGATCCAAGTCTCGACCTCCTCTGCCTCTCTGTCGATTGCCCGCCATAGGCGGTTCACCGAGAAGCGGCCCTTAATGCCGGTACCCTCCTTCGCGTAGCACCACGCCGTCACGTCTACAAACGCTGCGACGAAGGACTCAGGCATCTCAGCAATCTCAGGAATCGCAGCCTTGTTGTCGCAGATTTCGCGCCATAGCTTCTGCAGCGGGACTGCAGGATAGTCGCGGAGAAAAGCCTCCTGTCGCTGAAGCTTCGCGTTGCGCACGGCCTCGGAATGTTGACCGAACAACAGAGTCCTGTCCGGCACGATTGGTTTAGTCAGCGCGCGAATGAGCTCGTCCTGAAGGGCATGCAACGCGTCGCGCGAGCGCCAGTCCCATGGAAACTCGGCGCCAAACCTCGCGCTAACCGTTGGGTGTTTCTGATCATGTTGCGTCAACACGGGCATTTCCTCGATTGGCTCGACCTATTTCCCTCGCGTGACCACTTTCTCGTGGCCAGTCAGTGTGCGGTACTCCGCCGACTTGTTGTCTACAGTTTATAAACTACAGTCGCGCGCTCTGTCACACGGCGCGCCTCGGCCGCACGCGTAGATGCCTCGTTCCACACCCTCAGAACTATTTCTCACGCCACGTGTCGGGATGGGGCGCAGTCGTTACGTTTTAGAGAAGTAGAAGCTGATTTGTGTGAGGGTCGTGCGCGGGGCAGCGCGGTTGGGTTACCCCGTCGTCGCGACACACGTTGCCCATTGGCCTGGCTTTCAGGCGCGCGCAACGGGTAGCTCCGGCCCGTTTTGATCCCGGGGCCCTTTCCGCGCGCGCCGCGGGTGCACACGCGCCCACGCCGAGCGACGGTGTGTTTCACCGCCGGCGAGGACGGTTCAGAACACAATCGGGCTCCGGCCATGAAGCGAGGTCCGGCACATGTGGTCAGCCGCGACGATGACGCCGCACCAACAGCGATTTCCGCCGGCACCCGCTTGTGCTCGGAAGTCCCGAGCTGACCCGCCGGCGGCTCGCGACCGCCGCCGACCTGCACGATCTGCCGCCCCGCGCACGCCCGCGGCTTGGTGACTTCAGTCGTGCACGTGGGACTTAAGGCGCGACCTCTCGACAATCCTTGTGTACGCCGGGCCCACTCGGGCTGCATAGGCCAGAAGTTCGGTCCAACCAGTCGTCCTGTCGTCGAAGGCGCCTTCATCGTAGGCCTTCATCAACGCGTGAAAAGGCTCGAGCAATGACATAACATCATCGAGCGACTTTTGTGCGTCGCCATCGCTGCTGCCACCGGGCACCGCTTGAACCCTCTTCGCGCGCTTCGTCCATTTCCGCAGGTCTCGCTTCGATTGTTCGACCAGTTCGTAGTAGCACTCGACGAGCGGAGTCACGAATTCAGGATCATTCGCACCTGGGTCGTAATCTGGATCCATCGGGCGCCTGTTTTCAGTGATGATTCTCGAACCATTGCCTCGCTACTCTCCTAGACGTTAGCCGCTAGTGCCCGCAAGATTTTTCTCAGAGTCGTGTCGGGTCTTACCCTACCAATCCGTTTTAGATCAAGAAGGCTATTGTGAGAGGGGCACGGGTGGGGCGGCCGCAGGGGTGGGGCGCCCTACCGCCGTGCGAACGCCGATCGCGTCGTAGCGCTAGACAGAGCACGACTGTTGGATGTGCCGACCAGCATCATGCCAGCGCCGGACCGTTACGCAAAAGCATCATAGGACTTTGGATGAGTACGTGCCGGGTGAATCACGGACAAGTCGGGTGCTGTATATTCATACAGTTCTTGCCGAACTCAGCCATGTCCGCATCCCTGCACGCTACCGAATCGTCCGCTGCCCCAGCGGCGTGCGGCGCCATACGCGATATGCGTGAGGATGACGTGCGCGCCCTCGAGGCCGTCTGGCGGGCGAACGAGTTGGGCTCGGCGCCATCGGCGCCGACAGCCAGCAGCGGCTTCCCGTCGCTCGACGCAGAGCTCCCGGGCGGCGGCTGGCCGAGCCGAGTCATCACAGAGATTCTCCAGCCCCAGCCTGGGGTGCTCGAATGGCGCCTGCTCGCACCGGCGCTCAGCGCAGCCGCTGCCGATCGCGAGGTGGTTGTTGTCGGGCCGCCTCGTCCCTTGTACGCCGCGGGCCTTGCCCAGGCTGGCATCGATGATCGGCGCTTGGTATGGGTTGAAGCGACAACCCCCGCCGAGCGGCTCTGGGTCACCGAGCAATTGGTGAAGGCCGGAAGCTGCGGAGCCATCGTTTCGTGGTTGCCTCAGGCCCGGCAGGAACAGATCCGCCGCCTGCAGGCGTGCGCGCACGCTTGCGCCGGGCCGGTCTTCCTTTGTCGTCCTGCCGACGCCCGCCACGAGGCCTCGGCAGCGCCGCTTCGGGCGCTGGCATGCCTCGGCGCGGATGGCGAGGTCGCCGTGCGATTGGTTAAGCGCAGAGGACCGGTGCACGACGGGGTCGTTCTGCTGGAGGCGCTGCCCGGCAAGCTCGGGTCAGTGTTGACTGCCCGCGCGCGCCGCGCCGGCCCGGCGCGCGTGTTGAAAGGAGCGGTGGATGCTGTGGGCAGCCCTGCTTCTCTCGGCGGACGGATCGCCGCCGCCGCCTGACGCGCAACGTGGGCTGGCGACCTGGGCATTGCAGTTTTCCCCCCAGGTAGCGTCAGTCGACGAAGCGATCGTCATGGAGGTCCAGGCGAGCCTGCGACTGTTCGGCGGCGCCGATGCTCTGCGCGAGCGGGTGCGCGACGGCGCGCTGGAGCTGGACGTGGTCGGGATTGGTTGGGCGCCCACGTCGTTGGCGGCCCTGGCGTGCGCGCGCGCGGGCGTCGATCCGGCAAGCGACGCGGTCCCAGCGGCCATCCTCGATCCATTGCCCTTCGGCGTGGTCAGCGCAACACGCACGCATGCGACCACGCTGCAGCAGTTGGGGTGTCGGCGCCTGGCGGACGTGCGCGCCCTCCCGCGCGGCGGCATCAGCCGACGCTTCGGGCGCGGCCTGCTTGCAGCACTCGACCAAGCCTACGGCGAACGGCCCGAATCCTACGACTGGATCAGTCTGCCTGAAGACTTCCACGCTCGACTTGAACTTCCGTCCCGCGTCGACGTCGCGCCGGCGATGCTCTTCGGTGCGCGACGTCTCGTCGTCCAGATGGCGGGTTGGCTCGCGGCGAAGCACGCCGGCACAACTGCCATCGTGCTGCGCTGGCTTCACGACAGCATGCGGTCGAAGGAAGCCGGCGCAGGCGGAGAGCTGACGGTGCGCACCGCGGAGCCCACGCGCGACGTCGAACATCTTTGCAGGCTCCTGGCCGAGCACCTGGCCAAGACCACCATGCTTGCGCCCGCAGGCGAGTTGTCGCTCGAAGCCAAGGAAGTCGTTGAACTCGAGGAGCGCAGCGCCTCCTTTCTTCCCGACCCTGCGCAAGATCACGAGCCGGTGGGGCTCGTGCTCGAGCGCATAGCGGCCAGGCTCGGGCCTGCGCGCGTCAAGCGGCCGGTCGCGGTTGAAGACCACCGTCTGGAGTGGGCCGAGCATTGGCAGCCGGCCGCCGACAAACTCCCTCGTCGACGTGCGCGGCCGCAGCGCATTCCGCAGCCCACATACCTCTTCGAGAAGCCGCTGCGCCTGCACACGCGCGACCATCGGCCGCAGTATCAGGGGGACCTGCAGATCCAAGCTGGCCCGCATCGGATCGAGGGCGGCTGGTGGCATCGGACGGGGACAAGCCCTGACGCGAACGCGAATAACGTCCAGAGGGACTACTTCGTGGCCCGCAGCGCCCATGCGGGGCTGCTGTGGATCTTCCAGGAGCGGCTTGCCGGCGACGAGTCGGCCTGGTTCCTGCACGGCACCTTCGCTTGAGCACGTCGTGCGCGCGATCCCCGACTATGCCGAGCTCTGGTGCTCGTCGAACTTCACCTTCCTACGCGGGGCGAGCCGGCCGGAGGAACTCGTCGCGCGGGCGCACAAGCTCGGCTACAGCGCGATCGCGCTCACCGACGAGTGCTCGATGGCAGGCGCCGTACGGGCGCACGTCGCTGCGAAGGAGGTAGGGCTCAAGCTGCTGCTGGGAGCCTCATTTCGAGTCGACGCCGACGAGGTCACACAGGGCGAGGCGATCGAAGATCGGTGCGCGTTCACGCTCATCGTGCTCGCTCGCAACCTGAGCGGCTATGGCAACCTATGCCAGTTCATCACGCGCCTACGGCGCGCCTCGCCGAAGGGCACCTATCGGCTCTGGCGCGACGAGATTTCAGCCGACGCGCTTGAAGACTGCCTGGTGCTGATCGCCCCGGACCGCGTCGCGACGCCGACCCAGTTGCTGTCCCTGTGTCGGTGGACGCTGCAACACTTCACGGGCCGATGCTGGCTCGCCCTGGCAATCCTTCGGCAGCTGGACGATGAGATCTGGTCGGAGCAACTGCGTCTGGCCAGCGAGCTGACGGCAATCCCCGTGGTTGCCGCCGGCGACGTCGTGATGCATGTGCGATCGAGAAAGCCGCTGCAGGACGTGTTGACCGCAACTCGCGTCGGCCGGCCTCTGACCGACTGCGGCTTCGACCTGCTGCCAAATGCGGAACAGCACTTGCGCACGCGCGTGCGCTTGTCTCTCAGCTATGGCGCAGAGCTTCTGGCGGAGACCCTGCGCGTGGCAGACCGCTGCGAGTTCTCCCTCGACGAGTTGCGCTACCAGTACCCGTCCGAGGTTGTGCCGGCCGGCGAAACAGCCTCCACTTACCTGCGCCGGCTTACCTACGAGGGTGCCGGCCGGCGCTGGCCGCAAGGGATGCCCGCCAAAGTGCAGGCTCAGATCGAGCACGAGTTGAACTTGATCGCCGAGCTGGGCTACGAACACTATTTCCTGACGGTCGCGGACATCGTGCTGTTCGCTCGCTCGCGTCACATCCTCTGCCAAGGCCGCGGCAGCGCCGCAAACTCGGTCGTCTGCTACTGCCTCTACATCACCGAAGTCGACCCCGCGCGCATGTCGGTGCTCTTCGAGCGTTTCATCTCCAAAGAGCGCAACGAGCCGCCCGACATCGACGTCGACTTCGAGCACGAGCGCCGCGAGGAGGTGATCCAGTACCTCTACACGAAATACGGGCGCGACCGTGCGGCGCTCACGGCCGCCGTGACGAGCTACCGGCCCCGCTCTGCGCTGCGCGATGTCGGCAAGGCGCTCGGCTTCGAACCGGTGCTGGTCGACGCGCTGGCCAAGTCGCACCACTGGTGGGACGGCAAGCCCATCCGGGACGAAGACCTTCAGACCCTCGGCCTATCACTCCATGACTTGGCCGTGCGGCAGCTGCTGAGCCTGGTCGCCGACCTGCTCGGCTTCCCGCGCCACCTGTCCCAGCACACCGGGGGATTCGTCCTCACTGCGGGCCCGCTCGCGCGCATGGTGCCGATCGAGAACGCGTCGATGGTCGACCGCACCGTCATCCAATGGGACAAGGACGACTTGGACGCCCTCGGCCTGTTGAAAGTCGACGTCCTGGCGCTGGGCATGCTGACGGCGATCCGCAAGAGCCTCGCCTTCATCGGGGAGCGCAAGGGATTCACGTTCGAGATGCAGGACATTCCCGCAGAAGACGCGGTGACCTACGAGATGATCTCGAAAGCCGACACCGTCGGCGTCTTCCAGATCGAGAGTCGGGCCCAGATGGGGATGCTGCCCCGCATGCAGCCGCGGCAGTTCTACGACCTCGTGGTCGAGGTGGCGATTGTGCGGCCGGGGCCGATCGTCGGCGGTATGGTGCACCCGTATCTGGCCCGACGTCAGGGCAAGGAGCCGGTCACCTATCCCAGCGATGCGTTGCGAGTCGCGTTGGAGCGCACGCTCGGCGTGCCAGTCTTCCAGGAACAGGTCATGCAGATCGCCATGATCGCCGCCGGTTTCACGCCTGGCGAGGCCGATGGGCTACGGCGCGCGATGGCGGCCTGGAAGCGCAAGGGAGGTCTCGACGCGTATCACGACAAGATCGTCAACGGCATGCTCGAGCGGGGCTACACGAGCGAGTTCGCCGAGAGCATCTTCAAGCAGATCCACGGCTTCAGCGAGTACGGGTTCCCGGAGAGTCATGCCGCCAGCTTCGCCCTGCTCGTCTACGCCAGCTGCTGGATCAAATGCCATCACCCGGCCGAGTTCCTGGCGGCGATGATCAACAGCCAGCCGCTGGGCTTCTACAGCACCTCGCAGCTTGTGCAGGACGCCAAGCGACACGGCGTCGAAGTACGCCCGGTCGACGTCACGCACAGCGAAGTCGACTGCACGTTGGAAGACCTACCGCGGCCCCCAGCCGTTCGGCTTGGGCTGCGCGTGATCGACGGCCTGAAGGCGGCGTCGGCGGCCCGGGTGGTCGCGTCCCGGCGAGATGGCCCCTTCGACAGCGCGGAGGATCTCGCGCTGCGCGCCGACCTCGATCAGTCGGACATGCGGCTGCTCGCCGGCGCGGACGCGCTGCGCAGTCTGGCTGGACATCGGCGGAACCAGGTGTGGGAAGCTGCGGCGCTCGTGCGCGCGCCGGCGCTACTGCGACCGGCGCCGGTCAATGAAGACCTCTTCGAGCTGCCCGAGGCGCCGGAGGCCGAAGAAATCTTGCACGACTTCGAGACGACTGGCCTAACGCTGCGCCGGCACCCGCTCGCGCTCTTACGTCCCGAACTCGCACGCCGGCGACTCGCGACCGCGGCCGACCTGCACGACCTGCCGAACGGCCGCCTCGTGCACGCCTGTGGGTTGGTGACATTGCGCCAGCAGCCCGACACGGCGAACGGCACGGTGTTCGTGTCGCTGGAAGACGAGACCGGCAACCTGCAGGTGATCGTCTGGCGCAGCGTTCGCGATGCGCAGCGTGGGCCGCTGCTGTCGTCACGCCTAATGGCGGTCCATGGCACGTGGCAGCGCGAGGGTGACGTGCGCGCGATCGTCGCCGGCCGCCTCGAGGATCTGACGCCGTTGCTCGGAGAGCTTGCGCGAAGCACCGAGAGCCGTGACTTCAAGTGAGCCGTGCACGGTTCGCGAAGGAAGGTGCGCGGCTATACGCCGCGCCACCTCGCAGCCTCGCCTTCCATCTCGCCGACGCGCAGATCACGCGTCACGGTTAGGCCTTGAACCGCCGCGGCGCGCAGTGCGCCCCAGAACCGATTCGACGCCCAGACCTCGTGCAACGCGGTGATCGGCAGTAGCGGCGGCTCAGGCGTGCATGCTTGAGCCACCGCAAGCAGCAGAGCGCTCCCGTAACCCTTCCTGCGTTGCGCCTCGTCAACCTCGACACCGTCAACGTAGATGCGATCGAACAGCGGCGACACCCCGAAGTTCAGCCTGCAAACCTTCATGCCATCCTCGGGCCTACGGCCGATCGCGCGGTGCCAAGGATTCGGGAAGACGAACGATCCCTCGACAAAGGCCAGCTCGATCGCCAGATCGAGCGCTGGAAGCTTCTTCATACCCATGCCTCGATATCTGGCGCGAACGGCCCATGCTGATAGGCGCTTCAGTAATCGGTCGCCGTTCGGCGGGGTCGCGCAGGTGGCCATGGGTGCTTTCCGATTCACTGCTCGCCCGCGAAAAATCCGGGGGGCGGAGCCTCGCCTCGGAGCCAGTACGTCGGGTTGATGATGTAGGTTCGCCGGTCGAACGCTACAAGCCGGCGAGGACGCCCGATCAGCCAGGCGGCCCACGCCACGATGCGGCTGTCGCCTTGGTACGTCGGCGCGGCGCCGGCGGCGCCGACGCAGTACCTGGGCTTCCGGGGGCGGATGGTGGTGGTCACGTTATTGGACATTTGCTTTCCGATCCTCACAGACTACAGGCGTTGGCACCGACCACATCGCGGCGCTTGGACGCGGCCACAGGTCGCGGGGTCACCGTTGCAACCTGGTAGCAAATTTCCTGCAGGCAAACCGCCTCCCATCTCTCCAGGCTGCCTGACTTGTCGCATCGACTCCCCGTGCGCCCTCAAAACCTGAGCTGGCAGGAATCGCCGCTTTGAAAGGTCGGCTGGAGACTTCTTGGTTGGCATGTAGTTGATCCTTCCGATCAAGTGCGGCGCCAGGCGACGCCAGCCTCGCGAGATGCAACGACGCGGAAGGGCCGCAGCGCTGCCACTTGGGCATCCACGTCGACGCCGTTGACATCCGCATCGTCAATGGCCTCTTGAAGCTGTTCGCGCGCGTGCAGGTGTGCAACCGAGCCGTCAGCGCGAATGAGCAGTGCCTGGAAGCGGCCCGAAGGCCCGGCGGGGATGTCGAGGCTCATGTTTTCCCATCAGAAAAGAGCAGCGCCGATTTCCACGCCAACCAGGAACGGCACGATCGGCGAAGCAGCGTTGGCCTTTGCGTCCCGTCCGACCCGCTCGGCGTCTCGCAGTCGCTCCGCATAGGACTTGACTGCCTGCTCAAGCTCCGCGATGCGCAACGCCATCGCCCCGTGCGCGGCGTCGTGCTGCGCGACGCCGAAGTGGGCATAGATATCGTCCAGCCGATCGCGCTGCCGTCCTTGCGCCTGCCGGGCGCGCTCTTCCTCCAGTGCGCCGGTGGCGAAGCGCTCGAAACCTGCGCGGGTCACTGGCGAAGTCGCGCTCGCGAGGAACTGGTCGAGCGCCCGCAGCATCCCCTCACTCGTAGCGGACTGGGTGCGGAACCGCTGCACCAGGTCGTCGATGAAGATCCACTCGGGCTTCGGCTGGTATCCAGCTTCTAGCAGCAACCTTTGCGAGCCCTTCGTCACCTCGGCGTCGTGATCGTGAGTGTCCATGCGAGATCTGGCTCCGGGATGTTAGGCCGGCCAAGGCCACCGCTCAGCGTGACGAGACCGTCGCTTGGCAGTTGACGCATCTGTGTCAACAGTCTCATGGTTGTATTGTTCATGATGGTTTCCGTGGCGTTCCGTGGTCAGCCGGCCGGCGGCAGCGGCGTCGATGCATCGATCACCGATTCAAGCCCACGCGGCGTCCTGTGCACGTTGGTCTTGTGCGCCGTCACATACCCAGCTCGCGCCTCGATGTGGTAACCAGCGCCGCAGCCGTCGCAATATGCGTCGCGGCTGTTCATCTTCTCCTCTCGGACGATTGCAAGCTGCTGCGTGCTCTTGTGCCCGCAATACGGGCACGCGGTCAGCACGTGGTCTCCGGCGGGCCAGTCGTCCGGGCGCGAAGGATCGCTGGGCATTTCTTTGCTCATCATGTCTTTCCTTGTCAGTTGCTCGACGCAGGCTGGAGCATTTCGGAGAGATGCTTGATTGCATCCGAACACAGCTCGTCACGCCATCCGCGCCCGATGTAAGCGTACCGACTGTCCCGGGGCCCATGCACCGAGTAGCCGAGACGGAACTCGCGGCGCTCAAAGTCCACGGTCACCATGCCCGCCTGGTCGGGTGCGTGCATGACTTCGCAATGAGTGGAGTGGGGCATCTGCTCGCGCGTCCAGCCTTCTGGCAGCTGAAAAGTCTTCATTTCTTTCCGTCCTCTATCGAAGCGCCATGGCCAGCGCGTTCAGCGCGCGTGTGGGATGGATTCCAACACAGCACGGTCGGCCACCTGGACAGACGCACCACTGAACATTAGTTCGCTGACAGGCACCTGCACTTCTGTCCACTCTGTCTGGGCCTCCCGCGCGAACGCAGCAGCAACAAGGTAGGCCAGTGGTCCGGCGCCAGCCGCTGGGAATCGGCGATCAGATGCCATGTGGCGCAGTCTAGAGGCCTCGCGGACCGCGCGTCACAGCGCATCTCGCTCAGCCTCAGCCGACAGAAAGCGCTCGTGCCGAAGCCTCAGCCCGTCCGCCGAGGGCTGCTGCGCTGTCGTCGATGGGAGCGTCTTGAGCGTCGTACCATGGAGAAGCATGTAGTCGCTCGTCATCAGGCGCTTCGAGAGGTGCACCCTGTGACGCTCGTCGACCGAGAGCAGGTGAAGGTCGTATAGCGTGTGGATGTCCGCGCGCAGCAGGAGACCGTTGGACACGCGATAGTTCGTGCCCTCGCGGTGCGGCACGATGTGCGCCGCCTCCAGCAAGTCCTCGATGCGCGTGGCGGTGACGGCGCAGCGGCCGCCGTAGGCCCCGATCAGATCAGCCCGGAACTTCGGCTGCCCTCGCCTGACCTTGATGCTCGCCGTGCGTCTGTAGTCGTCCGCGCCGGGCGAGTCGTCGTCATCGGCTGGTGGCGGGCCACCGTCCTCGTCGACGCCAGGGGCCACATTCCGAACGATGATCCAGAAGCCGGCCTCGTCGCGCCCGTGAACAAACCACGGCGCATCGTCTAGATCGCGAAAGTCGACGTGCGACGAGGTGCCCGGCGCCTCATTGTCCTGACGGTGCACGCCGACATTCAGGATCACCCGCACCGGCATGCTACGGCGCCAGGACTGTTCGAGAGCGTCCTCGAAGTCGCGAGCGCGGTCGGATTGGAGCTTGAGGCCGCTCCGCTTGCCCACATCAAGGGTACGATCACCTCGCAGCTGCTCAAGCCAGCGACGGTGATGGGCGACATCGCTGCGGCTGAAAATCCGATCACGCTGCTGCACGAGCCCGTCGAACCACAAATTCAGCACGAAGCCCTCGGCGATTGACCCGAAAGACCAGTCGAATTTGTAGTAGGTATTCGAACGTGGGTTCGCGATGGGCACGCCGTCGATCGTGGTCGACCAAGCGTCGACGTTGATGCCGGCACGCTCGACCAGGTCCATCACAGGCTCAACCGTCGTCGGACGCAGATCCTCTAGGCGCATCGGCGGCACGGCTGGCGCAACAGTCATGGCGTCGTCGCGACGGCGGAAGGCAACGCGCTGTGCGTCGAGGTCGACGCGCGCAACCCATCCTTCGGCAACCCAGCGCCGCGCCCATGAGTGTGTCGGATCGTCGGCCGAGTTGGCCCACCACGCGGCGTGCTGGTAAGCAGCCGGCGGCAGTTGGTCGCCGAGGATGCGCTCCACGTCGACGAACGCGAGGATGACCTGGTTACCGGCCTGGCCGGCCAGGTACTCGATGAGAGGGTCGTACTTGGACGGTCGTTGGGTGACCACGTCAAGGATCTCCAGTCAGAGCCTGGCAAAACGCGGGTGCGCCGACGCCATCACGCAGCGGACTCTTTCAACTCAACGAGCCTCTCGGCCGCCGCCTTCTTCCCCATGCCGCGCAGTGCCGCCATTGCCGCGATGTTCTGTGGCCTCGGTGCCGTCTTGCCGCTCTCCCAGCCGTAGACCGACTGGCCGCTGGCCCCGACGAGGAGGCCGTAGTCCGCCGCCGATAGGGCGAGCCGCTCGCGATCCCTGGCCAGGCCCTCGGGCGTGAACCGATATCGGGGCGCCGCGTGGTTGGTCGACGGCGTCGGCGCCGCAGAGCGTTGCTGCCGTCCGATGCTCGCGACGACCCGTTCCAGGGTCAGCAAGCGCCGCTTCAAGGCGGCGATCTCGCTGCGCTGCATGTTGACGGTCTTGCGCAGGGCGTCGGTCGCCGGGCGCTGCTGCTTGCGCGCCAGGCGCGTGATTTCATCTTTCAACGCAGTTGCCAGGTTCGGCATGATCGAGTACTACTTCCTAGTGGTGGGGGGCTCAAGGATAGTCGACGGCGCAGCGCGTGTCGGCTAGTGGTGGCCTTGCGCGCGCCGGAGCCGGCTGGCCATCGGCCCAGCCCGCTCCACTGCCGCCGCGCTGATTCGGTCAGCCTTGCCGGCGATGTACTGTTCGAGTTCGTAGAGCAGCGCGACGAGCTCCGAATCGTCGGGCTTGATGTGCAGGGCCAGCGTCACCGATCCGTGAACAACGGCCGGCCGCAATGGCGTGATGCCCGCGGCGATGGAGTCGAGCATGTCAATCGCGTCCTGAATATCGTAGTTCATCCCAAGTCCTCGTTTCGAGCTATGGCGTGCGAGCGTCCGTCGACCAGCGATCGGAGTGCTACTTGACGGCCACGTCGGAATCGCGAATCAATGAGGCCTGCGCCGTGCTTTCGCGATCCCAGACGTCGTCAAACTTCCCGAAGGCAACTCTGCCCTCTTCGATGCTGGCCTTGAGCGCGAGATCGGCGTCGAGGAATCGAGGACAGGCCTGCAGCATCGCGCCGGCGCCGAGATGCGTCTTGCACCCGAGCCTAGCCAGCGCTGCCTCGCTCACCAGGCGCTGCGAAGCCGGATGCAGCTGGCTCATCGAAGCGTCCACAGCGGCGCGCGCCTGCGACGCGTCCACGCCGAGCTGGTGGATTCCGACCGAGGCCTGGCCCCGCGCCACAGAGGCCTGACCGCCGCCGGCGATCGCTCGCTCTCTGGCGAGCGCGGCCGACATCCTGGCGGTGTCGGTCATCACACGCTCCTCGAGCTGCGGCAGCGCAGACGTGGCATGCTGCAGGTTGTCCCGAAATGCCGCCATGCGCTTGATCAGATCCTCCAGATGGGCGTTGCGGTCAGCTACGGATGCCGCGCCCTTCAAGGTCGCAACTGCAGCGCGGAAAGCACCCTGATCGCCGGGCGTGAGCGCCAGGTGGAACGACGAGTCACCGTCGACATGCAGCGCGCCGTCGGACAACTCCCCCGAGACAGGCATTGTCGATGCGAGAAGACCGGCGAGCTTGATGGTGCCGGCGAAGGATTTCCCGTCGACGACCGCGGCGAACGTGCCAGCCACATCCTCGTACTTGCCACCGGGCTTTACGTCGAATTGCTCGTAGCGACCAGTGACCTGGTTGCCTGTCTGAACAACCTGCAGGACAAACGCCTGGTGATCGTTGCGACCCACGTAGGTGCCGGTTAGGCCTGCAGCCGCGGCGGGGCCGCCCCACGCAAAAAGCGCGAGCGCCGCGGTCCTCATGCCGAGGCGCCGCGCTCGTGGATCCCGCCCAGTCCCTGCGTGGCATCGTTGTCCTGGATTCACCATGATCCCTTCCCGTCCGACCGTGTGGCGAAGTATCGCCCAGCGCCGAGCGGTTCGCGCGCGACGTCCGCCGGCGACGGCGACGTTGCCAGAAACGAAAAAAGGCCCGAGCGCGACAGAGTCGAGCACGGGCCTTGGTGGTTGAGATGACGGCCGAGAAGG
>FSWB01000510.1_pt1 | contig 23913 bp, 17 predicted proteins | sample 1637871 | NCBI WGS metagenome assembly FSWB01 (sample SAMEA3914789, study PRJEB12502) | metagenome | biome: forest; material: soil | place: Canada | collected 2011-07-03 | depth 0.3 m
CTGTTCATGCTCATCGCACAGGTTCCTGTGGGCAACAGGCCCAACAGAATCGAGCCACGAATGCGAAAACGACGACCAAAATCCTACCCGTGGCTCAAGTAACCGCGCAGCGTCGTACGCGACCGCCTGCGCAAGTACGGCCATCCGAAACGGTGCTAAGTAAGCGCCATTCGCCCTAGTGCGGCTTCGCAAGTTCCAAACGTCCATCCTGTTCGTGCACGTTCAGGCCATGCAGCGCCGCGACCGCGTTGGCAAATCCAGCACTGTCGCTGGTGTGGTACAGGCCGCTGACGCGCAGGCCGGCCGACTCCAGGCCATCGAGCAACACGATGGGCGTTCGGTTGTAGCGGTTCATCTCGGCGACAGCGTCTGCCAACGACGTGTCATCGAAGACGGTTTCATCGCGCTTCCAGGCCAGGACGCGCTCGACGTTCGGACGGTCCAGCCGGGCGACCACCTTGGAGACCGCATGGCCAGGCTGGCGATCCAGCAGCAAGCGATCGCCGGCCTTCATCAACACCGGCCGTGCCGGTGCGAGTGCGTCGCCGGCTTTGCCGCTGGCGGGACGCACCTTCACCTGGCCCTCGACGAGCGTCACCGCCAACTCGTCGACAGCATGCGGAACCGGCGCGTAGCGCACCGAGAAGGCCGTCCCCACGGCGACGACCTCGCTGCCGGCGATGCGCACGACGAAGGGGCGCCGCGGATCCTTCGCCACCTCGAAAAAGGCTTCTCCCCTGCGGACCAACACCGTCCGTTGGGCCGACGAGAAGTCCACGCGGAGCCGCGTGTCGGTGTTCAGCAGCATGCGGCTTCCGTCTTCCAGCACGACAAGCCGCTGTTCGCCCACGTTCGTGCGGTAGGCGTGTTCGTCGTGCCAGTGCAGCACGAGGACTGCCGCGACCGCGACTGCGCCCGCGACCGCCGAAGCGGTGATCCAACGCCGGGCGGCCTCGCGCATGCCCCTGCTCGAACGGGCCGATGCAGCGCGATCGGACGCCAAGCCTTCATAAGCGGTCGCGAGTCCGATGCGGGGGACATCCTGCCAAACGTCGGTGCAGCGCTCGAACGCCTCGCGATGCGCGGGTGAACTCGTTTGCCAGGCCCGGAACTCCTGCTCCATCCGTTTCGTCCGGCTCGGGCCGTGCAAGCGAGCGACCCACACCGCCGCTTCGGCCGCGATCTCCGGCGTCACCTTCGGACGGCCCTCCGCGCCTGTCCCCTTCGGGGCCGCGGCAGGTGATTCCGTCATGGATACCAGCCCTCCATCCCGCCGGTGATGATCAGAACGGCCTTGGCAACGTGCTTCTCGACGCTGCTGATGCTCAAGCCGTGGAGCCGTCCGATCTCCTGGTAGCTCATGCCGTCGAGGCGGTGGGCCAGGAAGATGGTGCGGGTCTTGTCGTTCATCCGGGCCACGCATTCGCTCAGGCGACCCAGGCGCTCGCGCGACAGCAGCACGTCCTCGGTACCCGGCGCGGTATCCACGATCACCACGTCGTCCAGCAACACCTCTTCGCCGCGGCTCGTCTGGGTTCGATGCGCGTCGATCGACAAATTGAGAGCGGTCTTCATCAAAAACGCCTCCGGCTTCTCCACGGCGTGCTCACGCTCATAACAGGCCAGCCTCACGAAGGCCTCCTGCACCAGATCTTCTGCATCCTGCTCGGAGCGGCCACGGCGCCTCAGTGCACCCTTGACCCGCGAGAATACGCTTGTCCAGTCGTTGATCATCCTTGACCCCAGGAAGCGCGTGCCATCGCGTTTTCAGATGCCCAGCGGGACCCTGTGCGCACCGGCATCTTGCCGGGGCCTCACCTTCGCAATCACGCCTCCGCGGTCCAGGCGGCGCTCCGTGCGTTGCAGAGCGCCTGCAACAAAGTCTAGTACCGCCGCCCCGCTTTCGAAACTGCCGTGCCGTCGAATGGCACGGATCAGCCCCTCGCGAACATGTTCCGCAACGAGCTCGGGAGACGGCAGCACGCGCCGCCGCGACGCCGCGCGAGCATCCGTGAGGAGTCGATCGACGGATGAACGGGCCGTCGTGCTGGAAAACGCAGCGCTCACACGCTCCTGGAGATGTCCGACATCGGTGCCCGTCGCGTGCCAGATTCGTTCGACACCGCGGCGCTTCAGGTCTGCGAGCATCGGGAACGGGCTTTCTGCGCCCCCCTCCGACTCGATCCAGGCCCCCAGGGGCTCGCACTCGCCGTCGGCCAGCCAGCCGAATGCCCAATGAACTGGATGATCGCGAAAACCATCTGCATCGCGAAGTCGCACGACCGACACGTCAAAAATGCCCAGGATGTAGCGTCGGCATAGCGGTCGCCTCAGCCAGCCCGAAAGCAAAGCTCCGCCAAGCACTTCACACCCTCCCCCCTTCGTCATTGCAATTTCCTCTTGACGCAAAACACCTATACAAGGCGTTATGAGTCTACTCCATCCACCTTGCAGGCTGCGTATTGGAAAGTTGATGTGTTACGCCCTCATGGACGTTGATCAACTATCCACGTTGGCCATCAACGTGGGGAATGCGTGACGAAGACGAAGGAAGAGTTGGTGAACCAGCGCCTGGGGAAGACGATCGCCAGGCGGCGGAAGGGCGCCGGTTTCACGCAAGACGAGGTCGCGGAGCGGTTGGATATCGGGAAGGAAGCGTTCTCGCGGCTCGAGCGCGGTATCGCCGGCGCCAGCGTCTACAGGCTCTTCGAGCTCGCCGACATGTTCGAGTGTGGGGTCGAGACGTTCCTGATCGAGGGGAGCCGGAGAGTGACGGAGCAGGTCGAACTCATCGATCGCCACATCAGCGGCCTGTCCATGGCCGACAGGCAACTCGTCGTCCAGATCGTCGAGCGACTGGCTCGCAGATTCAGGGTCGATGCCAAGAAAGACCGAACCGCGGAAGAGGGCCCGGGTTATTGGCCTGAGTGACCGGCGTTTTCTCGCGGCTGTCAGCCTGGATCAAGACGGCGATGAACCTCGGGGCCGCGCCGGCGTTGTTGCATCAGCGCGTGCACACCTCATGCCGAGGCCTCCCTTGACAGCACGTGGGAACAGGAGATTCAGCGAGGGAGCGTCTTGCGCGCCACCTCCGCGCGCTCCGTGCAGCTCGCGGCATATCGCAAGAAGCCTTGGCAGATCTGGCAGCCTTGCATCGCACGTATGTCGGTCCGAGAGCCGACGTCGTCGCGGCACTCCGATCTGAGTCTGGCCGCCCCTCGTCCAGCCCCAAACCGGTCACTGGTGCGGCAGCCCGCAAAGACTGCAACCGTTTAGGTTTGTCCAGGCTCGGCACGAAGCGCGCTGGCTTGGTCGGCTCTCAGAGCGTTCCGGTCGCTCGTGGCGCCTGGCCGCCCGAAACCGGCCTTCGAGGCTTCGGTTGAAAGCGTTTGAACGCCGCGCCGCCCGCTGCCCCCATCGAACGACCGCTTGCTGGCGCGACGCATGCCGCAGAACGACCCAAAACCGACTTCCGAACGTCTCGATTGGCAGCCCCGGGCTTCATCAATAGTTGCGAAGGACTCCCGATGAGTCAATCTTTCCGTCAGTCACTTTCGCTAGACAGATGCTCTCGTGAGGAAATCTGATGACGATCTTGTCTTTCAATGAGGCAACGATCGCGCCCTCAGCCTGAGCAGGAACTGTCGCCTCCTGGGGTAGACATAGGCGCGAGCGCCCGCTCCTGGCCACCGACCAGAGGCCGCCCTCGAGCCGCGAGGCCAGGATCGTCGAGTGCGCGGCGTCGCTGCGCGAGTACCAGACGCTGCGGTCGTCGGGCGAGCAGGCGAGCGCGGCGCTGCAGGCGGGCCGGAGATCACGTCCTCGGGGCACGCCACCGGACGGCGCAGCTGCGGCAGGCTCAGCGGCCTGCGCCGCGCATGCGTTCGACAACACCAAGAACAGTAGGTGGGCGCGCATTCGGCCTCGCGAAGGATGGCAATGCGGCCACTGCAGGCAACGTCGGCGGGAAAGCCATCCCCGATATGACGAGCAGCGGTGTCGCGGGCCTCGATGGCCGTCGACGCGAGGCGGGGCCGGGCGCGTGCCCGGACGTGTCGATCAGGGCGCGTCATCGCGATAGATGGCGCCGCCCGAGGTGACCACGAAGATCTTGCCGGCGGGCGACACGACCAGGTTGGGCAGCTCGTCTCCGACTACGTACTCGCCATCGGGCCAGGTCAGGCCGCCGTCGTGGGTGTGGCCGATGAAGCCGTCAAGCGTGACCGCAAGGCCCTCGGTGGCGCTGGTGAAGCGCGCGGCACTCGCATTCGTGATTCCCGATGTGCCGACCCACGTCTGGCCGCCGTCCGTGCTGCGCAGCGCGCCATTCAGGCCCATCGCGACGACGGTGTTGGCATCGACGAAGCTCACCGACGTCAGAGCGATTGAGTACGGCGACGGGACGGCGCTCCAGGTGCGGCCGCCGTCCGTCGTGCGCACGATGGCGCCGTTCGCGATGCCGAAGCCGCCGGGCGCGATGCCGTCGCCGACGGCCACGCCCGCGAGCGGGGAACCGAACGCGACCGACTGCACCATCGGCGCGCCAGCCGTCGCCGCTAGATGCCAGGTCAGGCCGGCGTCGTCGGTATAGACAATGCTGGCGCTGCCAACTGCGACGCCGTGCGTGGCCGAGGTGAAGTGCACCGCGTGGAACGACTGGCTGCCGCCCAGGGAGACGTCGCTCCATGTGGCGCCCGCATCGGACGAACGCCAGATGGTGCCGCCGTCGCCCACGGCGACCGCGACCTGCGCGTTCACGAACGCCACGTCGTATGTCGTCGTGGATGACGGCGGGTTGACCGCGCTCCACGAGTCACCGCCGTCGACGCTGCGCAGGATCGTGCCAGCGACGCCGACCGCCACCGCGACATTCGACGAACCGAACGCGATGCCGTGCAGCACCATGTGCGGACCGCTGGTGTGCCCGGTCCAGGTGACGCCGCCGTCGGCGCTGGTCTCGAGCGCGCCGCCGTAACCGACCGCGATGGCCGGCGCCGCGGTCGACACCGGCGCGTAGTCGACAGCCTCGGCCTCGGTCGCGCTGGACACCAGCGTCCACGTCTGGCCGCCATTGGCAGTGTGCAGCAGGGCCGGTTCCCACATGCTTGCGGCCGTGCCATTGCCGGCGCCGTCGAACGCGACGTGGTACAGGTCGATCATTGTGCCGGTGCCCACCGCCTGCCAGGTCAGGCCCGCGTCGGTGCTGCGCACGGCCTTGCCGCCCAAGCCGACCGCCACCACCGTGGAAGCGTTGATGAACGCCACGTCTCGCAGGAGGCCCTGGCCGGAAGCGACGCTGGTCCATGTCGCGCCGCCGTCGGTCGACCGCAGCACGCTGGTCGAATCGCCCACCGCGATGCCTACCCCCGACGCGTTGAACGCGATGCCGTACAGGCTGCTGGTCAAACCGTCGGTGGTGGCCGCTGCCCAGGTCGCGCCGCCGTCCGAGGAGCGCTCGACGACGCCGTTGAAGGCGACGGCCGTCGCGGTGCTGCCGGAGAAGGCCACGGCGTTCGGGGTGGTGGCGAAGCCCGGGAAGCCGATGGTTCCAACGAACGTCCAGTGCGCGCCGCCGTCGACCGAGCGCAGGACGTTCCAGCCGCCCGCCAGCGCCATCACCGTCTGTCCGTGGACAGCGAGCGCCGTCACGTTCATGGTCGGGAACTGCGCGACGATGGACCAGCTGGCGCCGCTGTCGGTGCTGCGCAGCATGGTGCCGCCCGCGCCCGCCGCGATCGCGCTGGTCGGGCTCGTCCAGCGGACGGCGGTCAGGTGGGACGACGTTGGCGCGCCGCTGACTGGCGTCCACCAGGTCGGCGTCACCGTGGCCCAGGCGCTCCACGTCGTGCCGCCAGCGTTGGTAGCGCCTACGCGCACGCGGTTGACAGTCGTGTCCGCAACGGACGTGAGCTGCAAGCTCGTGCCCGTCGCGCCGGTGACGTCGGTCCAGGTGTTGCCGCCGTCGCGGCTCGTCTGCCATTGCGGGGTCGATCCAGAGCCGCTGATGCTTGCCAGGAAGTACGCAGGCACGACGCCCGGATGCCACCACGCGGCGGTGGGCTGCTGCGTGAACGACGGCAGCGCCATCACCGACAGCGTGGCGGCCGCGCTGGTGGCGCTGCCCAGGCTGTTCGTCGCCACCACGCGGTAGCGCCAACCGTCCTGGCCGATGGTCGCGCCAAAAACCAGGTAACTCGCCTGGGTCGCGCCGTTGATGTTGTTGAAAGTGGCGCCCGCGTCGGTGCTGACCTGCCACTGGAACGTGGGCGTCGGCAGGCCGCTGGCGGCCGCGCTGAACGTGCCGCTGTGGCCGACGCCGAGCGTCATGCCGGTGGGTGCCGTCGTGATGGCCGGGGCCGCCGGCACCGGCGAAACCGTGAGGACTGCGACGATGGAATCGGTGCTGTCGACGGAGTTGCTGGCGACCGCGCGGAACTGATGGCCGCTGTCCTGCAATGTCGTGGCGGCGATCATGTAGCTGCCCGACGTGGCACCCGGGATGGTCGTCCACGTTCTGCCGTCAGGGCTGGTCTGCCAGGCGATGTCGGGCGCCGGCGTGCCGAAGGCCTGTGCCTCGAAGGTGGCCGACTGGCCGACCAGCACGGACACCGACGCCGGCCCGCTGCGGAACTGCGGCGCGGCGGGTGCCGGCTGCACGCTCATGTGCGCGACCGCGCTGGTGACCGAGCCTTCCGCATTGGAGACGATCACGCGCACCTGGGTGCCGTCGTCGTCGACCGACTGCGCGAGGATCTGCAGCGTCGAGCCGACCTGCACCTGGTCCGTCCAGGTGCTCCCGTTCTTGCCGGTCTGCCATCGATAGGTGATCGAGGATCCGCTGGCCGTGACGTTGAACGTCGCGTCCTGGCCCTCGACGACGGTCGTGTCGACAGGCTGCACCGAGATAGTCGGCGCCACCGGCGCGGGCAGCACGGTCAGCGTCACGATCGAGGACGTTTGCGTGGCGCCGCCCGTCCACGTCACGACGACGCAGTAGGCATCGCCGTTGTTGGCGACAGTGGTAGCCGTCGTGGTGTACTGGCTGGCGTTCGCGCCGGCGATGTCCTGCCAGTCGCTGGCGCCGGCGGCGCGACGCTGCCACTGGTACTGGCCGGCGCTGCTGGACTGCACGGAGAAGGTGGACTGGGCGCCAGCAGTGACCTGGGTGTCCGTGGGCTGCTGGGTGATCACCGTGGCGGGGGGGGGGGGCCCCCCGCCGCCACCGCCATTGCTGCAGGCCGCGAGCAGGCCCAGCAGGATGGCCGCGAACATCATCGCGATCCGCCGGAACCCACTTGCACCCGCCGGGCGCAGCGCCGCACCCATCCCTCCGGATGTCGTGTCCATGTTCTCTCCTCCCTGGTTTTGCGCGCGATTCTAGGGCTGGAGTCGGTCCCCTCCACCCCTGCCAACCCTCGGTCGTCCCCTGTTCTGGGGAAGGCGCGCCCGTGCAGCGGCCCACAGGAACAGCGAGACGGCGCTCGTCAGCCGGGGCAATGCGAAGCTGCAGCCGGTTGCGCGGCTCGGGAGTGGCCATTCACCGCGCTCGCCAGGCCCCACGGCGTTCAATCGCCTTGAACACGGCCTCGACCGACTTCGCACCTTGCAGCAGGGTGTACGCCCGCTGCGCCCAAAAGGCGACATCGTGCCGAACGATCGCTCGCCGGCGGCGCGACGGGCAGGTTTCGACGCCGAATTCAGCTGATGGGCCAACCTGCAAAGCCACCTGGTGCAGGGGATACCGGGAGCACGTTGGCCACAGTGGAAACCTGGCGCCGGTGCAGTGCCATGAAGAACGGCCGCGTGCGGGGCCGTGTCGCGTTGGGCGTTACGGGCTCAGTGCACGCGGCGGCGCAGCGCCAAGCCTAGCGCGCCGAGGCCGGCGAGCATCAGAGCCGGATTGCCCGGCTCAGGCACGGTGGAAGCGATGCTCTCGAAGCCCACCGTCAGGCCGTGCCAGTACTCGGGGACCGAATCTGAAAACGTGATCGAACTGTAGGTGCCCTGCAGCTCGATCACGCCGTGCAGTTCGCCCACACCGGTGAACGACGTTGCGGTCGGACTGCCGTAGCTGCCGCAGCCCCAGTAGCCACAGCCGGAGCTGAGGTACTGGATATCGTAGGTCTGGTGATCAGTGCCGCCACCGAAGGTAACGTCGGCGCCGTTCCAACTCACGAGACCGATCAACGGGTTCACGACAGGCGTCGAGAATGTGATCGTGAACGTGCCCGCGTTGCTCAGTCCGATGATGTCGGAGGTAGCTGGGGCGTTGGAAACCGCGGCGCTCAGGTAAGGCGTCGAAGGCTGCCAGTAGTTGATCCCCGTGTTATTCAGTTGGGCGAAGGCGTAGTCACCGCTGAAAGTGACCCCGACAGTCGAGCTTGCAGCAATGGCATTGCCCGTGACGGTCTGTGTGCCGGACGATGTCCAGTTCGCCCAGTCCACAGTCGCGGCGTAGGACGGCGAGCCGGCGGCGGCTACTACGGCGAAGGCCAGGACGCGAGAAAGACTGTTGAGCATGCGAGTTCTCCTTGGGTGGCGTGCCGTCCGGCACCCTCGCAGCGCCGGACGACGCCTGAAAGGGACTCTAGTCCGAGCCCGCGCGTGGTCCTATCCCTGGATTTGGGGTAGTGGGCGAGAAATCTGTCGTCATCCTGACAAAAGATCGCTGCGCCGACCACGCCGATCGCGTCGTTGCCTCAGACCGACGCGCTGCAGAAACGACCTTCCAGCGACATCAGCGTAAGCTCGACTCTTCTTCACCGTCCAAGGAGCCGTCATGACGCTTTGCCCCATTGCGCTGGCCGTCGGGTGTGCAAAATGCCCAGCGTTTTCCATCTGTCCGCTGAAGACTGTCATTGGCGACGTTCCGAAACCCATTGACGGCAGGCCAGTCGACCCTCCGGGAAAGTGATTGCAGGGCGCCCGGATCAATCGATCGGTCCCGATTCTTCGCGTGGCTGCTACGACCTTGCTGGACAGCTCGAATGCGGTCGTGCTTGAACGGCTATTGCTGGCCGGACCGCGACATCCGCGGGACGTCACGCCCCCGAAGCTGTGGCGTTCTCCCACTAGTCGCGGCGGCCGCGCCGTCGGTACAAGAAGCCTACGGCAAGCAGTCCTGCTATCAACATCGCAGCGCCAGTGGGCTCGGACACCGCGGCGACTGCGATGCCCGAGCTCGCAAACGACGATACGTAGCCGCTGAAAAGGCCGTCGACAGGGGCCGCGGTGTCGTTTTTGTAGCGCAGGCTCACGAACATCGTCTCCGTGTCGTTGACGGCGCCCAAGCCGCCGAAGGCGAAAGCGTTGAAGTTGACGTACGCCCATTGAGGGCCAGTGCCTTGACTGTCGCCGATCGCCATCAGGACGCCGCTGTCGGCCAATTCGAGTGGGTTTGCGCCCGTGGAGGAGGCCGACGCCCGCACACTCGCCGAGATGGTCATTTCCGTCCATGGCGCCAGCGTGAAAGACGCGGTGGAGACGTCGTTGACCAGGCCAATGGTCCCCTGGGCTATCGACTGGGAGGTGCGGCTGCTGGCGTAAGCAGAAGTCTGCACAGTGGCGCCAGTTCCGAACACGTTGCCTGTCAATGCAGCCTCGCTACCGGCGAACGTGCCAGCCAATGCAGTGCTCATCGTCGCCCCGAAGGGCTGGCCGCTGTAAGCAAAACGATGTCTGTCGGTCAGCGGGTCGCCAGAGGAACTGTCGCATTTCGCTGTGCTTCCGACGACGCTGGCGAAGCTGGCAGCCGGCACCGCTCCTGGTGCGAGCGCACCAAGCTCGACACGAAAATCCGCCACCGTGATCTGGGTCGCGACGCTGGCCCAGGCCCCGGAAACCAGTGTGCAGGCCGTCGCTGCTGCCAAGCCGACAATGAAACGCTGTTTCATGATTTGGCTCTCTTGAAAATTGAGTGGGCGAAGTTGGCCCCGGGGCCGGCGCGATGCGGCGATCGGCACAAAACGGGCCGGCCGCAGTCAGCGCTACGGTCAGGAGCCACGGTCGATGTCGGACCCGGCCTGGAGGCCTGCATTCATTCGGGCTGCGGAGGCATGTGAACTCAATTCTTCAGCTTGGGACTGTTGTCTGTCGGTGCTCGCGGAAACGTCTTGCTTCGCTAGGCATGCGGGTTTGCACCAATGTCGCCGGCTCCGGAGCAACCGAATCGAAAATGCAGAGAGCCAAATGGTTCTTCGACGAGAGCAAGCTGCGCGCCCTGACTCGCCTAGACGGGTGCATCAGGCTGGTTCATCACAGGGTTCGGGACTGTATCGGCCTTGTGCGGACGCGAGTCGCGCGAACAGGCGGCTCGACAGGCTCGCGGCAATGACCGCCAAACACAACAGTTGGTCGCGAAACAGGCTGCCCCAGCAAGGATGTACGCCGGTAGCTGGACAGCGATGGGACAGCCGGACTGCTGCTGGTGCCATTGAGGTCTCCAGCGTAGAGTTCGAAAGGGCGATCGCCTTGCGTGAACTGAAGCGAACCACCGGGCGGGCTGTCTCAAGCCGTTCGGCCGACGCTGTGAGGCGTCGGTCGGCACCAGCCTCTCTACTCGACCGCGCCGATCGTGCAGTGCGCCGTATTGCGTGCCGCCCCGCGCTGGTCGGTCGCGGGGCAATTGGTGCCGGTACCGCGCAATGGGCTTGTCGATGCCGGCGCGACGGTCGGCGTCGGGCCGCCGTTGGTCGCGAGTACGCCGAGTTGCGGATCGACGAATCGCACGCCGGTGACGCACGGGGTGTCGGTCAGCCCACCGATCGGGCGCTTCAGCGGCCATTGCACATCGGCGCTACCTGCGCCGGCGGAGAACCAGCATTGCATCGGCGAGCCCGCGTCCCTCGTGAGATTGTTCGCGAACACGGTGTTGGTGATGGGAAAGTCCAGCGCGCCGGCGATCGCCGCGCTGAAGTAGCCAGAGCCGCCGGTGGACTGGTTGCCGCTGAAGGTCGCATTGCGGATATAGCCGCTGGCGTCGCTGCCGGTCAGTTGGAGGGCGCCCCCGAGACCCAGCGTCGCGAGATTGTTCGCGAACGTCGTGTTGGTGACATTCAGCGCATCGCCTACCAGGTCCGCGGCGCCCGCCCCGATTGCGCTGTTGGCTGCGAATGTCGAGCCGACGATGATCAGCGGCTTCGCGTTCTGCACGTACAGCGCGCCGCCGCTCTTTGCCCGGTTGGCCTTGAACAGCGTGCGGTCGAACGTGGTCTGGCGGGGCGTTGAATCGGCCGTGCGAAACAGTGCGCCACCGAAAGCGTTGGCCGTGTTGTTGGAGAAGGTTGCGCCACACACGAGCTGTGCGCCGTCAGCGCCGCCATCGATTGACACCGCCCCACCGTTTCCGCCTGAGCCGCCTTGGTTGGCCTGCGCCACGCCGGAGCATCCGGTCGCCGCGCCGCCGACATAGTTTGCTCCGACCCCAGTGGCAGCGTTGTTCTCGAAGGCATCGTTGACGAGCCGGCCATCGCTTTGCAGCAAGCCGATCGCCCCGCCGTTCGATCCCGTGTTGCCGTCGAAAGTCGAGCCGACTACCGTCACGTCCAGCGAGGCGACCGCGTAGATCGCACCGCCGGCCACGTCCGGGCCCGGGCTCTCGCCGCCGTTGTGAAGGAACGTCACATCGACCGCGTGCAGTACCGAATCGCGAACGTAGACCGCGCCGCCGCCCCCGTCCGCCCAGCCATGGGAGCACGAAGCGTTGCTGGTCGAGGGCGGTACGTAGCGTGTGCCGACGGCTTTGCCGTTGGCCAGCGTGATGTGTTGCAGCGTGAGGCCGACATGGCTGGTGCGGAAGTTCTCGCGATCGACGCTCAGCAAGCGCGTGCGGCCGCCTCCGTCCAGCGTGATCTTGCCTCCACCGTCGATCACGATATTGCGATCGGTGGGTACCGCAATCGTCGACGAGAAGGCGATGGTCACCGGGCCGCCGCCGCAGTCGAACTTCACGATCGACGCGTTGAGGATCGCGGAGCGCAATGCGGCCTCGGTGCAGCTTTGAGGCGTGCCAGTACCGACGTTGGCAACTGCTGCCTGGGTGTTCGTGGCGGCAATGGGGGGAACGCATGTACTCGGTGGCGCGGCGAGCGACACCGCTGTGGCCGTGCCCGAGAGGGCGAGCAGAGTGAAGCGGGACGCGCAGACAAGACGGCGCAATGCGCGCGAACGGGATCGAGTGAGGGGCACGAGACGGCTTCCGGCAAAGGGAAAAGCAGCAGTCTCGGTATCTCCGGTGCCTGGCGTTGCGTCGGAGTGAAGCGGAATGTTGGGGCTGTAACTATTCAGGCATTGATTGCCGACCCCATGCAACGTTCGTTTGCACTCCTTGCTTGACTGTCGGGCATCGGCTCTGCGGATCTCTCGATAGCGAACGGCGCAGAAGGCCCGCTCCTGGCCGAAAGCGAAAGAAGCGGCTAGCCGATCATTGCCTCTGGCTACTGTTGGCCGTGGGTTGGGTAGATCTCGTCTCTGAACTCGCAAGGCCCGATGATTCGGTCGACTGCATGCGAACCGCCCAGACCACGCCTGCAGATAGCAGCGCCACTCCGAGCAGTGCCTCGACCCGAGGGAGATGGCCACGCAAAGCGAACGCATAGCCAAGTGCTGCCAGCGTTTCAAAGATGATCAGCTGGCCGCCCAGCGCAGGAGGCAGGCGCTGGCTCGCTTCGTTCCAACACAGCGTGCCCAACCACGAAGACAACAGGCCTAGGGCAAACATCAGCAGCAGGAACTGGGCAGCGTGGGGGCCGAATGGCATGTCAAAGTGGTTGCCGAATAGCGCACTCACACACCAGGTGGTCGCGTAGCCGACCAACGCCAGTGGCAAAGTCATCAATCCCTGCGCAGTCGCCCAGCCGCGAGCGCTGCGATCCGGGTGGGCACGCAACCACTCGGCGTTGCGAATCGGGTACCAAGTCCAGCAAGCGACCGCAACCACAGTGAGCACGGCACCGAAGGCGTAGCTCGTCAGTTCAGCCTGCTGGTCTGCTTTCAGGCGGGCGAGTTCGACGTGGTTGACGAGTGCGATGCCTGCGCCGATCAGCATCAGAGATGGCAGCAAGCGTCGCCAGGCAAGAGGTTCTTCAACACGCGCGCCCGGCCTGGCGCGGCGCAGATTCGAGGCGATAGCGATCACCACGGGCAAGGCGCCTATGATCATCGTCGGCAGTGGCGCACCTGCGCGCTGGATCGCGGTGGCGAGAAAGAGGTAGTAGATGATATTGCCAACCAAGGCCAGCTTCAGCGCCTCGAACCAGTCGGCGCGCGTCAATGCTCGCAGCTTGTCACGATCCAACCAGCCCAGCGGCATGGCGATCAGTCCAAACGCGAGGTAGCGGCCAAATGACAGCAACGTAGACGGGTACTCGGGCAGAAACAATGGGGCGATGAACACCAAGCCCCACATCAGACCGGCGGCGAGAGCGAACGCGACGCCCGAGAAAAGAGGTGCACCAAACATAGTGCAGGCAGTGTCGCCTACGCCGTGCGTCGTGGTCTTGTACCTAGTTGCTGTTGGTAACGAGCCGGCGTGATGCCGTAGCGGCTGCCAAATGCGCGCGTCAAATGCGCTTGGTCTGTCAGACCTACAGCCGTGGCGACCTGTGCCGGTGCTTCGCCTGCCGCCAAACGTTGCTTCGCCGCCAGCAGCCGCAGCGCCATCAACATTTGCTGCGGTGTCGCGTGGAGGGCACGCTTGAATTGACGCAGGAAATGAAAGGGGCTCAACCCGACGACCGCAGCAAGCTCCTGCAACGTGACGTGCTCGGCGAGCCTTGCATGCAGATGCTCGATGACCGGGGCAAAGCGCACCAGCGGCGCGTTGCGCTCAGGCAGCGCCACGCGTGCACACGGGCGGAACTCATCGATCACGTTCAGCAGCAGCCCGTCGAATGCGAGCGAATCAGGCGCGTGCCACATCTCGCGCAGCAGGTGGCTCACTCGACGCGCGCGCGGAGCATCGTGATCGGTAGGTTTGGTAAACCACCAGCCGCTCTCGCCGGTGATTTGCTTCAGCAGGTCGGCATCGAGGTACAGCATTCGGTAACGCCAGCCACCGTTCGTCTCTGCACGGCCGGTGTGCAACTCGTCCGGGTTCATCAGCACCAGCGTGCCGGGGGGCGCAAGGTGGTCGCTGCCCCTGTACCGAAAGCGTTCGACACCAGTTTCAATTGCACCCAGACCGAACGCGTCGTGCGCGTGCGGGTCGAAGACATGCCGAACGAGGTGAGCGCGGTAGCACTCCACGCCCGGCCGATGCGCCGGGCGTTTGAACTCCGCTGCATCGAACGGGTGGTCGAAGTGGTCAAGGATGCGTTGCATGACTGCTTGATGGTGTGGCTTCACCGAGGCGGCGACCGTCAAACGTCGCCCCCCTCCCCTCACTTGGAGATGACTGTAGCGGGGTTCATATCTGGTGCTCGCCCGGCAGCACCATGAGCTTGGGAATTCTGACGTGACTGGGCTGGGTAAGTGCAAAGCTCACGCATCGTGCGACATCCTCGGGTTGCAAGGGGCGTTGGATGTTCATGCCTTCACTGGGGTGGACTTTCCAGTCTCGATGCAGCCCCGTCATGACCAAGCCAGGCTCGATGCAGGTGACAGCCACGGCTGTGCCCGCCAATTCCATGCGAAGCGCCTCCGAAAGCGCCTCGATCGCGAACTTGGTTCCTGCATAGGCCCCGGCAGTAGGACGCACCTTGGTGCCGAGAACGCTTGAGATATTGATCAGATGCCCGCCATGCTGCGCCAGAAAATGACGCACGAAGGTATAGGCGACTCGGAAAGTGGATTCGACATTCACACGGACCATCCCGCAAACCTTGTCGATGTCGATGGCATCGATCCCACCGACCTCGATCACTCCCGCGTTGTTCAACACGATGTCGCAACGCCCGTGAGTCGATAGTGCCAGCTCGAGCAATCGACCTGGCAGGTCGGGCTCGGTGATGTCCGCAGCAATGAAGGACGCCCCCAACTCGTCTTGCAGACGCAACAGCTGGACCTCGGAGCGCGCTGTCAGAACAAGTTTCACACCGAGGGAGTGAAGTTCTCTCGCCACTGCAAGACCGATGCCTCGTGTGGCGCCGGTGACGACGGCAACCTGGCCGTCGAGATTCGTGGAAGTCATGAGCACGTTCCCGTATTGAGCGTCGCAAGCTTTGAAATATACAAGCGCCCAGTGTCGAGCTCGCCGCGCCCATGGAGTGAGCGGCACTTTCGGATAAGGTCGCAGGACCCGATGTTCCACGAAGCGGCCAGGTGGCCTTCGGTGGTCGCTACCGAGTACCTTGCGTGATACGGCGTCGGCACACCTGCGCCTGTAGACGTCGATGTACTGCGGAATCAGCAAGACTCACTGACCCTCAGGAGGCTCCCACAACTCAACCTTGTTGCCCTCAGGATCGACGACCCAGCCGAACTTCCCATATTCGGATTCGTCCGTCTTGTCGAGCACGGTGCACCCTTCAGCGCGAAGCGCCGTCAGTAGCCCGGCAAGATCTGCCACGCGATAGTTCACCATGAATGACGGATCGCCCGGGCCGAAGTCTTCTCCATCTTTCGCGCAGACGCGCCAGGCAGTTGTCCCAGCGACGGGATGCCCGGCCTCGTCAGCCCAATCGAGCGCCGCGCCTCCCCAAGGCTGCACGTCCAAACCAAGATGCGTTTTGTACCAAGCCTGCAGAGCGGCCGGATCCTTTGCCTTGAAGACGATTCCGCCGATTCCTGTGACGCGTCGCATATCTGCCTCTCGAAAGGAATGAACACTGAATATAGCGCGGAGCACCTGCGGGCTGGTGCGATGTCCTGCGTGGGCCCGTTGAGACTCACTTTGGTGAGTCTTGCCCCGAGTTAAGTCGTGCGGCGTGCATCCGCCGTCGGCCACAACCTGCCAGTGACGAACGGCGGCTGATGGTCAAGAATTGCCGAGCTGCGCGGACGCTGGATGGATTGTTCCTGCCCACCGAAATCGTGACTTCACGGAGTGAGGGGAACTCGACTATAGCCATCAGAAGACTTTGCTAATTCAATCCTAATTCTCCTGAGCAGAGGCTTAATTTTGTCTCATTCCAAAATATGTCATGCAATGGACATATGTCGCATATACCGTCTACGTCGATCATGCGCCGATGGCCAGCGTGTGAAACGGCGCAGGAGCGCTACCGTGTATCAAGACGAATCAGGAAGTGACATGAACTCAATTTCGCGTGTCTCCGCGTTGTCAGCGTGCTGTGCCCTCGCTATCGGCATATCCGGGTGCGGCGGGGATAGTACGCCTGCGGCGTCGGCGACGCCCGCAAACACGGCGACGGCATCGGGACTCGCACTCATCGTATTCGCCCAAGCCCCGGCCAATAACAACAAGCCTGATTCGATTGTCCAATCCGGAAATACGATTTTTATCGGATATCAAAATGCCGGCGACGTCAAAGACGGGTCGGTTCCGGGGCTTATGAATTCCGTCGTCCAGTATGACCTATCGGGCAAAGTGCTGAAGACATATTCAGTTCCCGGGCACGTCGATGGACTCATGGTGCGAGCGGACACGAATGCTCTGTGGGCGATGGCCAATGAGGATGGCAACCCTCTGCTGACGATCATCGATCTCGGCACGGGCGCGCTGAAGACCTACCAACCGACATCGCCAACAGCGCACGGCGGTGGCTTTGACGACATGCAGTTGATCGGCAGTGTCGTCTACGTCAGTGCGTCGAACCCGACTACCCCGGGCGTTGCGCCGACGGTCGTAGCCCTCGTGCTCAACGCGAACGGCACCACGTTCGACGTGGCGCCGATTCTGGCAGGAAATGCGCAGGCAACGGACATCACCCCGTCCGTTGGCGGCTCTGCCAATCCAACATTCAATCAACTGACGACTTTGGCATTGACAGACCCCGACTCAGAAGCGGTCGATCCGTCTGGCGACCTGGTGCTCGATAGCCAGGCCGACGGAAAACTGGTCTTCATCAAGAACCCTGGGCCGAGCCAGACAGTCAGCGTGCTCACACTGACTCTTTACAACGACAAGGACGGACCGGTCTACCCCGTCGATGACACGCGATTCGTTCCGGCGCCGGGACCCACGGGCAAGACATTCCTCCTGTTCACTGACGCCAACAACACGACCTATCGGGTAGACGGCGCGTTCAAGCAGGGTGATGCTTACTCCGCCGGCCAGGGCCAAGTCATGCAACTTGATTTGGCAACCGGCCATCTCACGCCGGTCGTCGTAGGTATCGGAAACGCATCGGCCCTCCATGATCCGCATGGCATGTTGTTCGTCGCGCAATGACTGCGCTTGAGGCCAACGACTGATACTGAGAGCACTGCAATCGCTCGCTGCGGCCCATTCTTTTGGTGGTCGTCAGGCGCGCGGTCAGTGGTGTTCTGCTTCGTGTTTGCCCTTTGGCTGAAGCGGGCGGCCTTGCGCGAACTCGCCCCTGCTCAGGGATGACGCCAGGGCTCCAATGTGCGTTTGCCGCCCTGGAGATTCCGAAACGAATTCAGCGTTTCGCAAGCCTCACGCCTGCGCTGCGTGAATTCGTTCACGACCCCGTCATCAAAGCAAGTCAGATTCAACATGCGGTCATCGATCCCTGGGGCCGCATTCGGAGACTCCCTACACAAGGCAATCATGAAAAACACTCTTCTTGGCACAGCGCTGCTGATCGGCGCCTCCGGCGCCATTGCCGACAACGATCACCGCACGGTCGAACACGTCCTCATCGTCAGCATCGACGGCATGCACGCGCAGGACCTGGCTCGCTGCGTCGCAGACAAGACTTGCCCGAACATCGCTGCACTGGCGCGGCACGGCGTGACCTACACGAACGCCTACACCCCCGGCCTGTCGGATTCCGTTCCAGGCCTGGCCGCGCTCGTCACCGGCGGGTCGCCGCGGTCGACCGGCCTGTTCTACGACGACGTGTACGACCGCACGCTCTATGCAGGCACGAACACCCAGTGCACGGGCACCCCGGGCGTGGAAGTCTTCCTGCAGGAACTGGTGGGTATCGACGCCATCAACGGCGGCGCCCTGACGCATCTCGACGGCGGTGGCGCGTTCAATCCGCAGCAACTGCCGCGTCGCAAGGTCGGCAACCAGTGTCTGCCTGTCTACCCGCACGACTTCATCCAGACCAACACGATCTTCGAAGTGGTCAAGCAGAACCTGCGCCATGCGCACACCGCCTGGTCGGACAAGCACGCATGGGGCACCGATTGGGTCAACGGCCCATCGGGCAACGGTGTGGACGACATGGCGCGCACCGAGATCAACTCGCTGGACGGCCCTGCAGGCAACGACTACACCGGTTCCTACGACGGTGTCGCTCCGGCCTATCTCCACACCGAAGTCTTCGACAGCATCCACGTCCAGAACATCATCAACGAAATCGACGGCAAAGACTCGACGGGCAGCAAGACGATGCCCGTGCCCACGATCTTTGGCACGAACTTCCAGACGCTCAGCGTCGCGCAGAAGGCGTTGAACTCGACCGGCGGCGGCTATGCAGATGCCGCCTTCACGCCCAACACGCATGTGAGGGCGGCGATCACCTGGGTGGACGGCTCGATCGGACAGATCGCGTCCGAGCTGAAGGCTCGCCATCTCGACGATTCGACGCTGGTCGTGCTCACCGCCAAGCACGGCCAATCGCCCGCCGACTACGCGAAGCTGAAGAAGATCGGCCATGCCGTCGGCAGTGCACTCTCCGCGTATGTCGGCGGCGGAAGCGATCCGATCACGGGCAACAACGTCGGCAACGGGCAAGTGACAGACGACGATGTCGCATTCGTCTGGCTCAATGATCAGTCGCAACGCGAGTCCGTCAAGTCGGTGCTGACCGCCTCGACCGCATGCCCTGCAGTCGACCCGGCGACCAAGACGGTGTCGGCGGTGCTGCCGCTGATCTGTGCAGACAACGGCGGCGCGGTGATCGACCTCGGTACGGAGCCGCGCAAGTTCGGCGATCCCGCCAATGGCCGCACGCCCGACTTCATGGTGCAACCGAACCCTGGCGTCATCTATACGACGAGCCAGGCCAAGGACATGGAACACGGTGGCTTCGCGGCGGACGACGGGCACGTGGCGCTCTTGGTCTCCTTGCCGTCGATGGAGCAAAGAACCGTGACCCACCACGTCAAGACCACGCAGGTGGCGCCGACGGTGGTCAAGGCACTTGGATTGGATCCCAGGCTGCTGCAGTCGGTGCGCAAGGAAGGCACGCATGTGCTGCCCCACGCGATTTCCGACGAGGGCGACGAAGACTGACAACGGTCGGTCGCGGGTCGCGACCTTCGACATCGCGGTTGCCCGGCTGGCCTTTCGCCAGTCGGGGTCAACCTTGCCCATCCGCAGCCCGCCAGTTGATCAGGTTCGGCTGCTTGGCAGGCAGCGGATTCCATCTATTCCATTCAACTTCTTTGGCGTCGACGACTGCCTCAAAGAATCCGGCTTCAGTCTGATTCGATCTTGACTGAGCACGACATCAAGGCCCGACATTCAGCCGTGGTCCGGCCACATTCGCTGCCGGCGGAGTTGGCGGCTTCGCGTGCACGACACCGTCGTTGGGTACCGGGATTGTCTTGCCACCGTTGGCGACAAGTGCGGGCATGGGCTGAGCAAGCGCTCCCGGCCATGGGGGTGGCGGCACCGGGTGGGGTATAGGCGTTGGCGGGACTGGTTGGACAATGGGCGCTCCGAACGAAGGGGGCATGGGCCGCGTCGAGGACGCACCCACGCGATGGGCGAGCGACGGGGCCTGATCGACTCTCGCAACACCGAACGGCGGCAAGCCAAAAAGATCAATCACCGTCTTGGGAATACTCGCGTGCGAATGCCAGGTGTTGTCGATGCCCTGCTCGACCGGCCCCCCGAACATGATCAAAGGGATTCGACTGCCGCCGAGAACCTGGAACCCGTTTGGATGCAGCGCATCGGGCACCGTCTCCAGGCATGGCACGGAGACATGGTCCGCGTAGCCGCCCCAGTCGTCCCAAGTGAGGATGAACACCGTATCGGCCCAGCCGCCGCCTTGCACAACCGCATCCACCCGTTCCTGGATCAATTGCTGTCCCCGTGCGATGTACTGGGGATCGGGCTTTTGCGGCGGATGCTCGTCGGACCCAGAGGGCGCCCAAGCGTAGACGAGTTGCGGGAGCTTGCCGGCTTTGGCCATCGAGATGAAATCGCCAACCTGCGTATGGATCTGCATTTTGGCCGACGGCGTCGTGAGCTCTGTGTAGAACTTCAGCGGATAGTCATCTGTGTCCAGGAAGGCCGCCCAGGTCACCCCGTGCGCTTGAGCGTGCATGAAGATGCTGGGCAGATCCCAAATCGGACCGCCTGGGCCAAATGGGGGATTCTTCAACGTCGGTGTCTGTCCCCCAACGGCAAGCATATGTCCCGGCGTCGAGTTCGTGCCGAGGCCGAAGTGGTGATCGCAGAAAGTGAAGGTCTTGGCGAGCCAGGAGTAGTAGGGGATGACCGCGTCGTTGTCGATCTGAGCAGCCAGCGCCGGATAGTCCCCCATCTCGTAGTGCACCCACGCCGACCGGTCATGCGGCTGATCGTGATCAGGTGGTGCGGCCAGAAGACTGCCACCGTTGCGGACGTCGGCTCCCCAAGCCGCAAGCGTCGGGAAGTAGAAATCAGTCGTCTTGTTCTCCTGCATGAACACGACGATGCGAATATTGGACGGCGGCTTACCCTGATGGCTTGTCATGTCGACTCCTTCTTGAACCGCAGCGAACCCAAGAGGCTCGGCGGTGCGGTCGTGCCTCAAGTATCAAAGCCGATTGCGACAGCCGCAAGACGACGATTGCGGGATGGAGCCGCGGTGTCTGACCACTAGTCCGCTCTTACCCCGGTCAGCATACGGGGCGGCTATCTCGAGTACGCGCCTCGCCGCGTACTCGCGGATCTTGTCGCTTGCAGGCGCGTGCGTCGTCGGGCAGAGGAGCCGGCTGCCAGCATCGTCGGCAACACCTTCCAGTCCAGCTTGATTTCAAGGCGGTCGAGAATGTTGCGTTCGCTTCCCGTGGCGCCAACCCTGGGTTCATCGTATCGCGGGCGCGAATTGCTTCGCCGCAAAGGCCCAGGCCATGCGCGACGCGTCGGGCCCTGAGGCGTCGCTGAAGGGCTGCCCCCTGGCGCCGCCGCTCCATGCATGTCCGAGGCCCTCGACCTCGACCAGCGTGGCAACGACGCGGCCGCGATTCCTGAAGTCAATGACCCTCATCGCGTGCCGCTTGCCACGCTGCACGCGTCGTCCTGGCGTCTCACGCAGGGCAGCGTGGTCCTTCGCGTCTCCCGCATGCACCCAAGCGAGCACGGCTGCACGGGCATTCGATGGCACCACGACGCGGTCGAGGTCACCGTGGATTACCAGCAGCGGCGGCAATGGAGCGGCGGCCGAGACGCCCGGCGCAGACCCCACCTCCAGCGGCGCTGGCGACCGCCGCCCCTGCATCGCTGCCAGCGCCGTCGCACTCGAGCGCGCGGCGTCGGGCGACACGCCCGAGTGCATGACGACGGCTTTGAACCGATCCGGATGGCGCCTCCCGACGAGCGCGGCCATGCTCGCGCCGGCCGAGAATCCGCAGACGGCGACACGTTCGCGATCGGCGCCGTGAAGGATGCAGGCCTGGTCGACCGCGCAGAGCAGCAGGTCGGCCTCCCCCTGTGCGCGGCCGGAGCGCGCCTGGAACCAATTCCAGCATCCCTGCGCATTGGCCAGTCGCTCTTGCTCCGGGTACAGAACCAGGAAGTGTTCGCGCGCGGCAATCATGTTCATGCGGGTGCTGGTGGCAAAGCTCTTCCCGTCCTGGCCGCAGCCGTGCAGCATCACGACCAGCGGCGGGTGCGAGCCCGCAGCGACGCCCTGAGGCCGGTAGAGGTGATACCGGCGCGCGCCCGCGGCGCCGAGGGCGACACCGGCGATCCAGTCGCCCGCGCCGCGTGGTGGTCGTTGCCGCTCCAGCGCCGGTTTCACAGCTCGTTTGACGGCCTGCGTCGTCGCCTTGCGCCCCGCACGCAGCGCGACACGCGAGATTAGCTGCATGTTTCGTGCAACGAGCCCCGCCCAGCCGCCAGCCTTCGTTCTCTTTCCCATGCCCATCATTGTCTGCGCGGGGCACGCCCGGTTGCGTCAGTGAACGCCGCATCCGCGTGTCGTCGATGCAAGCCCATGCCGGAGTTTCATCTGAGGCCCGAGCCTGCCGGCATGAGTGTGCGTGCGGTACCCGCCAGGGCGCACCGCGCTCGGGCAATTACTTCCCGATTTCCTTGCTCACATGGCTTTCTTGCTGGTTCAGGGCCTTTTGGTCCGTCTTCGAGACGCAAAGGAGGACGAAGCTGCCTTCGAATGCCGGCCGGTGGCCCGGTTCCGACTAGCAAATTCATGTCGATTTCAACGCATGGAACCGACGCGGCATCGCTGGTCGAAGACCCAGGCTGCCCACCCGGTTCAGCTTCGCAACTACTCTATTGCGCGTTGGTTCCCGATACTTCCACGTCGACCCGACGATCCGGCTGCAAACAGGCGATCAGCTTCGGTTTCGGCTTGGTCCCGTGGCAGTCCTCCGCCTTGGTCACCGGTTGCGACTCGCCCATGCCTACGGCCGAGATTCGGCCAGCGTCGACGCCGCCTGCCGAGACCAGGTAGCTCTTGACGGCCTCGGCGCGGCGCATCGACAACTTCTGGTTGTAGGCTTGCGAGCCCAGGCGGTCGGTGTGGCCCTCGACAGTGATGGCGTCGAGATGCATGCCAGCGAGTTCGTGCGCAAACTGATCCAGCGCCGCCTTGCCCTGCGGGCCGATCTCCGAGCGGTCGAACGAGAAAAGCGTGTCGGCCGAGAAGCTCACGCGTCGCGGCGGGGCCGGCGCTGCGGGCGGCGGCGGAGCGACCACTTCGACGGGCGGAGGGGGCGGCGGGGCCGCCGGCGGCGCCGCGTAGACCTGCGCCGCCATGGGACGCGGCGCGGGCGCCGCCTCGCGGCCGAATGCGAACACCAAGCCGACCGAGTACATGTTCACGTCGCCGTGGTTGCCCACCGCGTCGTTGATGCGGTAGCGCTCGGCCTCGCCGCGCAACATCAGGTTGGGCGTGAACGCATATTGCAGGCCGGCGCCGAACTTCACGTTGGTCTCCGACTTCGACGGGTTGGAGGTCAGCACCACCACGCCGCCGCTGCCGTTGAACGAATCGCGCGCGCTGGCGTGCTGCGCGCCGACGCGGCCCAGCAGCGAGAAGCGCTCGGTGAGCGGCAGCGTGCCCACGAGGTCGAGGTTGACGCCATGCAGCTTGATGCGGCCGTCCAGCGTGCCGGCCGGCACGGTGGTCGACGTGAAGCCGAATTTGCCGAGACTGAAGTAGCCCGCCTCGACGCCGACGTAGCGATTGAGCTGGTAGCCGCCGAACGCCTTCCAGGCCAGCGCCTGTTCGTCATTGGTCATGGCCGACGTCAACAGTCCCTGGGACAGCAGGTCGGAGGTGATGCGTGCGTCGGCTATCTTCGACCGCGACTGTCCGATCGAGGCACCCCCGTAGAAGTACGCCGGATCCGACTGGGCGAACGCCGGCGCGGCAACGAGCGTGGCGAGGCCGGCCAAGCCGGCGAGGCGCATGAGAGCGATGGATTTCATGATTTTCTTTCTGGCGAACCGGAGGCGCGGGGGCGTTGTGACGACGGGGCGCGCATCACGGCGCGACGATCGTCGTGTTGACCAGCGTCACCGAGGCCGTGAGACCGATCGCACGGCCGATCAGCGTCGTCTGGATCGTCTGCCCCGCTGTCGAGATCGTCACGCCAGCTGGCGCGATGATCGTGCCCACCATCAGGCTGCCAGTCTCGATGCGCGCGGCGCTGCCCACCTGCCAGTACACGTTGCGGGCGCTGGCGCCGTTGATCAGC
>FSWB01000173.1_pt1 | contig 23891 bp, 13 predicted proteins | sample 1637871 | NCBI WGS metagenome assembly FSWB01 (sample SAMEA3914789, study PRJEB12502) | metagenome | biome: forest; material: soil | place: Canada | collected 2011-07-03 | depth 0.3 m
ATCTGGATCAGATCGACACGCAAGCGGATAGTCCATTTAAAGGCCGACTCAAGTGGCCAAGAAATGAGGACGATCCGGCTCGCGCCATTCCTGTCAATGCCTTTGAGATGGCGATGGCGTATATCGCCCGCCAACGAATCGATCAAACCTCGTCTACGGATGCGAATCCAGACTTTGTGGTGCGCTTTTTCATTGAAATTTGGAAATCCGTAGCCGAAAAGTGGGTAGCGGTTTGGACGGATCCTGCAGGCAAGCTAACTACGAAGATCGGGATCGTTTGCATGACCGAGTTCCTAGTTGATGCGCTCGTCAGTTGGTCGACGTCGCCGGGACAAAGCATCGATCTAACCGATCTGAATCAAGTTCGCGATCTCACTGCATCTGCGCTGGATCAGCTTGAGGCAGGCTTCTGGACTTCTGAATGGAACGCAGCGAGTCTTGACACTTCTTCTGGCCGTGACAAGATCATTGAGACTCTTAAGTCGATTCAGCGAAATAAGCTGAAGGGTTTGCCTTGGAATATGAAGATCGGCCTAGTTGTTGACTCAGCCGTGTAGAGACGCCTTTGGACAGGCAGGCAGTGCCTCATTGATCAACGTCGTCTGATCAAATCGATCATTTTCAAAAAAGCCTGCCTAGACACCTGTATACGGACGTCTAGACCCGGTTGAGCTCGAGGCATTCTTGACGTAGACCTGATAGCCTGGTCTAAGCAGTGGGCCCGCGGTCGCGCTGATAGTGAGCTGTGCGCGCCCGGCCTGCGGCCGTCAACGAGTACGCGTCACCGGCTTCGGACGGCTCACGGCGGACCAGTCCAGACTGCTCGAGCAGAAGTAGCGTATGGAACAGCTTGTCCTGCGAAATGCTCGCCCGGAATGGCTCGGCACGCGGGCCGCATAGCTCCAGGCCGCGCTCACCGACTGTGAACGCGAAACGCAAGTGCCCGTTTGGAGCTGCGCCTCTGCTTGCAGTCACTTCTGCGTAGCGAACCAGCACCCACTGCCCGACAAGAAAGTCGATCCAGGATTCGAGCGTTTTGGTATGAAAGGTACGGAAGCTCCGTTCGAGTGCGGTCAGAGAGCACCTCTCGATTGCAAGCTCCTTCAACTGCGCGCGGGTGTGCGGAGCCGCGAGCAAGTTTGCTGTCTCGATGGCGCAAAAGGTCAAGGCGTTGATGGCCTCGGCGGCGCTCTGGGCTGTACCGACTCCCCAAGGTTCCGGCTTCCTTCCCTGCATCCGCGCGATCCCATCGAAGACGTCCGCCCCGGTTTCAGGCGAGGCCGCCGCGGCTTCGTAAAGAGAGGGTGCGCCGCCCTGAAGCTTGGCGAACTGCCGCTCCAGATCGCGCAGGGAGCTGAGCTTGTTGGCCTGGTAGTGCTCAAGCGCGGCCGCCCGCAGGTCGTCAACGCAGTCGGTTGCGTACAAACCTTGACGGTGATGCGCACTGACCCACGAGACTACCAGTCCGTAAAGCGTCTCGAGGGCGAGGCGCTGGAGCTGGCGAAGCTGCAGAACAGCCCACGCAGCCTGCATGGCCTCCATACCGGGCGCGACGACCACGCCTCCAGTTGGGGTCAGGCCTCGAGCCATCGCAGCGCGTATCTCTGTCTCCGTCGCCGAGCCGGGCGGAAGCTTCTCAATGGCACTGAGGGTCAGCTGAAGGCTCGTCCAGCGGTTTGCCCTGTTCAGCTCCGTTGTCGACCCGCGCTTCACCGGGAAAAAGCTCCGCATGAATGCAGTCTGCTCGTCCTTGGACGCCGCAGACAGGTCGAGCGCAGGTGCGACCTTCTGAATTTGTCTACGCGTGGACTGCAGAGTCGTCACGCCTCTAAGCCAAGCGGTGGCTCGGCCTGGTTCGATGTTGGCTCCAAAGGCTTGAGCGAGCTCTTTGCCTTCAGGCGTGCAGACTTGGTCGCCCTCAAAGAACTTGAAGCCGTTTGCGATGCTCGGTCCATACGCGGCAGCGGCCATCAGAGTGGCTTTTGAGTCCCAGCCGGAGAACTCGAGCGACTGCGCGCGGTTGTCTTGAGGAAATGGCCTGTCGACACCGGCAACTCCCAGGCCAGTCAACCGGCCCTCGTTCGCCCACAGGAGGACGAGCTCCATCTTCTGGAGCGCCCGCTTCATGCGCTCCTTGGCCTCCTGCTTCGTGCTTGGAGGATCCGAGAGGTAGGACTCCTGAACACGCTCGGCCATCCAGCACAGCGAAGAATATACGCGGATGTGCCTCACGACGTTGTTGTAGCCTGGGAAGACCAGGTTGTAGAGGCGCTCGTTCATTGCCGCCAGACCAAGCGGATCGCCTTGGCCCTTCTCTAGCTGCAAGAGATCCGCGTAGTCGGCGCCGTAGGTTTCAGCCATTGATTAGGTCTTCCAGCGCGGCTTTGAAGCTGCAGTAGTCGCTTGGGTAGAGCAGGAGATGTGCGGTATCGCCGCCTTTGTTTCGATGCCTCACGGCTCGCTGGAACTTCAACTCGTCTCGTTCTTGAGGGGTGAAAGCAATGTGGCACAGCGCACAGCCATGCTCCACTTCACGCGGCTGAACCACCGCAAGCGCCGCAGATGCTGGTCGCGGGCGGCCCTGGAACAGTCGGATGGCCGGATAGCTCGCTTCTAGCCCAAATTCATCTGGCGTGCCCTCCATCGCTGAACGCAAGATGTTGAGAAGCGCGTCGTCGAGATAGGGCGCAGCGTCCAGGGCGATGCTCGCGGCGATAGCCTTCTCGTACAGTTGGCCGTCAACGATGCCGAACATCGCATCTCTAAACCCAGTCGCGGCGAGTGACTCCACCTCGCCAGGCTTGAGGTCCCTGCCTGCTAGTCGCCTGAGGAATGACTTGACGGTCGGTAGCTTCTCGAGGCGCGGCGAGAACGATGCTCCGCCGCTCGGAAATTGGTAGGCAGCGACGCTCGCCAGCGCGCTGACAACCGGCAGGATGCGATCGCGAACGTCTTCGGGGAAAGGGAAGCGGCACATCCGCTCCAGCCACAGCACGCACCCGTACTGAAAGTCCCAAGGGACCGTTGACAGAGAAGCATGGGCCTTGCGCCAGGTTTGCCAGTGATTGACGCACTTTCGGAGCTCCATGGCCGAAGCCACTATCGCGAGCGTCCATGTGTCGATCATCCGGGCGTCCGCGGCGTCGAACGCCGTGTGTATGTCAACGCATGCTTGTTTGACCTCATCCTCAAACACGCGTCGCGCCTTCGCTTGGGCCTCCTCGTCGGCGCGTTTCTTTTTTCGGCCGTTGTCCGTTGGCTGCGACCCAAGCGTCTGCTCTTCTTCCTCATCGGTGTTGCCGAGCAACTTGCTTCGCTGAACGTCTTCGGGGCCAGGGTCTGACGGTCCCTCAGGTGGCGGGAACAGGAGCGCGTAGACGGCTTGGAGGAGCTTGGGCGCCATGACCATCCCGCCTGCACGTTGTGCGCTAGAGGTGCCGGACGTCAACCATTCCTCATAGGAGAATGGGACATTCGCTTCGTCGGTATCGAGCTTAGGTGCCTGCGGCTCCCGCACCCGCCTTCTTGGCTTTTGCCTTCGCCGGTGGCTGCTTGCCGAGTGCCACGTTGAGCAGTTGACGGATGTAGAGAGCAGAGTCGACGTCGATTAGGCCGTCCGCAGCGCGCCGTAGGCGTGGGTCGAGCATCCTCGAGAGGCCGACGTTGTACAACGCTTCCTCATCGTTGAGCCAAGCGTAGCCGATCAATTGGCCAATGCGCACAACGAGGTTTAGACTGACGGGTCTCTTGCTCCGCTCGGGCAGGATCTCAAAGCGAAAGTGACCGCGGCCGTCCACGGGCGCTTGGCCTTCAGCGAGTTGCTGCTCCGCTTCAAGAAGCTGCCATTGCAGGGACGCGGGTCGCTGTAGGCCGGCGGGCAGCACGACGAGTCCGGAGACGAAGGCACGCCCCTCGATCGCGGCTTCAACCAGCAATCCAGCGTCTTCGCCCTCCGGAAATTCGGCAGGTTCGAAGGTGTTCGGCTGCTGTGGCGTCCATCGGAATGCGCTGGCCTTTTCCCATCGCGCAACGGCGACCTCGACGTTACGAACGCCGTGGAGACTCCTCGTCGTGGCATTGACCGAGCCCGTCATTGTGAGCAAGCCATCGGAGGTCTGAACTTGGTAGACCTTCGCATGGAGCGCCCCGCAGATGTCCCGCGGGCCTTCCAGCCTTGGCACGACGAACCCGCTCTCGGCTACGAGATCGGAGTACCAGTCCAGGTTAAAGCCCGCTCGCCCGTCATGCCCTAAGTGGACCTTGCGAACACCAAGCGAGGCCGCCAGCGTCCTGATGGCTCCGCCGCCGGCCGTATGGAACGGTGACAGGACAGTCAGTCGGCGAGCTTTGTGTCCATGTTCGTCGACTGCTTTGACGAGTTGGCTTGCGGCAGACTCGGCGAGCGTGTGCACTAGCCGTATGTCGCGCGGCCCGCTCGGGAGCATCGTCGATCCTGGACCGGCTCGGCGCGCGGCTTTGACCAAGATGGCAGAGGCACGAGGGGACGTCTCCCGAATCTTTACCCCAAGTTCTGAGAAAAAGCCGCTGAGCTCGACGAAGAGGTGAGGATGTTCTGACCTGCGGGAGACGTCCCAAGACTCAAGTTGGCCGCAAAGCCCGGCAGGGGTGAGGTTGCCGCTACCTACGGCCAGTATCTGGTCATCGACCGTCTCGATAAAAGCAAGCTTGGGATGGAAGATGCCGCCACCCGGTGCCTTGACCGGTGCGATCGTGTATTGCATCCCCGCGTCCCGCGAGAAAGAGGCTTGCGAAGCGGTCCCAAACTGCCTCGCGTCGACGAGGACTGAGGTCTCGCAACCATCGCCTGAAGACAGAGCAGGAAAGACCGCAGCGTCAAAGAACGCGACGTTGGCTGTGAAGGTCGTGAACAAGGCCCGCCTGGGTTTGAGCCCTTTCAGCAGGTCGATTAGGTGACGGCTCATTCGTACTCGTTGGTCTTCGGGTCAAATCGTGTGGTGGCCAAAGGAGAGCCATCGGATGCCAACCCCAAAGTCGAGCTCAGACGGTGTCTCGATGAGCGTTGCGAGGAGAGGCAAACAGTCGCTGAGGGCGACGAGGTCATATGCTGTCCCCGATCGTGCTCAGACCGATAGTAGTGACTTCATAAAGGAAGATAGCCGCGCGCTTACGATCTTGCCTATCCGGCCGCGAATTGAAGATGCTCGAGCGCTGCGGCCACCAGGCTGGTAGTGCCAATGCCGCGCGCCATAACCAAGTTATCTTTCGAGCTGTTGGCCTTGACGCAGTAATAGGCCGCGTGCTTGCTGCAGCGCCAGGCAAACACGAACGCCTGCGCATGCTGCGCAAGTGACTTGAGCCGGTCCGAGCAGACGTGGTCGGCGTTGGTGTCGATGACCCAACTTGGATGGAGAACGCGCAGCATATCGACGGCGCGCCGCGTTGCGCCCTCGTCCAGGCTGTAGAAGACGACGCGGTATGACTGCCCGTCCGCAGGGTCGGCGGCCGGAACGTCCGCGGGCAACGGGGCAAGCGGCGGCAGTTCGACCTGCGCCTCGCGGGCTAGCAGTTGCAGTTGCTGTATCTGCAGGGGCTCGAGGCGCGCGCTGAACTCCCGGCAAGCCTGCACCACTGCTGTGAGCAAGCGCAGTCGAGCATCTGGATCTCGGGTGCGCCGCAGCGCCAACGAGTCGCAGACATCAAGTGCCCAGCTGATGGCCTGCGGCGAGCGGATGGCGTCGAAGATCTTGGTGATGGTGTCGACCGCCTGCCGGTAGGCCTTTTCATCACCGCTGTCGACGATAGCAACCAGTGTCTGGTGCAGCAGTTCCTGGTCGGTGCGCTGAAACACGTCGCGCGCACGCAATGTTTCCAGCATCTCGACGTACAGCGGCACGAGACGGGGGTTCGGCTCAGTACGCTCAATAAAGAGTTCGTGCCATAGCGGGTACAGCCGCTCGAACAGCGCCGGATCGTCGACGACCAGGCTCATCAGACAGTCGACAGCGGCGTCGACCACGCCGGGCTCGGCTACCAGACGTGCGGGCTCAATGTTGCGCGCGAACTCGGTCCAGCGTTCGATGTAGCGATCGGTGGGTTCTCCGGACAGGCGGTAGAACTGACTGGCCAATATCTCGGGGAGCGGCGGTTCACGGTAGCCAGCACGGAGGTTCGCCAGTCGAGTGGCGGATGCGGCTTCGACCGCATCACGGATCGGTTCGGCAGCGGCCTCAAGGCGGGTGAGCACCGACCCCGTCTTGGCCGGATCGGCAGACTCCCGGGCGCACGCGATGAGGCCGCGCAGGACGTCGACGCTGTCTGGCAACTGCCAGTACAGATCCCAGGCGCGGTCGAATTGTTCGTTGTCTCGCGCTTCGTTAGCCAGCGCGATGTCGTCGCCCGACACACGCCGAGAACAGAAATCGCGTAGTTGGGCGTCGACGGCACCGAAGGCGCCCAGCGGCAACTCCTGCAGCAAACTCTCGCACACCGCCAATTGCGGTTCGGGTTGCAGCAGTTCATGAAGGACAAACGCCTTCAACACCTCTGGGCGGCGCGAAGTGCGGCGCGTTCGGAACAGCGGTTGTGCGGGCCCGGCGATGGTCCCTTTGAACTGCTCGAGGAGTGGCTCGAGCATCGTCGCTGCTTCGTAGGGCTGCACGTGTACCCGGTACAACGCCTCCATCACGTCGCCATAGGTCTCAGGCGGCAGTTGGAGCTGCAGCAGCTGCGGCAGCAGCGGATGCTCGGCTATCGCATCCCAGCGCTCGAACGCTGCATCCAAACGGACTTCGAGGAAGCGACGGTTCTCCGCCGAAACGCCGAAGCGCTCCCGCAACGTCGCCATTGCTGCTCGCGCGCCGGGTTCGTTTCGCGCGAGCAGCGCCCGATCGAACGACGTTCGAAGTTGGTGAAAGGTGCTCGGCACGTAGGATGCGACCCGTGGGCGACGGCGCAGCAGTTCGTCGTAAAGACGCCACTGCCGCAGAACGGCCTCGTCAATGCGAGCGTCGCGCGCATCGAAGCGGACGGCGTGCCAGCACTCGCCTTCGATCAGCGGCAGCGTATGCAGGTCAGCATCGTCGTGAACTCGACCAGGGGGACGTTCGGTTACGAAGCTCGGGCCTAGGAATGCGTGCACCTCTTCCTGGAGCGCCCGCGCCATTTTCAAAGAGGCGGCGCAGGCGTACCAACTGGTTGGCCCGTCGGAGCTCGCGCGGAACGGCAGCAGCACGGCACGGTCGATCGCACCTGTGGCATGGTGACGCAAACTTGCTTCGTAGGCGCGCCGCGTGACCTCGTCGCCGCCCAAAGAGGCCAACGAGCAGAGATTGGGTCGCGCGAAGAACGCGGCTTGTAGAGCTTGTGCCGCGCCGGCGCGCATTAGGCTTTCAGGCTTGTCCATATAGCTCGAAATGCATGCGCGCGGCGGCCACTCGATCGGGCTCGAACGAGACCACCACAACCTCGTCGTTCAACGCTACTCCGCGTTCGGTGAGATTCATCGACCCATCGACTAGTACCCTGTCGGTGAGCACGCCTTTGGTGTGCAGTTTTTCGTTGTTGTCAGACCAGCGTAGTTGATCGTGCAGGCCCGCATCAGTCATTGCCTCAATGATTCGACGTTTGAACGTCTTGTTGTGGTCGTCGGGGCGGGTGTGAATGTGCAGCGTCGTGCCGTTCGCGACGATTGCCACCAGCACCTCCACAAGCCGCACCTCACGCTTGCCCCACTCCGGGTTGAGCGTGGCGTACTGGCCGAGCCGGCTGTCGAAGATTACGATGTTGCTGATCCAGGGCGCAACAACAAACACCTTGCGACTCGGTGCCAGCAATTCCTGCGCAAACACCATGGACAGCACTTCGCGCACAGCATGCTGAGAAGTGACGGCGCTCTTGAAGATCTTGCGCGTACCGCTCATGCCGTCGCCTCCAGTTCGAAGTGCAGTGCGATAGTTCCCTGCCCACGCACGACAGCGGTCAGGCGTGGATAAACGTTGAGGTATTCAAGTTGCACTGGCACAGTGGCGGCGAACGCCATGAGGTCATTGAGCAGCGCTGCATCCGGCGGCAGCAACACCACCGCCTGGCCATGCTCCTTAAGCCGCCGATGCAATTCCTCTAGCGCACCTGGTGCTTCGCCGGAAACTGCTTCGACTGCGTCGGAAAGCCACGGCAAGAGCAGCAATCTGTCAGTGATCATTGGCGTGTCAGCGAAGCGCTCTGAGACCGGTAGCGCATGCGTACGCAAGGCATGGCCTCGTGCCCAGAGGATGCCGAGCAGCATGCTGAAGCGCCATGTCTCGATCTGGTGACTAGGTAGCGAGAATCCGGCGCTTGCGAAGGCAGCGTTGATGCGAGTGTCACGGCTAAATACCGCGCATATGACGCGCGCGTCGACCTCAACGCCCAAGCGCACTTCGAGTCGATTCCATTCCTCCAGTACTTCGGCAAGCAAGATATCGAGTTCCTGCGGGCTATCGGGGCGCAGCAGACGGTTGCTGAGGGCAGAAACGTAGCCATGAAACACGGCATGCCCGCGCTCGGCCAAGAATTGGCGCAAATGGGCAAGTGCGGCTTGCGCTTCGCCCGAAGAAGACGCGGCGCGCACGGCTTGAGTGACATCGACCCAGTCGAGGTCCGGGGCCGGGCCGCCGACGTGCTTCACGTACTCGCGCAACTGCAGGTCGATCTGCTCGAACTCTGAGGGTGCGAGCGCCGCTTCGATTCGGCGGTAGAAGTGATCCGGGTGGGCCGCAATTGCCTCAACGACTTGCTCGATCAGGCCGTTACCGCCGGGGTTGACCTCAGAGATCCACAACTGCGGATCTGGGCGCAGGGAGCCGTCTTCGCAAGCGCCGGGGTTCGTGTCGACCACCAGGTCGTCCGGGTCGACCTGTGGGCACGCTTGCTGGATGGCGTCGAGCAGGGCGGCGGCGAAGGTCTGCAATTGCGCGCGGCGCAGCCAGTCTTCCCAGGCCTCGTCGATTGGGCCTGTAAGGATCTGGGTCGCCAATGCCGCCAGCGCGTGGCGAGTCGTGATGTCCGAGAGCGACGCCGAGAGCTTTTTGCGTAGACGCGGTTCGTGGGTCGAACCAGAGGCCCCGTCGTCTTCCGGCACGTCTGGAGATTGGAAGATGGTGCGCAGCACGTCTTCTAAGCGCGCAATTTCTGTCGGCGCCTGGAGTTGTTCAATAGCCTCGCCGAGGGTGCACTCGCGTTCCTGCGCAAGCGCAACGGCTGCGACCTGATACACCTGCGCCAACCAACTGCGCAGGAAAACGTTTTCGGACACGCCTGCGAGCGCCAAGCCGTGCTGCGCCTCCCACAAGAAGCGGGCCGTGCGGGCCGCGCGTTGGATGGTGGGATCAGCGGCGCGCAATGCGCTGCTCACCGACACTGGCAGGTTCATTTCGAAGCATAGCGCGTCGGCCTCAATCTCGAAGCCGATACCGCATGGGCGAGCGTCCTTGGTGAAGTGCCACTGTGCACTGTGGTCAGTCATTTCGTTGCCGCGCTTGACACGCAGGCCGACCACGGAAGCCACGGCATAGCGTCGCACGGTCGCGGCCGACTGACTGGCGTGGGTGTGAGCGATGACCTTGTGCACCAGGCGGGCGATGCCAACACGATTGGCGGGTGCTTCGAAAGCGTTCCCTGCGCGTCGGCCAAACAGTTGGGAACGCCAACGCAAGCGGGCATTCGAAGAATCGCGCACTTGCGGCTTCTCTGGGGTGCGCTGAAGATTCAGCGCGCGCGGGCGCCAAGCGTCGCACAGCGTCACCTGACCATCCTCGACGCGGTAGAACGGATCCTGAGGGTCGAGTTGGTACCAAGTGTCCACATCGACGTCACGAGTCTTCAGTCCGCTATCGAGTTCCGCGGCGAGCTCACTTTCCGACGGGCCGAGCCACAGCGCATCGTCGAAGCGGCGCGATACCTTGCCGGGCGCCAACTCATTCATTGCCTGAAGCACCGGTAAGGCGACGTCGTCGTAGCGTCCGCCGAGCAACTGCACTTCAGGCAACGCCAGGTCGCTGAAGAGCGTGCCTGGAATGAACTCGGGCAACGGGTGCCGCTCCGCGCGGTCCGCCTGTGGTTGGCCGTGCGCGCGCCAGTTTGTAACGAGCCGTCGCAGTGCGGTTGGAACCACTGTGAGGAGCAATGGACGAGGATGGTCCCAGAGCAACGTATCGACATCCTCGCGCGGCAGTCCCAGCGATTGCGACAGATGTCGCGCCAATTCATCGGCACGGATCGGATCCTTGAGCAACTCGGAGAGCCGTGACACGATGCGGCGTCGGCGGATATCGGTCTGCAACCAGTTCTTGCCGTCCCACTTGCTCTTGGCAGGACCCGCCTGCAGTGCCTGGCTTGAGTATGACTTCCACTGCTGAAGCGTCAGGGGGAAATTGGGGCGGATCGCCTTAACGGTGGAGATCGCAACTGCAGACCAGTGCTCGAAGCGTTGGATCTGCGGTTCGGCGAGGTCGCGCCACACCGACCCCGAGGGCTCTCCAGCCTGCAAATAGACGCCGAGATAGTCGATCAGCGAATAGGTCGCCTGCATGCGACGGATATAGCGATTGGCGAGCGGCAGTTCGCGCGGCGGCAATTCGGGGTCGAAGTACTGCTCGTAGGCTTGATAGGCTAGGCGGTCCCTGCCGTAATCCGACAGCACCATGATGGTCCACGGTCGCATGTGACGCGTGCGACCCGCGCGGCCCTTGCGCTGCAGGAACTGCGCCATGTCGCGTGGTGCCTTGTGCTGAAGCACGACACCGACGGCGGGATCGTCGTAGCCGACCTCCAGGGCGGCGGTCGCGACCACAATCTCCGCCTCATGGCTGACTCCGGTGTCTAGCGAGGTTGTACGTTCAACTCGATGGCGGGTCGTCAACAGGTGACCATTCTCTTCGAGCATGCGCCAGTCCTGCCCTCCCTCATAACGGCGTAGATCAGCATCGCCGCGTCGCAGGGAGGACAAGCCGCCGTTCGGTGCGCGCTGCGTGGCAGGGAATCCTTGCGCCGTCAGGCCCTCGGCATCTCGCAGATCGTAGAAGAGACGGTTCGTCGCGTCGAGTTGGTCAGTGAAAGCGAAACTGCGCCAGCCAGCGAACGGCCGCTTGTTCTTTCCGAATTGCTCGCGCCGGTCTAGCAAACGGGAAGCGAGCATTAGCGCCTGGATCGAGGTGGACAGCAGGGCTGCTTGCGACACCGGATCTCCTCGCAACGCGAGCATGTACTCGGCCCCCTCGCTTGTCATGTCGTCTTCGCTCGGCGTGATCTCGTCGACCACACTGCGATCGAGGCCGACCAACGACGCAAAAAAAGCAGCCCCCTCAGAGATCGTGGCCGACAGGCCAACGAACTGGGTCTGCCTACGCGTGAGGTACGACCAGCGACGCAGTAGATGGGCTACCTGCGCGCCAAAAGTGCCGGTATATAGATGGACCTCGTCGAGCAGCATCAGCGCAGGCGCGCGTTCGGCCAATGGGCCCAGACCAAACAGGTGGCGTATTGATGAATCCGCCATGCGCTGATTCATCATTTCCACGGATGTGAACAGGATATCTGGCGGATCGTCCATCATCGCCTTACGCGTGAAGCGCAATTGGCGACTATCGACGATGGCGCCGCAGGAACGGCAGGCCAAGCGTGCGTCGGCCTCGGCCACTTGGTCGCTCTGCAGGCGGAGTTCGCCGTTGCATGCTGGGCAACGAAAGAATGGACAGGCGCCTCGTGTCTTCTCCCACCTTTTTGCGATCTGACCCACGGTGGATGGGGTGTCGCCGAACAGCACGCCCACGCTCAGGGTCGTGCCGACTCGGCCGAGTTCATCGTCGAACTTGCGCGCCTGGCCGTAGACCTCAGCGAGTTGGTCCTTGAGCAACTCGTTGCGTGGATACAAAGCGAGAACGCGCACGCCTCTACTGCTCGGGTGCGCCTTACGCTCGGCGCTCAGCCATGAGAGCGCCGGCAGGTAGAACGCAAGCGTCTTGCCACTGCCGGTTCCCGCTGCAACCAGCGTGCCGCGCGGGCTCCGCGCTGACAGGCCGTCAAGGATGCGAGCTGACGCATCGATTTGGAACTGCGCGAACCGCCAGTTTGGTTCGCCTTCGTCAAGCCAACGCTTGACTGCCGTCAGCAGCCGAGGATCGGTGACACGGGCAGCGATTGCAGTCTGAGCGTCAGCCGGGCTAAGGTTGCGCGCCGGGTACTTGCGAGGCCGCCACAGGAGTCGATAGTCGGCCACGAGGGTTGCACCGGTGACCCAGCCGTTGCCTTCATGCTTGCCAGGAAATAGTTGGCGCAGCCGAGCGAAGAGACGGATGCCTTCGGCCATACGCGTGCGGTATCGAGCGGGTGTCAGCGGGCGACCGAATACCTGGGTCAAGGAGCCGAGTTCGAGCAGGCGCTGGCGAAAGCGCGACTCAGTGTCGATCGTGCATTCGGCGTCTGAAGCCAGGTACTGGTTCTCATTGAGAATATCGCGCAGAGCGTCGTCGACTTCTACTTCGCTCAGTGCGCTATCAACCAGGCCCCAGACCAGCACGCGAACCTCCATCCGCTCAAGTTGGTCGAGTGCTTTCTCGACGAGCGCAAAGTCGGGTGTCAGTGTCATTGGCCAGTGCTCCGAATCCGGTAGCGATCCAATTGACCGTTCTCAGTGAGCCACTCCAATACACCGGAAGTCAGCACTGCCAAGGTGGCGTTGCCCAACTGGATTGCCTGGAAGAACAGTTGTACTTCAGGCGGCACATCAAACTGGATCTTGGCGAGTTCCGCCCGACTAGTGGCGACGATCTGGGACAACTGAACCAGGTCGCCCGAGTTGCGCGGCATCGTAAGCCTCACCAAGCCTGCATAGACACCGTAGTGCGTTTGATAGGCCGCGATCGCGGCAGCGTTCGTCGGGGTCGACGGCGCCCGGTCGCGCAGCCAGGATGGGTCTTCCAACCCACCTTGTTCTTCGATATGCGACTTCCATGCTAGCTTGCCAGAGGCAACGAGTTCCTCGGTAAGGCCTTCGACGGACGCCAACAGGCGCATCCAGGAGTCATCGCCAGTAAGTTGACCAATGTCGTCGTGCGCCCTCAAGCGCTCAAGCACCTGTGCCGCGTTGTGACGGAGGTGGGCGCGCCTTTCGGTCACCCGCGCCAGTGCCTCGGCATCTAGCGTGAGGCACGTGGCGCGTGCATTCATGTCCTTCATCTTGTCGCGTCGGCTCGTCCACTCTCGCGTGCGCTCCTGCACCTGGCGCTGCTGGTTAGCATGTCGCTGGGCGAGCGTTAGTTGTTCGACTTTGATCGAGACCGCCTGGCAACGTTGCAGCAGTGTGGTCATGCTGCCTCCTCCCGCGCGACTTGGACAAGATCCTCTTGCAGGGCTGCCACCATGGCGCCGATGTCGCCACCGCCGCTGGCAAGCAACTTCGCATCAATCTCTCGCTCGATGCCTTGCAGTACTTTTTCGAGCAGGGTTAGCGCTTCATGCACCTTGACGAGTTGCTCGACGTCTAGCGACGACCAAGCGGCAAGACGCACCTCGACCGAGGCCGTAGCGGCCGGCATTTCAAACGACAGTGCCTGGCGCATCAACGTCTTGGCCTCAACGGAGCCGAGTTGTTCGATGGCCTTCTTCGCCTCTGCAGAACTGGATCCGGACTGTGGGTAGGACCCGGCGTTTCGCGCCTGCTCAATCTGCGCGAGTAACGGTGGCCCGACGTTGACGTCACCGCCATCGCCAATGAGCGTCTTGATCGTAGGAAGGAGCGGTTCGACTGAGTTGCGGTAACGAGTCAGCAGGCTATCGATACGTGACAGCATGTCATCTGCGGCGGCGCGGACCTGGCCCTGATCCGACCTGATCTGCAGGGTCACGGGCTCGGGCACGTCTTGGCGCCAAGCGGACTTGACGCGGCGCGGGTCTACTGCGTGCAGGGTAGCACCGGTGCCCTGGAAGCAGCCAACCGCATCGACCAAAAACCGTTGTACGTCGAGCCGAGTAGTCTCGGCCCGAAGAAAAGCAGCGGCCACCAACGCTGACGAACTGGTGTCGGACGGATCGGGAGTCCAGAGCGGTTTAGACAACGGTGCGTGATAGTCCGTCAACAATGGTGACCTTGGCTCGGCCGAACGGGTCAAGCGTAGCAGTAGCGCTTGCCGGTGAAGGATGTGCAGGGCCGCACACGCCTGGCGCTCTGCAGCAGCCGTGTGCCACGCCACAACCTGGCTTTCGACCCGATCAAGCAGTTGCTGGGCGATTGAATAGTCGTTTTCCGAACCGGCATAGTCCCAGGACTTGTCGTTTGCCTTCCACCGCTCGAGCGCCTCTAGGCCGGCCCGCAGGATGGGGCAGAGGGGCCTCTTGGCTTCGGCCACTGCGAAGCTTGGCCCGGTTCCCGGGTTGCCCGTACGTGCGAACGGTAGCCAGATCTGCCCTGCTTCGACGCGCCGGCCGCGCATGCGCGCGGCGTTCCAGTCGATGCGCTCGTTCAACGCCATTTCGAACAGGCTGCGTACATGTCGGGCCTTAACCTGATCAATGTCGCCCGTCGCCCATGCCTCGATGTAGCTCAGGGGTGGTGGCGGAGCGGACTTGGGTGGTGCTGTCAGCGGAGGCGCCGGAGCGCCAGGCCCTAGTGCCGGCGAAGGTGGGGAAATGACTTTGGCGCCCGGCGCGAACGGCCGAGGCAGGTGGAACGCCTTGAAGATGCCCTCGCCGACAGTTGGAGGGCCTGTTAGGTCAGTCGGGTTGTTCGCCCAGTGCACGAGCACCGGACCGAGACGCTCGCGTTGTTCGTTGGGCATCGCACGCGTGCCCAGCGCCAAGGCAACCGAGGCCGCCGGTGCCGCACCCTTGAAGTCGGGTGGAGGAAAGGCCTGGGCTTCGTGCAACGGACGCAATAGCAGTGTGTCGCGTAGGACGTTGTTAATGAATGCACGCGGATTGAAGCGTAGCCCGGTGCCTGCCCTGAGTTCCCGCTGGCACAGCGAGGCAATAGACGCCGGCGAAAGCGGGAAAAGCGGGTGACCGTAGCGGCTTCGGCCGAAGGCGCTCAGCATGTCCGATTCTTCCGCACTGAGCGGATCGTCAAAGGCTCGCACCCAACCGCTGAGATCGTCCCCGCGGCTGTCGCGGAATTGCTCACGCAGTGCGGTCACCCCCCATCGCGCAGCGTTGAGGTAGCGACCCGCCAGGTCGGTGAGACGACCGATTAGCTCTTCTGTGCTCTGGGCGGCATTCGGAATGAACCACTCGCGCTTGGCACGTGTCAGGATGGTCTGCCGGCTGGGAAGGAAGCCGTCTGTGACAGCGAGGGCCGTGCGCAGCGGAGCCCGAATCCGTTGGCCTTGATGGTCGCTCTCGGCGATCATCAAGTTCAGCAGCGGCTGCTGGATGCCAGCCAGTGCTGCGAAGTCCTCGATCAATAGGACCAGTTCTTTGCCGTCGACAAGCAGGCCGCGACGGATGTCGTCGACGATTTCCTCGATAGTGCGCTGACCGAGTGCCTCGGAAAAGCGGAAAACGGTACGCAACGCGGGATCCAGTGCTTCCTGAAGGATGTCCGCGGCGAGTGGGCGACGCGCGCCGTCGTCCTTCGCCAGTTGCTGCAGCGCGTTCATCGTCGAGCGCTTTGCATCGGCCGATGACCAAGATTCGGGCACGATCAAGTCGTCGGGCACGAAGCGGCGCAGTTCGCCGGTCTGGGTTTCGCTGCCGCCTTCCAGAGTTTGGCGCACGATTCGCTCTAGCACTGCGCTGAACCAGCCGTCCTGTACATCGACGTCGCGCACCAGGTCGCGCAGTATCTTTATCAAGCCCAAGCGGTCGCGAGCGCCACGGTCGTCTACACCGCCTTCCCTCAGCGCCGTCATGCCTGCCATGTACTTGTGTTCGAGTTCTATACCAAGCGACGCAGCGAGCATGAGGCTGGCATCTCGGGTGTTGAGTTGCTCAACGGCCTTACTCAACTCGGCCTGCAGGTGCCGGTACGCATCGCCTTCGAGCGGCGCGAGGATGCGCTCTACGACCTGTCTGAGACTCGCGGTCTTGGGTACCAGGACGATGACCAACTGATCGCGCTTCGGATGGCGCTGCAGTTGTGCGTGCAGCCACCGCACCATGTGCGACTTGCCGACGCCGGAGTCACCTGTGATGGCAACCAATACCGCGCTGCCGTCGTCCGCAGGGCGCATCAGCGCTTCAAGAAGGTCCTGCTCGGTCGCGGGCTCTTCCGAAGCGCCGTTTGCAGAGCGGGTACGGAGCGGGCCGGGTTCGTGAACCGCGAGCAGCACGGCATCGTCAACGACTTCCGCTTCGGTGCGGATGCATTCGTCCACCTGCCGCTCGATGGGCCAATAGCGGTCGAGCGTCGTCATCAAGCAGCCCTCCGCGGGCGCCGAACCCAGCTGTAGCGCTGATCCGACCGTATCCCGTCTCGCCCGGTCAAAACAATGCTACGGCCAACGTCTGCCCTGTTTTCGAATTGCAGGGTTTGGTCGATCATGAGGCCAAACAGTGCGCGCGACAGCGAGGTAGACAATTGGCCTGCCTGTAGGGAAGGCAAGGCGTCCTTCTCGAGTTGCGCCTCGACAGCCATGCGGTAGATCCCACCGTCAAGTACCGGTAGTCGCAGGGCGAGACGTTCGACGAGGTCAACGGCCGGTATCTCCTCGCCAGTGTCGATGCACGCCGGCAACTCTTCACGGATTGCAAGCGTAGGGTCCACGTCCCCACCTCCAGGCTGGCGGACAAATCCGAGGAAGTTTCCCCAGAATTGCAGGCCGTTCTTTCGAGTGTCGTTCTGCATCAGGCGCAGGTCATCGTTGGCTACCTGCTTCAGCTCAAGTGACTGCGCTTCACTGAAGCGAAGTCGATACACGTCCTGCGCGAGCAGCCACGCTAGGGAGCGTGTGAGATCGGCAGCACGAGCGCTCTCGCGTGCCCAGAGATCTGGATTGTTTGCTTCGGACAGCGCGCACTCGCGGGCCGCGAAGCGAGCGGCGCGAACGATGTCGGCATCGTTCTTCATGGCTGTCTCGGGCTCTCGGTTGAGCACAACGCGATGACCAGAATCGTCCATCCGGAACAGCCCCAACTCGATCCAGCGGTTCAAGGTGACACGAGCCATGCGTGACTCCGCCACGACTCCGGGGGGTGCGACTATGTCGAGCACCTCATCAGTGGTGAGGGGTGACCGTGCGCTTGCCACGGTCGAGTACAAAACGACCAGCAAGTTGGGCAGGCCGTCCACGGTGAGATTGAGCAGGCTCATATGGTCATTAGATGCAGCAAGTCGGCTGCATGTACATGCGGGGTCGTGTCGATGAAGCGCCGCGCTGCATGGTGCGGGTGCTGCAGTTCCGATGGAATGATGAGGATTTCTAGCTGCGCTTCAGACAAGCGCAGGACTTCTGGCGCCGCCGGTGGCATCTCATTTCCCCAGATTACGATGCGCACCTCGCCCGTGCCCGCTGACCATTGGTCAGGCGCGTCTGCATCGATGGTGTCGATAAACACGTTGGCGCCGGCGGAGCGAGGCAATGCGCGAACGATGGCGGCGACATGGCGTTGCGCAAAACTTCGCTCTAGAGCAACGGTGTGACACCGCAACGCTCGTACCAGCACATTCACCAGGGCAGCGCAGGTTGCGGCATACGCAGACTGCGGAAGCACATCGATCACCAACAAGTTCGACGCCGCCCGTGGCAGCGTAAGGCGATCGAGCACCTCGAGCGAGCGGCTTGCGAAACGCGACAGGCGCGGCGCCACCGGTGGGCGGAAGTACACGCTATCGCCACGGTCAGCCCAATGGACAGGGCAACCACCGCAACAGACTGTCACCGGCACCCAAGTGCCCTGGTTGACCGAGTACATCTGCCGCAAGGCCTTGGCAATCTCGATATTGCCGGCGGCCACGGCCTGTATCGCCGCCAAGCCGCGCTCGCCAGCTTGGCGAACGACGTGCCGAGCGCGGGCCATACGGAAATTGAATACATCCGGGTCACGATGCCCGTCGTTGAGGATCCGAATCGCAGCATGGGTCGCATCGCCCAAGGTCTGCGGCGCCTCTTCGCTCTCTCCATGGCGAGCGGCGAGCGCGACCAACTCGATCAGCCCTGCACGCGCCATCAGCGTGAGCGCTCGCACATTCCAATCCCGACTGGCGTCAGATCGCATATGCAGGTGCGCTGGCAGCAGTGCCAGTTGTACCCACGACACGTCCGGCATGGCAATGTCCTGCTCGGCATGGTCGATGAGTATGGTCCAGCGTTCGTGGCCTTTCTCATCGCTAATCAGGCGTGGGAACGCTAAGTCACGCGCTTGCGCATAGTCCGACCCCGTATGCAGCAAAAGGGCAGCGCAAGCGCGGCCGTCACGCCCGGCGCGGCCGACTTCTTGGTAGTAGCGGTCCAGCGAATCGGGCAGCGTGGCATGGACGATGCTTCGCACGTCGTTCTTGTCGACGCCCAAGCCAAACGCGGAGGTCGCCACCATGCCGTCGAGTTCATTGGCACCCCACTGCTGGAGCAGTCGTTCGCGCTCAAGGGCGGAGGTCTCACCGGAAAACTTATCCACACGACGCAGACCGGCAGCGCGCAATTCGCGCAGCCACTCGTCCGCCTCGTCGGGTCTCGTGACATAAAGGATGAACGGGCGAGGTGTTAGTCGGACAGCCTCCAACACGCGGGCTCGGCGTTCGCCGTCGTCGCAATGCAAGAACGCATATCGGATTTCGGGGCGCAGGTGCACGGCCGAGACGACATGAGTGCGCTCCGGCGGCCCGAACAGGTTCTGTAGATCACGGATAGTGCTTCCGGTTAGGGTTGCAGACGCCAGCACGGCTCTCACCTCGTGACTGGGCGCTCGCGCGCGCAGCATCCGAACCAGCGCCGGCAGTAACTGAAAAGCCGGCCGGAAGCCGTTACCCCAACCGATTACCAAGTGCGCCTCATCGACGACTACCCGGTTCAAACGACCGTTCGCTGCGGCGTCCAGGAGCAATTCGCGCATGCCGCCGACAGCATATTCGGGCGACGTAAACAAGATAGGCTGCGCGCCCTGGCGGACCGCTCGCCAGACGGCGGTGCGTTGGTCCGACGTTAGGCCCCCGTGATAGGCCAATGGAGGTAGGTCGTGATTCGGATAACGTTCCTGCAGCAGCCTCCGCATGCGAGATGCTTGGTCAATGGCCAAAGCCACCGTCGGCACGATGGCCAGTGTCAGCAGGCCCTCCACTTCGATCAGCGGCGGCAGGTGCGCCAATAGGCTCTTGCCACTGCCGGTGGGCAAGTTCGCGATCAGGGTGTCGCCGGGTGGCAGATGGAGCAAGGCACGCACGGCCTCGCGCTGCCCCTCGCCCGTGTAGGTTGGCAGGCCCATCGCGTCGATCAGCAGTGGGTCCGCTGGTACGCTGGCAAATGGACGCGAGACAATGCCCTTGAAAGCATCGTCGTACAGGTCGGGCTGTCCAGGCAGGAATGACAGGCGTGGCCAGCGCGGTTGGACGAGCAGGGTTGCGCGGTCGTCGAGTACGTCGAATTTCGCGTCTTCCCAGGCCGCGGCAGACGGCCACCCAGTTCCGACCGGCACTCTCAGCCATGGCACTGCGTTCTCCTCGCCGGCAGCGCGCAACAGCGCGTGGCGAATCAGGCAAACGAGGTCGGCGCTTCCCGCTGTTGATGGGAATAGGCTTAGCCGACGGAGTACCTGGCGGATCCGCTCCATCAGCGGATCGTCCGCGACCTGCACCGGAACCTGCTCATCAGGCCATCGGGCACACAGTGCAGTCAGGGCGGCAACGTCGAACACCTCCCCGTGATCTCTCATCGCACAAACGGCGTGGATGCAGAAACGAAAAACGCTCCCGCCACGTCAGTTCGTACGGCTGGCTGGCTTATTGCCTCGACGAGCCGTATGTGCAGGAAGTACTCGGCATCGCGATCGCGGCGTTCAGCGGCTTGTGCCGCCCCACTGAGGCGGGCCATGCGCGACCCTAACTGTGCCACGCGTCTCTCGTGCTGGCGCTGCAAGGCGAGCAGGCCACGCTCTGTATGTTCACGCACCTTCTCATGTGCGGCGATGAATTCATGCGCGCGCTGCGCGGCTTGTTCGCAGTGCCGGCGCCATTCGACCGTCCACGGAACGTGATCTTGCATCTGCAAAATCTGCCAACGGCGAGGATTGAGGTTGAAATCTCGGCCGCTGCTGCCTTCTTCTGGTAGATAGTCCTCCGCCAGTTTGGCAGGCGGCACCATCGTCGTAGCGCCGGCGACGTCGACCCACACAGTGTGAAACTGCGGCGGGAAGTGCTGCTCGGCGCGGCGGGACAGGGCACGGCCGTCGTCATCTTGAGGCGCCGGTAGATCGGGCTCGATGAGGAAATCGAAACGGAACCACAAGTCGATACCGCTCGCGTCTCGCGCCTCGAATTTAGGTCGGTGCCGCCACATCGCGAATACCCGGCCGCGGTCATCGCCCAGGCAGAAAGAGTGCAACGATTCGACTAGCGGATCGCCATAACGCAGCGAGCGCAGGCCACGCGCGCGGCCCTCCTTCGACAGCACAGTGTTGCGCCGGAACGCGTAAGGGTAGGTGAGCGGCGAGCGCGCTGTGCTGTGGCGGGTCTCGGTGTCGATCGTTCCGAGGAACTGACTCACGAAATCAGTCAGTGACAGCAGCGTATGGTGAGTACTGTCTCGCGTGTAGTTCAGGCGAAACACACCGTCGCCTGGAGGCAACGCCCCGGCCCATTCCTCCGGCCGGCGGCGGAACAGCAGCGTGGTAAGCGCGAAGCCTTCGAACGCCTCGCGCCAAGCCCGCCAGTCGTCGTCTACTGTTTCCAAATCATCGAATGCATCGCTCTGCGGGTCGCCCATAGCGTCGAGCGCATCCTGCTGATCGATGCGGCGACGTTCGCGGACCGCCCAACCTGCCGGCCCGGCAAGTTGCGCCTTCCAGCGCAGGAGGCCGTCCACGCCCTCATTGCACCAGTCGGTGACGGCGGTGCTCAGAGTCTCTTCCACGAGGTACTGCAAACTTGCCACTGACGTGTCGAACACTTGCAGGCCGTCGGCGAGACAGGCCAGCCACGCCTGCTCCGCCGGATCGTCGGTACAGACCGGCGCAAGCGAGCGAATTGCGTCGCCTGCACCGAAACGGTCCAGCCGGCCAAGCCGCTGCTCGATGCGGTTCGGCGTAGCCGGCAGGTCGAAGTGCAGCGCCACTTTGCGACCACCATGCAAATTGAGGCCCTCCTCCGCACTTGCGTCGCAGACCAACACCCGACAGCGTTCGGGTTCGGTGAGAAAGCGGCGCCACGGTTCTGCAATATCTTCTTCAGCGGATTCGGAATCGATGCAGGAATGGCGCAGCACTTCGATGTCACGGCTCAAATTGCTTTGGAGCGCTTCGGACAGCCCGTCCGCTGTTCGGGCCTGGTCGCAGAATACGACAACCTGCAACCCCTTCGACTCTAGGCAGCGCCGGACCGCGTTGACCGCTGCGCGCTGCCGCACCTGGTCCTGAATGCTTTCGCCGGTGAGCGCGTCTACGCGCCGCGCTAGCTCCCGGGAACGAGTGTCGTCGATGCTGGCGGCTTGCAGGGCCGCGTCGACTGACTCGCCACCGGCATGGTGGACAGCGGCAGCGAAAAGCACTTGAGCGACTGGCGTTATCAAGTCTGCGTTGAGCAGGTGCACGCGCAGTTCGTCCAGCACCTGCTGACGCTCGCGCCGCCAAGCACAAGCGTATGGCAATTGCTCGAGCCCGTCGCGCGGAGGAGTCGCCCAGGGAACCGCTTTACGCCGGTTGCGCAGAATGCGGCGGTGCAGTTTGTAGGTTTCCGTGAGATGGGCGCGCAGTTCGTTGAGAGCCGTCAGGAAGTCTTCGTCGTCTTCGTCGGGCAGCGCTTGGACTATGCGTCGAAGCGACTCGACACGCTGCATAAGCGTCGGGTCGTCATGGAAGGAATCCTGCAGACGGTCGAGGTCATCCTCCATCGAGAGCACGTTTTCCGGCACCAGCGACGCTGCCAGTTCCGCTACCAACTGACGAGACTGCACGCGGCGCCCGAAGCCGGCCAGATCGTCAAGCGGGAACACGACTGGATCGAGTAGATGCAATATGCGTAGGAAACCGGCGGTGTCCGACAAAACTGGCGTGGCGGACAAAAGTAACAGTCGCGGCACGCGAGATGCGTGGCGCCGTAGCAATTCGTAAAGCGAATGAGCGCCTGCGTGGGTCGCGCGCGAGAGGTGATGGGCCTCGTCGACGACCAGCATGCCGGTGGCCGTCATGCGGGCTTCGATCCGCCCTAAGTCGTCGGAAGGAACGACGAACACGAAATCGTCTAGCCAGTCCCGCAGGCCGAAGCGCTGTACCAGTTCCTTGCGCCATTGGGCGACCAGTGGTGGCGGCACGATAATCAGCACACGTGCATCGGGCGAATCAAGTACGTACTGACGCACCAGCAATCCGGCCTCGACGGTCTTGCCCAGGCCGACTTCGTCGGCCAGCAGGTAGCGCTGGACGGGATCTTGCAGCACTCGCTGCACCACGTTGAACTGGTAGTCCGCCAATTGAACCGATGACGACAGCAGCGCGCTCATCCCGCGGCAAGCCGCTCGTTGGGCGGTGACCGCTCGCATGAAGCTCGAACGCGCCTCGGCGAATCGCGGCGTCTCGGTGACGTGGCGGGCCAAAAATTCCGTCGGATTTACGATCGGCTTGCGCCAGCGCACCCACAATTCGGTGCGCGGCACGTTGGCAGCTTGCTGGTTCGGAAACGCGACCAAGCAAACCGAACCCTCGCCGTCCACAATGCGGCCGACCTGCCAGCGGCCGGTCTCTTCATCGAATCGGAAGACCCGGGTTTGTTCGGGCAAGGCGACAGGACGTAACGCGGAGACGTGGGCTTCAATCTGAAACGGCGCGGATTCACCGGGCACGTCGAAGTAGGCAACCGTGGCGCGACTGCCTGTCAGCTCAATGATCTTCCCGATGCCGAGGGCGCCGCCCAGCTCAGACGCGACCTTGACGAACGAACCGATGGCGACCTGTGCTTTGGTCGCCGCCTTCATGGTCTCCATCCCTGACCTCTGCTCTTCTGTTTTCCCAAATGTAGCTGAACGTTATTCTGCAAACGTGACGGTGACCCAGCTGGTGAGCCGCCGCGGCACAAAAATTGTTCCAGGATTGCGATGTCTTGCACACGCGCGTTCGCTACATTCCGGCCTCCAAGTACACTGGATGCATGAACAGCCCCGACGATTTTGCGAACGGCGCACCGGTGGGAACCGGCGGCGGGGCCACGCCGCCTGCCGTTCACCGCGCGTCGAATGCCTTCGGATCGCCCGGCACCGATTCCACGGTCCGGCGAATCGACCTGAACGAACAACTCATCCGCCATCCCGACGCCACCTTCATCATGCGGGCGGGCGGCCAGGACATGCGCGGCGCCGGGATCGACGACGGCGACGTCCTGCTTGTGGACCGAGCCCTAATCGCGCGCCACGGCTCCGTGATCATCGCGGTGGTCGACGGTGAACTCGTGTGCCGGCGCCTCGAGCAGCCCAAGGGCGCCGGAGGTCGTGCAACGGCTGGCTACCTGGTGGCCGACGGTTCAGCGGCTGCGCCCGTGGCCATCACCGCGGAGACGCCGCTCGAAGTCTGGGGCGTCGTGACGAACGTCATCAAGTCCCTGGCCTGAACGTCCGGCGATGTACGCCCTCGTCGACGGCAACAACTTCTACGTGTCCTGCGAACGCGTGTTCGCGCCGCGGCTCGTCGGCAAGCCGGTAGTCGTCCTCAGCTCCAACGACGGCGCGTGCATCGCGCGCAGCAACGAAGCCAAGGACATCGGCGTGAAGATGGCGCAGCCCTGGTTCCAGGTGCGCCACCTCGAG
>FSWB01000429.1_pt1 | contig 23655 bp, 22 predicted proteins | sample 1637871 | NCBI WGS metagenome assembly FSWB01 (sample SAMEA3914789, study PRJEB12502) | metagenome | biome: forest; material: soil | place: Canada | collected 2011-07-03 | depth 0.3 m
CGGCCGATGAACTGGCCCAGCAATGTCTGGTCCAGACCGATTGGGTTGGCCACGGGCACCAGCACGATTTCCGCGGCAATGGCGCCTTGCTCTTCCAGCACCGCCAGCCGCTGCTTCAGCTGCAGGGCCGCAAGCATTGCGGGCGTCTCATCCGCATGCAGGGCGGCCTGAATGTAGATCTTCTGCTTTCCCGGCTGGCCGAAATGAAAGCTGGTCAATTCACGTGCGGTGCCGGCACTACCCTTGAGAAGCGAAGTGGAGCGGATTTCCATAGAAAGATGACGGCGTCGTGAAGATTTGTTGACGCATGGTACGAGCCAAGTCGAGCTCGGAACAGAGACGATTTAGCTATCACGATCACTTTTTCAGATCACCAGATTTACCCCTTCAAACTGGGTTAGTTGAGCAATGTCGTTAGCACCGAGGCTGGATTTCCGCGCGACGAAGTGGTGCAGGATTCGATGACGCAGAGGCGCCCCCAATTCCGCGTCCCGCGGTTGATTCGCCTCCTCCACAAGCTCAAGGAGAGCTCAATGCGACACCCCCACACGGCCTCGCCTATTCACGCACTGCATCCTTTCGATCCTGATGGGATCGACACTCGCGCAAGGCGGCCCGCCAATGGTCACCGACGACCCCGACACCCCCGGAGACGGTCACTGGGAAATCAATATCGGCGCGATCTCATCGCGCACTATCCGACGCCGGGATAGCGGCTTGTAGACATCCCGGCTGAACCCGCCCAGGGACTGGAAGGTCGAAAACCGCTTCGCGAGCTTCGCGCGAATTCGACAGCGCAGCTTCCCGTCATAGCTGCGCCCGTTTCAGCCCCGGGTCTGACTGCGTATTCCGCTTTATTCGGTCCTCAGCTCCGTCTGAAGTCAGCCTCAGAAGGTGCTCGAACCGCACTCGCTCAGCTCGCGGGAAGGCCTTGGTCTCGATTGACGAGTGCCCGAAAGGGCGCCCCAGCTCGCATGCCTGACCGGCCGGTCGCCATCGGGAGGCCCGCACGGCCTCAATGGCGGCCAAAGCACAAGCCGCGACTCACGTCCGCGTCGCCGAGACAACGAGCAAATGAAACGGAAGCGTCAGTAGCGCAGCCCCCCCGACGCCTAGGAGCCAGAGGAGAACGAACCAAAGTACCCGCTTCAGCCGAGCAATACGCTGACTGCGATCGACTCCTGACATCGCCACTCCTTTCACATGGGGCAAACGTTCACCCTCGACGCCGCTCGTGTAGTTCACCGACCGATCGCTTGAGGGCTCCACTGAGCGTACCCTGACCGCCAGGCTCCGCTACAGCCTTAGTGCCCGTTTTCGCGGCCATTCAAGATCTCGGGCACGAGAGTCTTCAGCAGATCCGTGAGCATGCGGATGCGTGGCAAGGAAGGACGCTGGGCCAACGTCAACATGTTCAGCTCGACTTGAGGCAACGCAAGCGAGGGCAGAACTCGCACGAGGCGCCCCGACTGAAGCTCGTCAGCGCAGGCAACCTGCAGCACGACCCCCATTCCCGCACCCGCCAGAATCATCTCGTACATCGGGCGCCAGTGACTAGTGGTCATCAGCGACTGAACAGACGCGACACTTGCGCGGCCTTTGTCGTCCAACAAGGTGATCTCTGCGTTGTCGAAGCTTCCTTTGACGCGCAAGAACGGAAGCTGCACCAGGTCAGACGCGTCTCGAATCGACGCCATTCGAGCAAGGAGACCCGGCGATGCAACCAAGACCTGCTCCAAATGGCCCAGCGGGCATGCGACGAAGCTTCCCTCGCTCAAGCGTCCGATCCGGAACGCAATGTCAACCCCTTCGGTGACGAGATCAATCGCGTTGTCGTTCAGAACCAAGTCGATGTTCAGATCCGGATGGAATTCGTGAATCCGTGTCATGACCTTGGGGAGCACGGCATCGCCCAGGCAGTGGGGTGCGGCGATACGCACAAGCCCCTTTAGCAATTGCTTGTTTTGCGAGACCTCGGCGACAGCCCGCTCGACGGCGTCGAGGGCCTTCTTGCTCCATTCGTAGAAAATCTCACCCTCGGAGGTGCACTTGAATGCGCGAGTGCTCCTCATCAGGAGGCGGCAGCCCAGGTGCTGCTCGAGACGGTCAATGCGCTCGCTCACGGCAGGCTGACCCAGGTCGAGGTCCCGCGCCGCCCGAGAAATTCCTTCCCGCTCGACGACCCGGACGTAGACGCGCATCGCTTCAAACAGGTTCACAGGCCACAGCCTCTCGACGCGCCGAACAAGTTCGTGCGCACCTCGTAGGCTCGCCAACTCATCTTCACTTGTGCCATTTCAGACCCTCTCAATCTGCAGGCCATAAGCGTGCCGGTGAGCGTGAGATATGGGAATGCACACAAGAGGCATATCCGGAAGAGCACAGTTCGTTTGGCTCCGAACGAAGCCGTCCAACGAAGCCGCAGCCTGCAACCAGGTGCCGCCCGCACATGAAGCATTCCTCGCGTACCGCATGCAGGAGTTCGTCGCGCCAGAACAGCGGACGGCCGCGCTTGTTGCTCCTGCCATCAGCCGCCCACGAGGGACATGCGAACCGTCGGGTAGCGTCGCTGGCCACCGCTCTTCAGCGCGACCGCCCGGACTTCGGAATACCTGTCTTCGCGCGCACTCCACCGCGAACGCAGGGACTGCGCCAGCTGCTCGAAGGAGGTGTCCTCTTCCAGCCAAGGCCTGAGATCCATGCCTTCGACAGCAAAGAGGCACGTGTAGAGTTGCCCATCCGATGAGACACGGGCCCTCGTGCAATCGCCGCAAAAGGGCTGTGACACGCTGGCAATGAAGCCGATCTCACCAGAATCATCGGCATGCGCGAAATTGGCCGCAGTGCTGGCTCGACTCTCAGGAACCAGCGGGATCAACGGGTAGCGCGACTCAACCATCTCGCGCATCTCCAACGCGGTGATGACCTTATTCGAGGACCAGGCAGCCGCACCACCGACATCCATGTACTCGATGAACCGCAGCACTACCCCGGTTCCTTTGAAGAACCTCACCAGCGGAAGAATCTGATCGTCATTGACGCCGCGCTCGATGACCGCATTCACCTTGACGGGAGTCAGCCCCGTAGAGCGAGCCCGAAAGATGCCGTCCAAAATTCGCGCCACTGGAATGTCGGTGTCCGCCCTCCGCCGAAAGGCCGTGTCGTCGAGCGCGTCCAGGCTCACGGTGACACGCGACAACCCTGCATCGCGCAATGCCTGGGCCTTCGAGCCCAACAACGTGCCGTTGGTGGTAAGTGCAATCTCCATAGGATTGCCGTCAATCGTCTTGAGCACCGCTAGCCGCTCGACAAGGGTTTCCAGGTCACGCCGCAACAACGGTTCGCCGCCAGTAAGGCGGATCTTCTTGACTCCAATCGACGCAAAAGCCTTCGCAAGCTTGGTCATCTGCTCAAACGAGAGTCGCTTCGACGGCGGCAAGAACGCGTAGTCGGGCCCAAAATCTTCGCGAGGCATGCAGTACGTGCATCGGAAATTGCATTGATCGATAACCGACAGCCGCAGATCCTCGAGCGGCCTCCCAAGGCGATCAACAAGGCGAAGCCTGGCTCTGTCGATCGAGCGAACTTCATCAGTGCTATGCACTGACCCGGGTTCAATGGTTTCGTTCACGATTTGGTAGGCTCACGATAACTGCGCAGCGATGAAGCATCAATTTGGTTCACTTTTCCCCAATCGAAGCGGCGCTGACTTGCGCACCGCGGAGCGCTCGCGGGTCAATGCCGTCAGGAGCGCCGCGATAGCTCCGCTCGATGCCTCAGGTCATCTGGAAGGCGTTCTTTGACACGAAGGGCTCGGGCACCTCATGTCCACATAGTTCGTACACGGAGCGCTCTATGCCGCGGGCTACTGAGTCCAGCGCCAACGCGTTCGGTGCGAGTCCGAACGGATCAGCAATCTCGTCGGCGATGGCCTCAAGCGCAATCAGCGTGTAGGACAAAAACACGCACAGCAAAGGCGTAAAGAACTCCGTTGAATCGACCAGGCCGAAGGGCAGCAGCATGCAGTAGGTGCAGACCGTTCGGTGCAGCAAGACGCTGTAGGCAAACGGAATCGGCGTCGAAGCGATGCGTTCACAGCCGCCGATGACCTTGCCAAGCTCATTGAACTGGACATCGAGCGTCCAGAAGCGGGCATCCGACAGGGCGCCAGAGTCATTGAGCTGGGTCAAGCGCTCGCGAAGTGCATGCAGAACCGCAATGGGCTGGTAGTTCTTCTTGCACAGGGCATCAGCCTGTTCGGCGCCCAACAAGCGAACCAGGTCTTCCCTAGGGTCTGTACCACGCAGCTCGTGCTTGAGCGCGTAGACACAGGCCACCAGCATGTTTGCCGTCGGCACGGTCATCGAGTGGCCGGGCAGATAGCACAGCGTCTGAGACATGAGGGAACGCGAGGCGATCAGCGCGTTGCCCCAAAGGAATCGCGCCTCTTTGAAGCGCTCGTAGCTAGCGGTGTTGCGGAAGCCGACAAAGATCGCCAGCGTGAAGCCAAATAGCGTGAGCAACGACGCGTTGAGCGGAATCTTCTCACCGAAGATGCGCCCTTGGGTCGCCACAGCAAGACCACTGATGGCCGCCATCAGTACCAGTTGCGGAAGAATCGACCGCAGAACCGATCCGTGCCAAACGAATAGGAGTTGGATCCAGTTCTGCTTCGGTCTGACGATCATGTTGCGTGGCGGGTGAACATTGCGTGATGAGGCATCGAGTTGTCGCGAGGATCGCAGCTCCTAGTGGTAGCCCGCGTCGCCCTCGCGTACCTTTCCACGAAATACTCGGTATTGCAGCGCGTTGTAGACGAGGATGATGGGCAGAACGATGACCGTTCCAACGAGCGCGAAGGCCTGGCTGGAATGACTCGACGAGGCGTCCCAGATGGACAGGGACGGCGGGATGATGTTCGGCCAGATGCTGATCACGAGCCCCGTGAATCCCAGAAAGCAGATCCCAAGCGTCAAGAGGAACGGCGACGCCTCGTGCTTGAGGCGCACGGCTCGAAAGATGCCGAATACGCACGCGACGACGAGTACCGGAACGGGCAGGAACCAAACCAGGTTTCCGCTTCCAAACCATCGATCGGCCACGGCGGGCAAGCCCAGCACTGTCCACAGACTCACGAGCAACACGACTGTGAACAGCATGCTCACCAGGGGAAGCATCAGTCGCCGCATCTTTCGTTGCAGCTCTCCGTCTGTTTTCAGGATGAGCCAGCCACACCCGAGAGTCGCGTAGGTCACAAGCACACCCATGCCGCAGAACACGCTGAATGCGGACAGCCAGTCAAACGGGCCTCCGGCAAACTGGCCATTCACGATGCGGATACCTTGCAACAGCGACCCCAGGACAACCCCTTGGCAGAAGGCGGCCAGCGCCGATCCGCTGATAAAGGCCAAGTCCCAAAGAGTCTGTGTTCTCTTCGATTTGACACGCAGCTCGAACGCGGCTCCGCGAAAGATCAATCCGATGACCATCAGAATCAACGGGAGATAGTTGGCAGGCAAGAGCGTGGCGTACACGACGGGGAACGCCCCGTAGAGTCCTGCGCCACCCAGTACCAAAAACGTCTCATTGCCGTCCCAGACGGGCGCGACGGTGTTGAGCATGACTTGCCGGTCCGACTTGTTTTCGGCGAAGAACGGAAAGAGCAAGCCAATGCCCAAGTCAAACCCGTCAAGCACAACGTAGAGGAAGACGCCCAGGCCGATGATGGCAGCCCAAACCATAGGTAGATCGATTTGCATGGCCTTGCCCTCCTCCGACTACTTGAACGACTGCGACAGCGCCCGATTGCTCAGGCCCGGATACTCTGGATCGTCAACGTGCTCCGTCTCAGATGAGGGGCCTCGCCTCATCAGCTTCATCATGTAGTAAACGCCCATTCCAAAGACAAGGATGTAGACGACGACGAGGATGAGCAGAGACACGCCAACCTGCTGACTGCCGATCGGCGAGACGGAATCGACCGTCCGCAGCACACCGTAGACGGTCCATGGTTGACGGCCGACCTCGGTGGTGACCCAGCCAGCAAGCAACGCCACAAGCCCGGACGGCCCCATCAAGAGCACCAGCCGTTGGAACCAGCGTGCTTCGTAGAGTCGCCCGGCCTTGCGCAGCAAGAGACCGAGCACAGCGGTCAGAAGCATCAGCATGCCCAGGCCGGCCATCAGGCGAAACGACCAAAACAGGATCGGCGAGTACGGCCTGTCTTTCGCTGGAAACTCCTTCAAACCGCGGATCTCGCCGTTCCAGGAGTGCGTCAAGATGACGCTACCCAAATGAGGAACCTGCAGCGCATAGCGCGTCTCCTCGGCGTCCATGTCCGGGAGACCGAAGAGGTTGAGGGACGTGCCGCCCTTCTCCGTCTCCCAGAGGCCTTCGATGGCAGCGATCTTGGCCGGCTGGTATTCGCGCGTGTTCAATCCGTGAGCGTCACCGACGAGAATTTGAGTCGGCGTGAGCAGCAGCAGAATCCACAGCCCCATCGAGAAGCAGATCTTGACCGCTTTGTCCCGACGTCCTCTCAGAAGGTGCCAGGCGCCGCACGCAGCAACGATGAAGCCCGCGACGATGAACGCCGCAATCGTCATGTGCGCAAGGCGGTAGGGGAACGAAGGATTGAAGACGATCTTGAACCAGTCAACGGGCACGATCAGCCCGTTTTCCAGCGCAAATCCCTGAGGCGTCTGCATGAAGCTGTTGGAAGCCAGAATCCAGAACGTCGAAATGAGCGTTCCGACGGCAACCATGAGCGTTGCAAAGAAGTGTGCCCGAGGCCCCACGCGCTGCCACCCGAACAGCATGATGCCAAGGAACCCGGCCTCAAGGAAGAAGGCCGTCAGCACTTCGTAGGTCAGCAAGGGGCCTGTAACGTTGCCGGCGACACGCGAGAATCCGCTCCAATTGGTTCCGAATTCATAGGCCATCACCACGCCAGAGATGACTCCCATGCCGAAGCCGATGGCGAAAATCTTCGACCAAAACAGGAACAGAGTCTTGAAGACACGATCCCCGGTGCTCAGCCAACGCCACTCCAGCACCGCAAGGAAGCTCGCCATTCCGATGCTGATCGCCGGAAAGACAATATGAAATGACACGGTAAATGCAAACTGCAATCGCGCAAGATGAAATGCGTCGAAGATTTCCATACTTGTTTCCAGTGACTTGAGCATGCAGGACTGGCGCTACCCTCGCAGGCAGAGACTGTCCAAGCACGAGAATTCGAGCGTGACTCGACTTCGTTTGGGCCTCGTACTGCGCCTCCAATTGGAGGCGTCCCGGACTGCAATGCTCAGGCCGCCTCGGTAATCTCTTCTTCCGCGGCTGCCCCAGCGTTCGTGCCCGCCTCCGAGCGCAAGATGCGCACAGGCGTCGACTTGTAGGATGGCGTCCCACTGTCCTTGTCAAGGTAGTCCAGCGGAACCAGCACGTTAGCTTCCGGGTAGTACGCCGCCACCGAGCCTGGTGCGATGTCGTACTCGATTGCCGTGATCTTGTTGAGCCGCAGCGTCCGACGGGGGGAGATAGTCTCGATATCCACCAGGTCGCCGTGCTCGAGTCCGCGAGCGTCGAGGTCCACGCGATTCATGAAGAGGACGTCGCGCCGGCCGAAAACGCCCCGATATCGATCGTCCAAGCCGTAGATGGTGGTGTTGTACTGATCGTGGCTGCGAATGGTGATGAGCCGCAGGACGTTGTCCGTTCCCAGCAGGTAATTTTCATGAACGCCACTGAAGACCGAGAAGACCGCCTTGCCCGATGGCGTCGTCCATTTGCGCTCGGTTGGCGGAAGAGGCAGCCGAAAGCCGCCAGGTACCCGGATTCGCTCGTTGAAGTTTTCGAATCCATCCACCGTCCGTTCAATCACGTCTCGAATTCGGTCATAGTCGGTCACCAACCCGAGCCAGTCAACCTTGCTGTTGCGAATGGTGGCGCTCGCCATGCCTGCCACGATGGCGGGTTCGGAGCGCAGATGCTCCGACGCCGGCTTGAGCCGGCTGGCCGAAGCATGCACCATCGACATTGAGTCCTCCACAGTGATGGACTGCGTAAGACCACCTTGCAGGTCAAGCTCGGTTCTGCCAATCACTGGAAACAGGTAGGTCTCCTTGGCAACGAGGAGGTGCGAGCGGTTGAGCTTCGTGGCCAGGTGCACGCTCAGGTCTAGATTCTTCATGGCCGGAAAACACTGCGTCGGGTCCGGCAGTGCGACAGCGAAGTTCCCGCCAAGACAGATCAAGGCTTTCGCAGACCCATCGATCATGGCCTCCATGGCCTTCACGGCATCATGACCATGCGCCCTGGGCAGCGTGAAGCCGAACACGTTCTCCATGCGAGCCAGGAAAGCCTCGGATGGCTTCTCCGTGATGCCCACTGTGCGGTCGCCCTGTACGTTGGAGTGTCCCCGCAGTGGGCAGATCCCCGCGCCAGGCTTGCCGAAGTTTCCTCGCATGAGCAGCAAATCCGCAATGAGGCGCACATTGGCCGTGCCGGTGTTGTGCTGCGTGATACCCATGCCGTACGTGATGATGGTCGCGTTCGACTTGGCATAGGCAGCGGAGACCGCCTCCAGCTGAGCGCGTGTGAGCCCGCTTTCCCGCTCGATGTCCTGCCACGCAGTCGATCCGAGATCGGCGACCAGTGCGTCGAAACCTTCGGTGTGCACGGCGATGAAGTCGCGGTCGAGGACGTTGCCCTGCTTGGCATCCAGTTCCAGCAGCCCCTTCATCACGCCCTTGAGCGCTGCGGCATCGCCACCTGCCTTGACCTGGAAATAGGTCGACGCAATGTTGGTCGAGCTGTAGGTCGCCATTTCCACCAAGTCTTGTGGATCGGCGAATCGCTCCAGTGCGCGCTCGCGCAACGGGTTGAACACGATGATCGGCACCTTGCGGCGCGCGGCCTCGTGCAATGTCCCCATCATGCGGGGGTGGTTGGTGCCTGGGTTGTGGCCCATCGAGATGATGAGTTCGGTCTCATCGAAGTCGGCCAACGAGACCGTGCCCTTGCCGATGCCGATCGACTGGGGCAGGCCGACACTGGTGGGCTCGTGACACATGTTCGAGCAGTCGGGAAAGTTGTTTGTCCCGAACTCGCGCGCAAACAGTTGAAACAGATACGCCGCCTCGTTCGAGGCGCGCCCAGAGGTATAGAACTCCGCCTGGTCGGGCGAGTCGAATCCGCGCAAAATCTCACCGATGCGCTCGAACGCGACCTCCCATTCGACAGGCCGGAACCTGTCGGTCGAGGCGTCGTACACCATCGGGTGAGTGAGTCGGCCGAAGTCCTCCAACTCGTGGTCGGAGAGTTCGAGCAGCGACGAGACCGTGCGCTGCTCGAAGAACTCAGGCGTCACCCTCTTGGTCGTCGCTTCCCAAGTGACGGCCTTTGCTCCGTTCTCGCAGAACTGGAAGGTCGAATGGTGCTCCTTGTCCGGCCAGGCGCAGCCCGGGCAGTCGAATCCGGTCGGCTGGTTCGTCCTCATCAGCACGATGGGTGCGGCGATGGTCTCCATCTGTTGGCGTACCGCCTGAGCCGTCGCCTTGAGCGCACCCCAACCACCGGCGGGTCCGTCGTAAGGCCGGATACCTGGCACTTCACGTCGCTTGGTCATTTGATACCTCCGTAAATCGTCCCAGTTGCGCAAGGAGCACGCCGCTGCTGGCAAGCCCGTCTCGGCTCAGCGCTGTCTTCTGGAGTCAATATAGCCAGTCAGCTGCGGAACGCCCGCACAGTGCGCGCACAATTCAAAGAGCACAGTTGATGCCAAGCGATGTGTCCAAATAGGACAGGCCGACGACCCGCGTGCTTGCGTCCCCGGTACTGGGCCGCGAAGCCTCGCCAAGGCGCAAGGACGATGCGTGATCCGTGCCTTGCATGTTGTGCTGCTAGCCACATTGAAATCCGTGCTCGAATCGACCTCCTCTGCACTCGTCTTCTCACGCCAGGAAGAATGGCGTCTTCTCGTCAACCGCAAGACATGGCGTCGCTGCCGACGTCAGCCCACCGCCCGGCATCGGACTTTGACTTGAAGACTCCAGGCGCTCAACGTCAGTCGCAGCTCTCGGCCACTTTCGCTCCCCGAATTCGGCCGCTCCGCAGCGTTCCAGACGTAGGGCGCGCCGCGACGCAAAGCACCGGGTGGCGAGACGCGGGTCGGAACGACTCGAACTCCTTGGCCAAACACTTCAGTGCCCTCCGAAGAGTCGCTATGGGGCTATGCCCACTGATTCTATGGAGCCATCACACAATGCGTAACGCTGCACTTTCCGATGACAGATATCGTACCGAAAGATGCCAACTTAGGGTAGCCGGCGGCCGTAAGCGGAGAGTGCACCCACGAGGCGTGCGAGACAATGAAGACACCGAGGTCCATGATGTGCACGAGCCAATGAGCCCGGGCAGGAATCACTCTTTCGGCACTCAGAATCGAAACCTTTGAAGGCCTTCCTCGATGTCATCGCTTCTCGATCCAAACGAGCCCATAGGCGCTCTTCTTCTCGGTGCGATCTTCATCGTCATCGGGCTCTTGTTGACGTGGTTGGTCCGGCGCTTGTGTCAAGCCGCACTTCGTCATGACCGCTCCGATCGCATCGACCAAATCACCCTGTCGTTCCTCAGTCATCTCGCCACCCTGGTGGTATGGCTTTTGTTGATGACGTTCTATGCGCATGTCATTCCGGCGCTCCACCGGCTCGGCACGGCACTGTTGACGGGCGTCAGCCTGATGTCCGTCATCGCGGGATTCGCCGCCCAGACTACGCTTGGCAATCTGGTGGCCGGGATCAGTCTCGTCCTGTACAAGCCGTTCCGACGCGGCGATTGGCTGCAACTCCAGTCTCCTGCCGGTGTACAGATCGGCGAGGTCGAGGACATCTCGCTGGGCTATACGGTATTGAAGATGGAAGACCAGCGTCGGATCATCATCGCCAACGGCGTCATGGCGCAGCAGACAATAGTCAAACTGGCCCCCGCACCCTCTCAGCCAAGTGGGACGCCGTAGCGAGCAAGACAATCCGCGTCTTCAAGACCCGTCGAACTGGCCGCTCAGGTGCCCCCGAATTTCGCAGCTGCCGCCTTGGACATGGCCGAGGTGGCCATGCGTTTGCGCCACGTTCTGGCGCGGCCACTCGATTTGACTGACCCATCGTGGCACCGGCAGCATCCGGCCGGCATCGAGACCATGCGATCGGGATTGGGGCCGATCGCCAAGCAGATTGGGGATGTTCGGCATCTTCGGTAGACCGAGGCCGTACGCTCATGAAGATGAAGGATGGCCGCAGGATCATCAATGCCAACGGCGCAATGGCGCAGTGGCGCAGTGGCGCAACAGACCATGATCAAACTGCTGTCGCCGGCTTCGTCGCCCGGCACGAAGTAGCAGGGACTGAGTCGAGGCTCCAAGTAGGCCGATTCGAGGGACTCGCAGCGAGCGAAAGTCTAGAGAAAAGGACCGGTCTGAACCGCCGGACGCATTCAGCGGGCCGCCTGGCCGCCGGGGGAAGCGCGCCAGCCAGATTCCAGCTGCTGGGCATCCTCTGCAGAGCGTGGCTTGACGGTCATCAGAATACCGCCCGACTTGATGTCGTCGTGGTATCGCTTGACCCGCTCCTCGGGAATGCCCCAGCCAATCAGCGCGCCGAGCAAGCCGCCGCCGGCAGCGCCTGCCCCTGCACCGGCGAAGGCCGCCACCAGGGGTCCAGCCAAGACCAAGCCCGCCTCGGGAACAACGAGCGAAGTCCCGATGGCTGCAGCAGCTGCGCCAATTGCGATGACAGTCCCAGCGATCGCCCCGCCAATCCCGGCTCCTTCGGCGGCCCTGCTCCCTAACACGGTCTCGAGCACGTGCTCGCCAAAATGCTTGGCGTGTGTCTCGTCACTCATGACCATGCCGACCTCGCCCGTGTATCCAAGGACACGCGCATGCTGGTAAGCACGCTCTGCACTCCAGCGGTCAGGGAAGAGTTGGGTAACGGGAGGGTGCATTGAGTCCATGTGTCTTGCTCTCTTTCGGCTCTTACTGATGTGTGGATACCGTCGACGGGTCTGCCGCGAGTTCCTGCAACGCAACAAGGCAAACCGGCAGTCCCCTGGAGATCATCGCCGACATGAGCTCCGCATGATGCCGTTTCGAACGCTGGCGCATCCCTTTGGAAGTCCAGCTAGGCTCAATGTAGTGACTCTCCGGCCCACCGATATTTCACTTGCAGGAATTCTCGAAGTGCACAGTTGAGACACAGGAGTACGGCCCTCCGGCTACACCCAACCGCGCCCAGACGAGGTCACCAACCCCCATGGGTCTGGCGTCGAGCGAAGCCATCTGTGCAAGCAATTGAGCAACGCTTCGTGCGACAAAGGCTTGGTGAGGTAGTCATCCATACCCGCAGCCAAGCACCGTGCACGGTCGCCTGGCATGGCGTGCGCCGTGAGCGCCACGATGATAAGGTGAGCCCCGCGGGGTATCGAACGCAGGAAACGCGTTGCCTCGAGGCCGTCCATTTGCGCCATCTGGACGTCCATGAAGAGCAGGTCGAATGCCACGCCGCTCTCGACGAGCGCAATGGCTTCCTGCGCGCTGGACGCCACCGTCACCCGCACGCCTGCCGCCTTCAGGAATTCACTCGCGATGAGCGAGTTGACCTCGTTGTCTTCAACCAGCAAAACATGTCGTGGAGTGCCACCAAGCAGCATTTCAGCGCCAGGCTCGAATGCTGAGTTGCCAATGAATCGCATCGTGGCCCCGACTCCAGCCAGAATGGTGTCAAGCAACGAGGACGGAGTCGTCGGCTTGAGTATCAGGCCGCCCAGGTTCGCGCCCCTGATACCTTGCTCAGTAGCCATGTAGTTTTCCGCACTGATCATGATGAACTCGGTGCGAGAACCAGGCGCCAGCGCACGCATGCGCGCTATCACCTCCAATCCGCTGACCTCTGGAAGGCCCCAGTCCACCAGCACCAGGTCGAATCCTTCCCCCATTTCTTCAGCTCGAACGAACCCATCGATTCCTGCCTCCGAGCTTGCAAAACCAAGCGCAACGATGTCGAACGACTGCAGGATTTCACAGAGAGCTTCGCGGGATGAAGCGTTGTCGTCGACGACGAGGGCGCGCAAGCCGCTAAGCAGATGCCACGGCTTTTTGGAAGAACCGCCCTCGGCCACCACCGGAGCCTGCAACGGCAACGAGATGCGAAATACGCTGCCGACCATGAGCGTGCTCTCGACACGAATGCTTCCGCCCATCAGCTCGACGAGACGCTTGCTGATGGCCAGTCCGAGGCCCGTGCCCCCGAAGCGTCGGCTCATGGACTCGTCGCCCTGGCTGAATGGCTGGAACAGCTTCTGAACCTGTTCCGAACTCATGCCGATGCCCGTATCGCGGATCATGAAATCGATGGCTGCCCGATCGCCCTCGGATGCGGAACACGTGACCTCAACGAAGACTTCGCCCGAGGCGGTGAATTTGCAGGCATTGCCTGCGATATTGATCAACACCTGCTCGAGTCGCACCGCATCCCCGACGAGCAGGTTGGGAACATCTGGAGCGCGCCTGAAGACGACCTCCAATGGCTTGTCCCGGACTATCGACCCGAGCATGTTGCCAACCCGCAGCAAGAGGTCATCCAACGCGAACTCCGAGTGTTCGAGCGAGAGTTTGCCTGCTTCGATCTTCGAATAGTCGAGGACATCGTTCACGACATGGAGAAGGAGTCGTCCCGCATCATCGAGGCGAGTCAGATAGCTGCGCTGCGTATCGGATACAGGGGTCCTTTGCATCAAGGTCGTGAGGCCCACGATGGCATTCATCGGGGTGCGGATCTCATGGCTCATGTTCGCGAGAAACGCCGCCTTCGCTCGCCCCGCCTCACCGGCTGCCTCCAACGCCACCGTGAGCTGCTGCGTGCGCCGCTCGACGGCAGCCTCCAATCCTTCGGTGGCACGCAGCAAGTCCTTGCGCATGGACTCCTGGGCGGTCGCCGTGTTGAAAACTTCCTGCCATCGACTTTCAACGCGAACAGGACGACCGAGGTCGAGCCGCCCGATGCGCTCGCTCTCGGACGCCAATTGCCGCAAGGGCGCTGAAAAGTGGCGGGCGGCTCGCAAGGCAGCCCACGCAGTCAGCGCCATCGTCACGAGCAGGATGCCGCCAAGCGTCAGCCACTGCGCAGCGCCAACCGAAGCAAAGTCGGACTCGGACTCGGGCGCGACGACGACGACGTAGAGCGATGCGCGTCCGCGCAAGTCGATCCTGGAGAGGTTCGCAAGCCACGCGACGCCGCCGGACTGGAAGTACAGACGTGCCGAAGGCGACGACCCTTGTGCCCGCCAAAGCTCATAGGCGCTGGCAAGTGCGGGTTGCCCCAACGTCGAGACGGGCTTGAGCAGGAGGTCGCTCGAATGCGAATGGTCCATCGCAGCCGGCCCCCCTGGCAGGCCCACGACGCGTCCGTCGTCAGTCAATACCGCAGCAAATCCATGTCGACTGACCACCAATTGGCGAGTCGATGCAGAGATGTCGTCAAGGGTCAGATCCGTTGTGCTGGTGCTGAGCCGGCCGTCCGGTGACGTCCACTGCACGATAGCCGAGAGCCCAAGCCGACCGGTGGAACGGAATACGAAAGGCGCTGTCCAGACGACGTCCGACCCTGGGTTGTCGTCGCGAGCCTGGAGATACCAGGGCCGTTGTCTCGCGTCGTAGTCGCTCGCGCTCACGCTGCGATCGACCATCTGCCCTTCTCGAGTCCAGACCGAATCCACTTTGGAGCCGTGTTGGATTGCAGGGTCGGTCAATCGCACGACGAAGTTGCCAGAATTCCCTTTGCGAAGCAGAACTTCTCGACCCGTGTCATCGGCAATGGCAACAGAGGAGACGCCTGGCTCATGCATCACTTCTGCACCGAGCAGACGAACAATTCCGCCCTCATCATGAGTGGAAAGCAGGCCGAGCGCGCCCCAGTCGCGTCTCAGGCGAGCGATGGTGTCCACACGCTTGAAGAGAGCCGTGAGTTCCGCGTCGACTTGCCGCGCTGAATTGTCCAGTTCAGATTGCGCGACGGCATGCTTCGCCGGCTCGTACAGGAGCGCCTGGACGCCACCGAACGCCAGCGCAAGAGACAGCGCTGCCACCGCGAGCGAGACCGTCAGCAGGCTCCGCGCAATCGGAACACGACGTTGCGCAGGACGAGCAGAAGTCTCGGAAAATCTCTTCATCAATCCTCCGCGAATGGGCCTGCTCTGCCTCGTTGCCTGAATGTCCCTCAAGCCGCTTGACGCCAACAGCGTGGTGATCGACCAGCAAGACAGAACGTCCTGAAAGCGGACGCGCCTCGTGCTACGGGTCGTGCGATCTACGCCCGACCTTTCAATTGGTCGCCTTGAAAGAATACGACGTCACGTCACATGCGTGCTAGAGGGGTTGGCACGTCTCGACAAGGTACGTAACGATGAGGGGCCCTGCACCTCCTGGCGCGAAGGCAAAGCAAGCGTCGCGTTTTTCGGCGCCCCGTACCTACTTTCCTCGGATATGCGCCTCCGGGAGACTTCAGTTGCCGAGCTCCTGAAACGCGTGTCCATTCGCTTCCACGCCCTTGAGTACGTCGGGCGGCAGATCGCTGGAGTCCAGCGCGCCTTCGTGTTGCCAATCAGCCCTGTCTGCAAGCCCGGGCAGTTCGGTTCCCATCTTGACGTAGAGCCCAAGGGTTGGTCGCCTGGGATTCAGGTAGAGGTCATATTCCGGCATGTCAGTTCCTCGCTCCTGGAAGGTGGGAGATTGCATCGTCATCTGACGAGCTTAATCAACCATTGATGGTGGCCCAGACAAGCTCCCACCACAAGACCCTGGCTTGCCGCGCCCGCCGGCCACTATCGTTCAGTGACACGAAGACCACCGCGCCTGGTCCGGGCATTCGGCATATCCCCCCTGTAAGGTTCCGTGACATCGGCGACCGGCGCTTCAATCTGGATCGCCATGCTGTCCCGCTCCGTCATCTCCGCAGTGGGGTGGGTTTCACTCCGGAATCGAACTCGGCTGTCGGCATTGCGTTGTTTCCGATAACAGATATCGGAACGTGCCACCACCCATCTGGAAGACACTTCTGCCTGGAACCTGCGGCTTCCGTCCGGGAAGGGCACAGTTAGCCCGAACCGTACAGATACAGCCCCGCCCCGGACTTGGCGTCACGCATGGCTGCGGACAAGACCGGGGCTACAGGCGTCTACGATGTTGAAATCAGAGGGGAAGGTATGCGACAGCGCCAGGCAAGACGCAGCCAAGATCAGCGGGACACCACGCGATGCCCGTGGCGTCAGCTATCGCTGCCAAACCGCCACCCGTCCGGCGCACCGCGCGCGCGGCGCCACACCTCGAGAGCGCTGGCTGTTCGTAGACCCAGAACGGTCCCGGGCCCGAGGCTTGGTCATTCCGATCATCAATCAACAGCGCGGACGACGCCAACGAGGTCACATCTGTACGCCCAGAGAGCGCTCGCACCAGAGGGGAGACTAGAGCAGTGAACGTTGCGTACGCGGCCTGGGGATCGGCAGGCAAGGCGACCAGATGCGCCTTGCACGCGCGCGCGAGTTGCACACCTCCGAACGGCTGGAACTCCAACTCGCTGACGTCACTTGCTTCGCGCAGCGCTCCCGAGAGCTCCAACGCTTCGCGCATTTCGCCGTCTATGGTTCCTGCGATCAGAACGAGAGGGCACTCCGCAGACAGCAGCGCCTTCAAGGAACTCAGAAGGTGGCACGCGTCAGAGGCATCGCACGAGGAAACGAAAGCCTTGGCTCCCATGTGTTCCACGGCGGCAGACAGCATGATCGCCGTCGCCGACGCGCTGTCGTCCCTGTTTGGCGGTGCCCTACCGCTGCCTCCTAACGCCAGGATTCCAATACGAACCCGCTCGAATACGCGCACCGTGGTGCGGCCAAACGACGAGAGCAAAGGGACATGTGCTGGCCGTAGGAGTGTTCCCACCTCAATGACCTGCTCGGCCTGCGCAGAAGGTGGCCGGAGATTCGACAACGGCTCTGCCAGCACGCGCCCAGCGATGGCCGAGAGTGTCACGTCAGTCGTCGGAAGGGAGCTTTCGACGAGGCTTGCCATCTTCAGCTGCATCGCTCGCAGGTGGCCGAGAGACGCAAGGCAAGGGCCCGGCGGAGCCACGGGGAGAATGTCGGATGCATGCATGGCAGGAATGGACGATGGGTGGACTTACAGCTACATTGAGACTGATCCCAGCGGCCTAAAGCACCAGTTCAAGAGGAATTCGAGGAGCACAGAAGCGCCAGCGGTCCTACATCCACGCTAGAAGGTTCTTCATGTCCAAGCAGCTATACACACAACTGGTGGACGACATCGCCAAGTCGGTGTTCGACGGCGTTCTAAAATCTGGCGACCGACTGCCGTCCATCAGAGACTCGAGCCGAGCACGGCGCCTTAGCATCACTACGGTGAGGCATGCCTATCAGGTATTGGAGAGCCAAGGTGTCATCGAGGGCCGGCCGCAATCTGGCTACTTCGTCACTGCCGCAGGCTCGACCAGCGACCTGAAAGAAGGCACCGCCGCGCCCGAGGCCGATCCGCAGTTTATTGACGCGGGCCAGTACGTGCTCGCGACAATGAAGTCGATACGCTCTCAAAACGCAATCCCCCTAGGGTCGCCCTACCCTGACCCGGCGCTGTTTCCTTGGCGTCGCATCCAGCAGCGAATGAGGGAGGCAATGCGTGGTCTCCAGGACTCGGACGTTGCCGAGGACATTCCGCCTGGCAACGCAAAGCTCATTCGGCAGATTGCGTTGCGGCACATGCGCAATGGGCTCAATGTCGACCCTCAGGAGGTGATCGTGACCGTGGGGGCTACAGAGGGCCTGAACCTCTGCTTGCGCGCGGTAGCTCGTCCCGGCGACACGATTGCGGTCGAGTCACCAACTTTCTACGTGATGCGCAAGGCCGCAGAGCGACTCGGTATGCGCGTCATCGAGCTGCAAACCCACCCCACGGAAGGTATCGACATCCAAGGTCTGTCAGATCTCCTCCTTCGAGGACGCATCGATGCATGCATGACGATGCCCAACTTCCAAAACCCGTTGGGGTTCGTGATGTCGGATGCCAACAAGCGCGCTCTCGTCGAGCTTGCCGTTCGCCACCAGATGCCCTTGATCGAAAACGGCGTCTACAACGAGCTCTACTACGGAAGCGAGCCGCCCACGACTCTTAAGTCTTTCGACACCACGGGCACCGTACTGCATTGCGGCTCCTTCTCCAAGTGCCTCGGTGGCAGCATCGGCGTTGGATGGGTTCTTGCCGGAAAATACCGCGCTGAGCTTGAACAGCTGAAATTCCTGAGTACTTTCTCCACCTCCTCGATTGCGCAGGTTGCGGTCGCAGAGTTTCTGGCGCAAGACGGCTGGGATCAATATCTAAGAAGCGCGCGACAGGACCTCAAACAGCGTTGTGAAATCATGCGCGGCATGGTGAAGCGCTTCTTTCCGGACGTCACACGTGTGTCGGAGCCCGATGGCGGCTATCTTCTTTGGGTACAACTTCCCGATGGCGTAGACGCGTTGCAGCTTTCTCGCGAAGCGATGAAGCAAGGCGTCTCCGTTACGCCAGGGCGGATCTTTGGCAACTCGCCTCTGTACTGTCAGTGCATCCGACTTAACTACAGTTTCGCCTGGACTCCTGAAATCGAAGTGGCCGTCAAGAAGCTCGGCGCAATCGTTTGCGAGGCCGCAGCGGCCGCGAAGAAGTCAGCTACCAAAACGGCTTAGCGCACCTCCTCCTCGATAGTCGACCAACTCCGAATGACACTAGATACGATGCTTTCGAACATTCCCGAGCCGCAGGCTGTTTGCAATCCTTCAACACGCAGCGCTATCTTCATAGTCGCGGTACTCGGGACAGGCCCGAATTGCGCCGACGCGGTACGCGATTGGTGTGGCGATGTCGCCGCTATCACGCGCGCCGTAAGCAAGCGTTCTCCCGACGGTAGTCTCTCGTGCGTGTGCGGTCTTGGCTCTGCCGCATGGGATCTTGTGTGTGGAACGCCGCGTCCTGCTGGGCTGCATCCCTTCCGTGAATTCGGTTCAGGCGACCGCATCGCTCCGTCGACGCCCGGCGACATCTTGCTGCATATTCGCGCCGAGGACATGGGGTTGTGCTTCGAGCTCGCTCGGGAGCTCGTTTTGAGGCTCGGAGACGCAGCAAAGGTCGTCGACGAGGTCCACGGCTTTCGGTACTTCGACCAACGGGCCATGATCGGCTTCGTTGACGGCACGGAGAACCCTATCGGACGCGTCTTGGTCAACTCGACCATCATTGGGGACGAGGACACCCCGTTTGCCGGTGGAAGCTACGTCTTGGTTCAGAAGTACTTGCACGACATGGCGGGATGGAATGCGCTCACCGTCGATGTGCAGGAGCGAATCATTGGCCGTACCAAGCTCTCGAACATCGAACTGGACGAAGGCGTCAAGCCCTCTTGGTCTCATAGCTCGCTGACGACCATCGTTGACGGCGAGAGGGAAGTGAAGATTCTTCGGGACAACATGCCATTCGGCCGGCCTGGCGCAGGGGAGTTTGGAACCTTCTTCATCGGATATGCGTGCTCTCCCGGGCCGATCGAACAGATGCTCGAAAACATGTTCATCGGACGTCCTCCCGGGAACCATGACCGCCTCCTTGACTACAGCCGCGCCGTGACGGGCGGACTCTTCTTTGTTCCGCCAGTAGACATGCTTGAAGCGCTCCCGAAGCGCGCCGAGGATTCGACCGCACGCCCATAGTCTGAATATCTGCCCCTCGGTCCAATCATCAGACACGCCAGAGGCGGAACTTCGAAAGACGCTCATCGAACTCGATCGCCGGCAGCGAAAGGAAAAGCAATGAACAGCGGTTCTAAATCCACTCGTAAGGCACCTGCCGGCGACTCCTCCGCACCGCAGCGAGACCCGCTCGACGAAGCGCTCGAGGAGACCTTCCCGGCAAGCGACCCGATTCAACCCTCGGTGCAAGAGCGCCTTCCGCCGGCGAATGCCCCCGGAAGTGATGTGCGCGAATAGCAGGAACACCCAGAGCACGGCGCCATCCGGAGGGGAGGCGCCAAACAAGGCCAAATCGACGGCCCCATAGCCGACCAGCTATTCGACAAGGCGGAATTGACGTGATCTTGCTTGACCCGCGGACGACTATCCTTATCGGTAGCATCACCTGCGGCCTCATGGCCCTCGTCCTGACACTTTTGCGTCGCGCATCACCGCTCCCAGTGACCGGATTGCTTGCCTGGGTCTTCGGTGCCTGGTTGGTGTTCCTGGCCCTCTTCTTTCTCGGACTGCGTGACCGGATTTCAGACTTGGCTTCGGTCACCATTGGCAATACGGCACTGATTCTGGCGTATGTCCTATGGCTTGCTGGGACGGTGGAACATTTCGGCGGTCGCCTGAACTGGAGGAACTGGCTTGTCGTCTTGACGGCGGCTATCGTTGCCATCACCTGGTTTGCCTTCGTTCAGGAGAGCTTTCGGATTCGCGTCGTGGTCGTCGCTGGACTGTGTGCTGTCATCAATGCACAGCATCTATTCATTCTGATGCGGTCGCCGCGTGCGGACCGTTTTGGGCAGACCTTGGGCATCACGCTGGTAGCCACATGGCTTGTTGGGCTGACGTGCGTCTACGGTCTGAGAGCGATTCATGCCATCGCGTTTTCGCAAGGGGACAGCGGATTGCTGACCCAAAGCGCCATCCAGGTTGGCTACACCGCGTGCTTCACCGTTTGCAATCTGATGCTGGTGCTCGGCTTCGCCACAATGGCCTCAGACAATGTTCGCGCCCGGATCGAGGACCACGCAATTCGAGATCCCCTGACAGGGGCGCTCAATCGGAGGGCGCTGTCCGATTCTCTTGACCGCGAGCTGTCACGCAGCCGCCGCCGGGGCCACGCCATCAGCGTGGCCATGCTCGATATTGATCACTTCAAGGCGATCAACGACGAGTTCGGGCATCAGGTCGGGGATCAAGTGCTCACACACATGTGCCAACGAGTCGCCTCTCTGATGCGCCCACATGACGTCTTCGCCCGCTTCGGCGGAGAGGAATTTTTGATCGCCATGCCTGAGACCGACGCACTGGCAGCGGAGCAAGCCGTCCAGCGGATTCTGAGCGAGCTCGCGAAGGTCGAAGGCTCTGCCCTGCCCGCAATCACCGTTAGCGTTGGTATCGCCCAGTGGGAAGCACATGACGAATCGGCAGACTCGCTGGTTGCCCGCGCGGATGGCGCTCTATACGCTGCCAAAAGGAACGGGCGCAATCGAATAGAGGTCAGCTCGAACAGCAATAGCCACTCCGACAGGCCCCGCTAGGGCGCCGACGGGACGGAGCCAGCGGCGCCCGGAGGCGTTCCAAGTGCGTCGAGGACGGGAGGTGCCAAACGATGTTCGTTGGCCCGCTGCGATGAATGTCGGACTTGAACCGCCGAGCATGTGATCAAGGATAGCCATCACGTCGATCAGCGGCCCACGCCGTGCATGCCCATGCATTCATATTCGATCCGCGCATTGAAGAACAGCCTGGGTGCGCGGATCAGCACCGCGATCGTTCTGATCGTCAGGCTGCACCGGCTGCAGGCGCAGCCTCTGAAGTCGCTGGGGCAGACTTGACCACAGCCTTCTTTCGAGCAACGGCCTTGGTTGGTACCTTATTGGCAGCCGCCTTCTTGCTGGCGATCTTTTTGCTAGCGACCTTCTTGGCCGAAGCCTTCTTGGCAGCGACAGCAGACGCCTCAGCAGCAGCCTTCGCGGACACCGCCGCAGACTTCTTCGCAGCTGCCGCTCCGACCTTCTTTGCAGCCTTGGGAGCCTTGACTGCAGCTTTCTTGGCGACCTTCTTCGTAGCCACAGCCTTCACCGGCACCGCGGGTGCAACCGCTGCGGAGGCCGGCTTATCAATCAAGAACGCATCGCGCGACTTCGCTGAAGCGATCCACCCCGGCGCGCGCCCGAAGCCAGTCCAGGTCGCCCCCGATTTCGGGTCACGGTACTTGGGAGTTCCAACTCCCGCACGCTTGCCCTTCACCTTCTTCGCTGCGGTCTTTTTCGTGGCGATCTTCTTCGCACCGGCAGCGGTAGCACCGGAGGTCAGGTGCTCCACGGTCAATCCGAAAGTCGTCATGATCTCGTGAACCTTGGCGATGGCTCCGGACATCTCTTCTCTTGTCTTTCGGGCCACTTCCGCCTCAAGTTTTGCGATTTGACGTTTCATTGCAGCGAGTGTTGCCATTTTCGTGAGGAAGAAGTTAAAACGCCCGCAGTTTACTCCCCGCTCACTAGATGATGTGTTTCCTCGAATGACTTGACTAAGCAACCGTGCCACCAAGACGCGGAGTCGAGTCGGACCACCGAATCTGGCGGTGGTGGAGCAGGCCAGCGCGCACGGCCTGGGCCCTGGTGGCTCATTGGCCCGCATACTAACGGGATTGGCAACGTGCCTAGACCGGGTGCGATGCCGCGCAAGCGGTGTTCGCTTGGATCAACCTCAAACAACAGGAGTGGGCACCGCAAAGAATGCGTGAGTAGAGTCGATGAAGTGATAAAGCTGTATTCCTGGCTTGGCAAACGTCAAGCGAAGCCTGCCGCAAGAGCCCCGTGATTGACCACCGAGGCGAGCGGCGGGGTTTCAGCCCGGACTGCGAGCGTAGGCTGGATATAGGCCGCAGTCGCTATCCGCCGCGTCAGAACTTCAAGAACTCGCTTGCCACACGGGAGGTGTCCATACAAGCCCGCCATGGCGTTAGCATTGAACTGGCTGCACCAATCGCTCAGCCTGCTCTTCACCACCGCGCTGTTCGTGGTGCACTTGTTGGTGGTCGCACGTGCGATCACCCGCCCCAACCGCACGCCCTCCTCGCGCGTGGCCTGGGTGGCGGTCATCATGTTCCTGCCGCTGCTGGGCGTGATCGCCTACCTGCTTCTCGGCGAAACCAGCATCGGCCGTGAGCGGATCAAGCGCCTGCGCGAGATCGAATCGCGGATGCCGCTGCCCGACGATGCAGCCTTCGCTCCGGACACGATCGATCCCCAGGCCGCGCCCCTGTTCGATTTCGGCCGTTCAATCAACGGTTTCCGCGCGGTTGCCGGCAACCGGTTTGCTCTGATGGAAGACTCCAATGCCGCCATCGACGCGCTGGTGGTCGATATCGCGCAGGCGGTGGAGCATGTGCACATCAGCTTCTACATCTGGCTGGACGACCACAACGGCGGCAAGGTCGCCGATGCGGTAGCGGCCGCCGCTCGACGCGGGGTGCGATGCCGGGTGATGGTCGATGCATTGGGATCGCGCGCTTTCACGCAATCCCGGCGCTGGGGGCAGTTGCGCGACGCTGGCGTCGACACGCTGGCGACGCTGGACGACGTGCCGCGCCTGGGTCATCTGGCAATCGGCCGGGTGGACCTGCGCAATCACCGCAAGATCGTGGTGATCGACAACGGCATCGCCTTCTGCGGCAGCCAGAACTGCGCCGATCCCGAATTCCGGATCAAGGCCAAGTACGCCCCCTGGGTGGATATCTTCCTGCGTTGCCAGGGCCCGGTGGTGCGCCAGCAGCAGCACCTGTTCCTCAGCGCCTGGATCGCCGAGACCGGAGAGCAACTC
>FSWB01000307.1_pt1 | contig 23162 bp, 24 predicted proteins | sample 1637871 | NCBI WGS metagenome assembly FSWB01 (sample SAMEA3914789, study PRJEB12502) | metagenome | biome: forest; material: soil | place: Canada | collected 2011-07-03 | depth 0.3 m
ATTTCGCCGACGAGGTCGGCCAAGTCTGGAATGGCGAAGTCCTGGAGGACGGCGCGCGCGAGGTCAAGGAGTTCGGCGCCCGTCTTGGCGGCGATCCGGACGCGGACGTACTTTCGCTTGCTGCTGTGGGCCTCCTCCCTTGTCCCGTCGGGCAGACCCAGCCGCAAACACACGCCCGGGAGGTCCGGGGAGCTGACCTGTGCCCACAGGCCTTCGGCGATCGCGTCGCGAAGGGTCTCCAGCGGCACGGGGCGTCCGTGACTTTGCATCTTGGTGTCCAGTTAGGTCTTTCGCGACTTGGTCGAGCGCGCCGGCGCGGGCGCGCCGGGCGGGGACAGGCGATCCAGAACGCCGCGCAGCGTATCGGCCTCGGTCTTGGCGCGGGCGAGTTCGTCCTCCGCGGTTCGGAGCTGGGCACGGACCGCGCTTTCAGCTCCTACCGCCTGTTCGACTCGAGACTGCATTTCGCGGTTCGTCGCTTCGAGGGCATCAGCGCGGGCGGCCAAACGCGCGCTGGCCTCGGTCGCGGTCTGTGCGTCCGATCGAAGTCTTTCTTCGGCCTGGCTCGCCTGCGTTCTGACGTTCTCGAGCGTCTTCTCGGCCCGGGCGCGCACCTGTCTCTCCTGATCGATCTCCAGCATCGCACGGCGTTCCGCCGACTCTGCGCGGCCAGCAGCAGCCTCGGCCGCTTCCCGAGCCTTGGCCAAATCGGCGCTGAAACCTTCTTGGAGGCGATGTTGCTGAGCCCGGAGGTCGTCGCAGGTGCGCTGGAGTTCAAGCAACCGAGCGGAGGTGGCGGCATGGCCGCGCCGCTCGAGTTCGACCTCTGTCTGGGCCTGCTCGAGGGAAGCCACCGCCGCACTTAGCCTGGCTTGCAGCGCCTCCTGGGCCGCCTGGTGCTCGTCCACACGACGATGGGCCGACGCAAGTTCGTCCTTGGCCGCGACCAACCGCTCGGAGACCTCGTCACGCAGCACTTGCAGCTCGTCGCGCGCGGCGGCGCTGGCCAGTCGCCATATCGCAGCGATGGCGGTGGCTGCCGACTCCTTGACCTCGCTCGGGAGGTCCGGGTGGTCAATCTCGACCCGGGCCTTGCTGCGCAGATCGTCCCAGAACTTCGCCAGCGCATCCGCCGGCGCGCTCATCGAGCCACGACGAACGTATTGGTAGAGCTTATTTGTGGTCGGGGTGATGCCGTGCCGGAAGAACAGCAGCGCGCAAACTTCGCGGTAGAGCTGTTTTGTGTCGCTGAAACGGACTTTCAAAGACTCGACTTCGGTCTGGATCTCGGTTTCGGTGCTCATTGATACGTTATATAACGTAATACGTTGAAATACAAACTAAACAAGAAATCTACCCGACATTATTTCCATAATGTCAGGTGATTACCCAAGGGAGCCCAAGATCGCGTTCTGCACGCCATAGATGTCAATTTAGGGAGTCCAAGCACGCCAAAAGGGGTTGAAGGAACTCTTTAACGTCCCGATAACTAAACAGGATGTATAGTTTGTCGTAACCGGAGACGCAACAATGGACAAGACCAAGGCCCTGGGCCGTTGGCCCAACGCCCCCCTGGCGTACCTCATCGCGGAAATCAAATTCCAGCGCTCGCAAGACTTCGACAATGCGCTGCCGCAGTTGATCGAGCAGTTGGCTGACGACTTTCCGCTGGAAGAGACCACCCAGACATTTGAAGCCACTATCGAGCCCGGGCAGCAGCAGCCCACCTTCGAGCCGGTGCGCGACTTCAAGAACTTCGCGTCCACGATGGGGGTGCGAATCACCAAGGGAAGCTTCGCGCTGCATTGCACCGACTACGCGGGTTGGTCGGGTGGCTTCGAAGACACCTGGACGGCACTCGTCAAGAAGGTGGCCACCACGCTGCGGCCGCGGGTGCTCCTGCGCAGCAGTCTGCGCTACATCGATCTGCTGGTACCCGAGGACGGCGAATCGCCCGACGGCATGCTGGCCGAGGGCCTGCGGCCCTGGCATTCGAACGGCGATGGCCTGGGTGAGTTCGAGCAAGGCAACAAGGCCCATCGGTTCAAGAACGGCCCATACGCAACGACGCTGCTCGTGCTCTCTCGCGTCAAGGGGCAGATCGTGCTTCCGCCCACTGTCTCGGCCATGCCGCTTGTCCTGTCCCCACCGCAGCAAAACGCGCTGAAGTTCCACGCGCGAACCAGCTTGGCTTTCGCTATCCTCGATTCCGACGTCGTCCACGAGGCGGCAACGCCGTTCGACCTCGACCAACTCAAGGTGCAGTTCACCGAGCTCCATCGGCTTACCTCGACGGCGTTCCTCGCCGCAACTTCGCCCGAGGCCCAAAAGCGGTGGCAGCAAGCATGACCGGCGCACTGACCAAGTACATTCAGCCGATGATGCTGCCGATGCTCAACGCCGAGCCCGAACCCGAAGTGTCGAGCCTCCAGGCTGCGCTCTCAGCCCTCAACGTCGGTCAGATGGTCGGCGGCCAGCAATTTGTTGTGGGAACAAGCGGGCGCATCGAGCCGATGAAAGTGTTCCTTTCGCAGGGACACTTCAGCACCAGTTTCGACACAGAGGCGTACGTCGCGGTCAAAGACTGGGTGGCAACCGGACATCGCCACCTGGCGCCGTTGAAGCCTGCTCACCCTCCAAAGTGTTGGGGAGGCGGCCACTCGTCTTGGTCGCAAGTTCGCGACCTGGACGTGGTCGTGTCGAACAATATTCAACGCATGCCTGGTCTTGCAGCCCTGTGGATTTCCGGCTGCGAGGCGATGGACGCGTTCGACTCGAACTTGCTGCATTCTGTGCTGGTCAACGTCTCCAAGTCTGATCGCTACGAGGCGCAAATCGAGCGCAATGCCCCCAAGGCGACCGTCGTCGACCTACTGCCTCGCACCACCGACGTCAGCACTGAGCTCGACGTGCGCGAGGTCGCGATCCTGGAATCGAAACAGCAGCGCGACGCCATCTTGTTGGCACGCGACTTCCGTTCGGCGCTCCATACGCTTGTTGAGGAGGAGCAACTCAGTAACATCGATCTCACGCAACTGATCGGCGTCACACGCGCAGTGCTTGTGACCTGGCGCGACCGTCCGCTCGAGAAGATTCGTCAGGTCAACAACGCCGCCATGGGCCGGCTGCTGTTCGCCTGGAAGTACTGGCTGCATGTGACCGAGGGCGAACTACTGGGGCACTACTTGCGGCATGTGCCGGAGCAGTCTGCGATCTCACTGCTGCGTCTGCTGGCCGACCACAAGCCAACCGATGACGAAATCGCGCGCCACATCGATCGACTGGCCGTGTACGCCATCCTCGACCGGAAAGCCGCCGCATTGCGCCGTCGTGACCTGGGCGGCTTACCGCTGAGCGCCTACCGGCAGGATCTCGCTTTCGACTGACCATGCCCGACACCGAGCCCGATCCGAACGCGCCAATCGCCAAAGCCATCGGCGAGGCAGGATGGCGCACGGGCAGCGCGTGTTCCCCCCGGGCCTTCGACGTGCTCCGGCAGTTCATGCCTGCTGCTGCCCTGGCGCGGATGGACGCTGACCAGCACGCGTTGTGGATTCCGATCGTGGCGTCCCAGACCTGTGACCTGGTCAACGCCGACTTCGCGGCCGAACCCAATGCCGAATTCATCCTCGGCCAGCGCGGTGTCAAAGAGGATCCGAATCTCGCCTTGAGGAGATCCTGGCGCCGGCTGCAACTGCGCCACCCGGATGGGGAATTCGTGGAGTTCTGCTTTCACGAGAAGTGGATCATTCCGCGACGCATGATGGCGGACCTGCCGGCGGCGCTCGATCTCGACATGACTTGGCACCAGGGCATCGACTTGGCCAAGTGGATCGGTGGGCGATATGCGCGCTACCCATTGCCCGACGCATTGGTTGATCGTCTTCAGCTCAGCAGCGAAAAGCCGAGGCAGTGGTTCAAGGCTCTGACCAACGATGTCGAGGAGATTCGCATCGTCGTAACGCCGCCAGATCGCGAGTTGGAAGCAGACGAGACGTACAACGTGGTCGTCTACGTGATCCAAACCGCCGCGCGCCTTCCCACGACAAAAGCCACGAATGCCTACGACAGCCTCGAGAAGTGGCTCATGAATCGTCCTGGCGTCACCGCCCAGGTTCGACCAGTGACCCTGGACACGTTCACGTACGGGATGATGAAGAACACCCATCACTTCGACGTTGACGCCATCACCTTCGGGTATGCCGGCGGCCCCAAGGGTGCCACCGGCATCGACATGTAGGGCAGCCCGTGACCCAACTGGTACCGATCGAAACGCTCGTCGTCGAGCCTGCGCTCTCGGGTGAAAGCGGGCGCAATCGAGGCCACGGTCTACGGCAGATCACCGCCAACGACGACCGGTCTGCCGTTCTTGCCTGGCTCGCCCTGTACGTTGACTCACCAGCGACGCTGGCCTCGTACCGCAAGGAGGCCGAGCGCCTGCTGCTGTGGTGCTTGTTGCAGCGACGCTGCGCGCTTTCCGACCTGACCCACGAGGACTTGTTGGTCTTCGAGCGCTTCCTGGCCGACCCCCAGCCGGCCGCAATGTGGGTCATGGCGCCCGGCATGAAGGCGGCTCGCTCGTCACAGGCCTGGCGACCCTTCGCAAGCTCGCTGCGACCCACCAGTCAGCGCCAGGCGATGACCATCATCAACGGGCTCTTCAGCTGGCTAGTCGAGGCGGGATACCTGGCCGGAAATCCGTTGTCGCTTCGCCGCCGTCGTCGATCGACCGGCAACAGCGCGACGACGAACAGGTTCTTGCCGGACGCCCATTGGACGGCCGTGCGGGAGGCGATCGAGGCCATGCCGCGATCGACGGCCCGGGAGGCAGCCATCGCCAACCGGGCTCGATGGGTCTTCTCGATGTTCTATATCGGCGGCCTGCGGATCACCGAGCTGTGCACCGCCATGATGGGCTCTTTTGGGGTCGTCACCGGGAGCGACAGCAAGACCCGCTGGTGGCTCACCGTGCTGGGTAAGGGCGACAAGATTCGCCGCGTTGCGGCCACCGATCAGCTCATGAGCGAGCTGAAACGCTACCGGGTCAGTTTAGGCCTTTCTCTGCTGCCGCATCCGGGCGACCGCACGCCGGCGGTGCTGCCGCTCGTGGGTGAGCCGGAGTTCCTCTCCCGATCTGCCGTCTATGACCTCGTCAAGGACGTGCTGACCGAAGCGGCAGCGCGCGTGCGCGCGCTCGGCCCGGAGCATGAAGCGGCCGCCGCGCACCTCGAACAAGCGTCGCCGCATTGGCTACGCCACACCGCAGGGTCCGACTTGGCCAAGAAAGTCGGCGTCGTCGCCACCCGTGACACGTTGGGCCACGCCAACATCTCGACGACAAACATCTACGTTCACGTCGAAGACGAAAAGCGGCATGACGCCATCAACGAGCGTCACGCAATTGCCTGGTCCGCGTGAGCGCGGCGCGAGATGCGGAAAACAAATTCGATTCACCTCCCCGAAAATGTCGATCGCTCGGCGGCCGCCCGCCTTCACCGAGATCGACGCGCACCAAGGCACGTTAGCTTCTCAGTCGCCACGACCGGAGCTCAGCCACCAACGCGCGAATGCCAGCAAGTCAACGTGACGCGAACCGATCGAAGCCAGTTCGGGGCCGACATTGGGTGAGCCCCTTGGCTGCCGGAGTACAAGCGCGGTATGGACGCTGTCCTTCAGGCCGCGGAGGTACGGCAGATAGTCGTCAACGAAGGCCTCAGGATCCAACTCCGCCAGCGCAGAGGCCTTCGGACTGCACATCGACACCGTGGCTCCGGTGGCAACGACGCGCTCGATGGGGAAGCCATGCGCGCGCAGGTTCTTCAGGCGCGCCGCTTCGTGGTGGAGTTCGAGTGCGGACACGCAGACAAGCCTGAATCCGGCGTCGTGAAGCGCGTTGCAACCCACGATCGCGCCGTCAATCGCGGGAATCGTCGACCAGAACTCGGTGTCGAAGCAGGCTCGAAAGCGTTCCAACGGCTCGCCCACCAGGCGTTCTACGCCCCAGCGGTCCATCGGCCAGTAGGCCGACGGGTCGTGCTCGACTGGGTGCCAATCGAAGGCGCGCTCCCATGCTCTCGCGTAGGCCGTGCTGTAGTCCAACAGCACGCCATCTGCATCGAGCGCGATGACCGGTGTTCCCATGGTGCAAGCGATGCCGTGAATATCGACGGGTATTTTCTTCCGGCTTATCGAGATACGCGAGATGCCCGCTTAGTTGGGGCTGCCTTGGGGAGGCGGAAGTCCGGAAACGCGCGGTCGTTGAGCTTGCGATCGAGCTGACGCAGGAACGGGACGAATCCGACCCGGAGCGCTCGAAGCCACGCCCGAAGTTCGATCACATCTAGCCGCCGCTCGCCGTTTTCGACCCGGCTGACCGTCGCTTGCGTCTCTCCCAGGCGCTCCGCCAAGTCGGCTTGGCGAAGGCCGAGGGCTTCACGGCGATCACGCAGCGCCGCGAGGAAGATCTTGTTTTGCTGGGTACGTAGGGACTTGAGCATGCGAACTTTCATCGAACCCTCTACGTTAATCTGCCGCGGCCCATATTCATAAACTGTATCCGACGATATTCAGTCTGTCGGCTCCAACGAGTATGCGGACTTTGAATAGCATTCGTCTGGCCGAAAAATGGAGGGCTCCCAAACTGTGACGACGCGACCGCATGGCCGCGCACCCTGATTCCAATGTTCGTTTCGATGCCCGAATTCCAGTTCCACGTACCTGAGCCGCTCGCTGCCCCCGGGGCCTTCTACGCCCGCGCGATGTCGCTTTCGACCCATGCCGCGTGGTTCGTCCTGACGATCCGGATGCCAGAACCCGAGCCAGTGGCCGAGACCTTCCTGCTGGCCTGGGACGTGGATGTGGTCGGGGCGCTCAAGACCTCGCCAGGTCAACTCGAGTCGTTGCTGTTCGTCGCGCCGCAGCGTGTCGGGCGCAGGTACCGCTGGGTCGCCAAGCACATTGCCGAGGTCTGGGAAGCCACCGATCCTAGCGACGATTCCGAGTGCGTCCTGATGATCGCCGAGGACGGGCAAGAGCACTCGGGCTACTTCATGGAAGCGGCCAAAGGCTTGAAGCGACGCGAGTTCGTCGCCAAGACCCGCCCAGGCGCGCCCAAGCGCCGGCTGGACGCATGATGGGGTTCCCCTTGCTGGTGACTCCACCGGGCTCGGAACTCGCGCTGCCGCCAGAACTGGGTCTGCCGACCGGATCGACCTGGCGCCTCATCGAGAGCCTGGGAACGTGTCTGTTCGTGGCGCTGGCCTCAGCGGACACCTTCTCGACGCCGGAACCGCGCACGCTTGTCCTGTGCTGGGACTCGGATCTCGTGCACTTCCTCGAGAGCTCGAAGATGTCGACTCGACTTCATGCCTTGCGGCACGTCAAGAGCGAGATCGTCGACGGCCGGCCAGTGCTGAGCGTGCGCCAGGTCGTCGAGATCTGGCGCGGACGGGATGCTGCGGCCGACGATGCGGAGGTCATTGTGTTCAAGTCGGTGGACGGATCGTCATTTTGCGGTGTCGATGGCGTTGCGGTTCCGGACTCGGTGCGCGTCGATCACCAGATCGCCGCAATCGGCCAAAGAACGATGTCCAATTTGGGCTGAGAACCCAGATGCTGTACGTATCGATCTGGAAGATCGCACTCACGAACCTTTCCGCCACGGCGTTCACGAAACGAATGCTGTCGGATCTGGAGGCTGCGACTTTGATCTCGCAGGCTCGAGCCGATGCATCCCTCTTGGCGGTCTCGTCGGCGGATCTCGTCGCGCCATACGAAAAGCGGAACTACGACTTGCACGTCGAGGTTTGCACCGCACTGCGCACGCGAGGCATCGAGTTGGTCATCGGAGACTTCTTCAATGACAGCTTTTGCAACCCACTTCAGTTCGCCCGCGTCAGCCAAGGCCACCGGCTACTGGTCATCGATTGCAACTTCGCATTCAACAGCGGCGAGGCACGCGTATCCGGCCATCCCGAAAAGCCACGGCAGGCCGTGGAGGAGGTCCTCGAGAAGGTCTCGAAGCTGTTCAAACTCAATCCGGAATCGTTTGCATTCCATCTTTTCGAGGGGAGTTCGCCGTGACAACGCCACAGGAGCGGATGCGGTCGATCGGCTGGGGTGCGGAGCTGCTTGGGCGACTGCGGCAAGATGCGACGATCCCAGAAGACTTGAAGCTCTTGGCTCGGCAAGCCGCAGTGTCCTATCCGAGCACCGCAACGCTGCTCGAACTGTTGACCAGCCCGTCGCTGCTGTTTCCCGCTGAGGCGGGCCGCAGCGTCGAGGCTGCCAGGACGCTGTTCGAAAAGGTGCGATCTGTCGGTGCCGGAACCGAAGAGACCCGGCGCCACCTGCTGTACACGATGAGGCACTTTCCGCTGCCCGGATGGGCGGAAGATGCCGACGTTGCCGCGCGGCTTGGCCGCCTGGACTACTGGCTAGCTGCCGAAGGGCTATGAGGCTGGCCGAGGAGAGCTTGTGGCCGCCGACTTCGTCGCCGGTAGCCCGCTCGCTGGTAACTGTTCATAAAAACAGTCTTTGCGCTCTTACGTCCGCGAAATTGGGGGTGCCGCGTAGTTCGACAGATGTGGCTTGTGTGCGATTGAGCCGCGGTGGGAATGTCAAGAGTCCGTAGGCTATAGCGTGTGGTGCTGTTGGCTGCGACATGAGGAAATGGCCTCCTCGTCGCCGCCATGCAAACCATCCGTTCCACCGTCAAAAGTTCTGTCCGCCCACGTCAAGTTCTGGGCAACGTTGCAGGCCTGCGGGCGGGCGGCCAACGCTTCACGCGCATCATGCGCCTGCGCTGCTGAGCCGGTCGTGACCCAGGCCTCACGACTGTTGGTTGCCAGGAACGTGATCAACCTGCGCCACGCAAGCAACCTGAGCCAGGCCGAATTGGCTGTCAGGTCAGGATTGCATCGTTCTTACGTCGGCTCGATCGAGCAGGCTCGGCGCAACGTGTCCATCGACACCCTCGATCGTTTGGCCGACGCACTTGGCGTCCAGGCGCGGGATCTGTTTTCGGGGACTTCCCAGCCGGCGGCGCACGTGTTTCCAGACGGAGCGCCCGCCGCAGACTGAGCCGCGCGAGCACGCTGTCCCCGATGGTCGACGCAATCAAGGGTTAGCCCTGCCAGACGTAACCACTTGAATCCAGGACGGTGGTCCACACCTGTCGACCGGCAGTGCAGCGGATCGCGCGCGCTCGAGACCCGAGCGTCGCCAATTTTGCTGGCTCACACCATGAGCCAGTTAACCTCCAGACTCGCGTTCGCAATCCTTCGACCGGACGGAAGCGGCGGAATCCGGCCCCAAGGTCACTGATTGTTTTTCGTCACACATGTCATCGCAACGCGTTCTGGCCTCGGAGATTGAGCCCAGGCGGCCAATCACAGGGGTAGAACCAAAATGGCAAGCAGGAACTGGAAGAAGGACCGCGCCCAAGAGCGCATCCGCGGCTGGCTGGCTCAGGTCAAGACGGTCGAAATCAAGGAGTACGTTCGCGAGACGGATCTCGAGAGCATCGGCAACGGGGTCGCCTACCGTGTCGACGGCGTGCACCTGTACGTGGACATTCTCAACCTGGACGAGATGTTGAACGTCCAGGCGACGGAGACCGAAACGGTCCACAGCCGCACCATGCAATTCCTCGATCTGCACTACCGCGCGGTGCGCAATATCCTCAAGGAAGTGGACGCGATTCAGGTCGACTTCCACAACCAGCGGCTCCATGCGGTCGTCACCAAGCCCTACGGCGACGAGAAGGCTCGCATCCACAAGGCGATCGCGACTGCAAAACTCATCACCGACGTTCTGGCTCGCGCTGGCGAACACGGTGCACTGTCTCTGCCGGCGGCCAAGGTGCGCGCGGGCATCGACTCCGGAAAAGCGCTTGCGGTCTATAACGGCCGGCGTGGGAACCGGGAGCCGTTGTTCCTCGGCGAGCCCGCCAACCTGGCAGCCAAGCGTTCGGGCGGGGGCACGGAGACCGGCATCTACATGACCAATACGGCACGCAAGGTCGTCGGCTGGAGCAAGGTGACGGACGAAGACGCGACGGCACTGAGCGGCAAGCAGGTCACCGAGTCGCAAGGCGTCGCCAAGCTGACCGCAACGCCGGACGAGATCGTGAAGGCCTGGAAGAAGCACCTCGAAGATCATCCGCTCGAGAACATTTCCTTCACACGACACACGCCGCCATTCGCTGATCTCGACCTCGAACTCCTGACGCCAGGCAATTCACGCCGCCAGGAATCGACGTCCATTTACGCGGACATCGACGGCTTCACTGCCTATGTGTCCGAGCGCATCGACGATGATTCGTCCGCCAAGGACGTCGTTCGCGCGCTCCATGTCCTGCGCGCGGAGATGGACGCGGTGCTTCATGCCGACTTCGCTGGCCGCAAGATCCGCTTCATCGGTGATTGCGTGCACGGCGTACTTGTCGAGGGGACGTCTCAAACCACCGACGAAGAAGAGACCGCCAAGAACGCACTGTTGTGCGCCGCAGCCATGCGAAGCAGCTTCGAGGAGGCCATCGACATCCTCGAGGACGACGGCATCGATGTCAGCGAGTTGGGCATCCAGATCGGCGTCGAGTTCGGGCCCACGGCCATCACCCGCCTGGGCGTCCACGGTGAACGCGTCCGCTGCTGCATCAGCCGTGGCGTGCTGCGCTCCGAACGGGAGCAGTGCCGATGTAAGGGCAACGAGACGGCCATCGGGCCTGTCGTCTACGACAAGGCGCCCGAGGCCTTGCGAGCGCTTTTCGAAGACGACCGAATCCGGGCGGATTTCGACTACGACGAGGCGATCGACGCGCTCGACGGCAAGCATTCCAGCCAGAAGTCCGCAAGCGCGACCTCTGCGAGTCCCGCGGCAAGTTTGCCATCTGCCCAGCCGGATCGCCTTGGTCGCGCGGCGACTTCGGCAGCAGCAGCGTTTGCGTTGCCCAATCAGGCCGCCGGTCCCACGAACCCGAACAAGAAGCCGGCCGGGTTTGCCTGATGTGGTGGTACCTGGACGATCTTCCTAGGCTGAAGCACGAGCGCGAGGCCATCGACGCGCTCGTCGATGAGGGCATCGGCGTCGAGAACGTTCGCTGGCGGCCAGGCCCAAATGCGGCCATCCGCGTCGAAGCCGATCTTCGGGTTGGCGACGAGGTGCGCTCGGTGGCATTGACGTACCCGATGATTTTTCCGAATGCGACGCCCACGGTGCGTCCGATCGGGGAACACGACATTTGGAGTGCGCATCAATATCTGGCGAGCGGAGAACTCTGCCTCGAGTACCGGCCGGATAACTGGCATCCCGACTACACCGGCGCCCACATGCTGCGCAGCGCGCTTACGTTGATGGCGGCTGATGTCGGGGCAACTCACCAAACAGCGTGGGATTTGCCGTCGGCCCACGTTGTCACTCCATCGCGGGAAATCCGAGGCAAGTGGAGCCGGCTCGTTCTGACTGCTGATGCGCAGCATCGCCTCAGCCAATTGAAGGAAGCCCGGGAAATACGGCTGCGACGCGGGTGGGCTCCCGGAACCTTCATGATGACGCTGGTGAGCATCAGCGAGCCGGATGGTGCCGTCTGGTCGGACTTCTCGCTGCCTACCGACTTCATCGAGAGCGCGCTGTTCAATGGCACGGCAGTCCCTGTCGCTGCGGACGATTCCCGCCTCGAATTGATCCCGATTCTGCTCAAGGCCGACGGCGACAGCCAGATCCTGTGGAATCTTTTCGCGCCCGCGGTGGCCGATGACGGAGAAAACCGGTGCCTACTGCTGGTCGTCGAGAGCGGCGTCCGCGCATTCGTCATCCGGCCGGAGGGCAAGCGGCCTTATGAAGCGGCTATCGTGCTTCCCGACCCGGGCGTTCGCCTGCCGCCAAGCAACGCTGCATTGGCGCACAAGAAGATCGCGATCCTGGGATGCGGCTCGCTCGGCTCCAAGGTGGCAACGAGCCTGGCCCGCAGCGGTGCGAGGAAATTCATCCTCATCGACGACGACGTCCTGAAATTCGAAAACTTGGTGCGTAACGACCTGGATGGCACGTTCGTGGGCGCCCATAAGGCGGATGTATTGTCAGAGCGGCTCAAGCGCGTCGCGCCGGCAATCGACGTCAAGGTGCACCTGTTCATGATCGGTGACCAGGAGTCCGGGACACGGAGCGATTCGATCGTCCGGGAACTCGCTCAGGCCGACCTCATCATTGATGCGTCAGGCAGCCATGAGGCCTTCAATTGCGCCGCTGGCACTGCCAAACTCAACGAGAAGGCGATGTTCTGGGCGCAGGTGTTTGCCGGCGGCTTCGGAGGATTGATTGCCCGCAGCCGCCCGAAATTGGATCCGAACCCGTTCGACGCCCGAGAGATGATCGCCCAGTGGTGCGCAAATCCGGAATTCCCGGACCCACCGAAGGCGGCCAAGGACTACGCGGCCCAAACCGCCGACGGCGTGCCAATGGTGGCGGACGACGCCGATGTCTCCGTCATAGCGAGCAATCTGACGCGAATGATCATCGATACAGCCATTGGTGCAGATCCGTCGGAATTCGCTTACTCCGCCTACATGATCGGCCTGCGCAAAGAGTGGATCTTCAAAGAGCCCTTCGACACCTGGCCCATCAACCTCGGCCCCGAGCTGACTGCGGCCGCGGCCTCCGCGAACCCAGGAGAGATGGCTACGGCGATGACCATGCTCATCGACGTGTTGAAGGAACCGGCTGCCGATGATTGAAATCCACCTCGCCCCAGAGTGTGCGTCGCGTCTGGTGCGGGAGTTGCGTCGCGCCGGACCGGACGAGATCGGTGGCGTCTTGGCAACCGAGCGCGTTGGCGAGAAGGTTTTCCGGATTGTCGACCTCTCGGTGCAGCGCAAGGGCGGTAGCTACGCCGCCTTCTCGCGCGATGCCCGGCTCCACAAGCGGTTCATGCGCCGCTTCCTGGATTTGACGGGCCACCAGTACGAGCGCTTCAACTATCTCGGCGAGTGGCATTCCCATCCGAGTTTTCCTGCGCAGCCAAGCCCCAGGGACGTGCGGATGATGTACGAACTGCTGGCCGCCCCGGACCAGCCCGCCACCTTCCTCGTGTTGTTGGTCGTCAAGCGCACTTCCAGCGGCAAGCTCGAAGGGTCTGCACACGCGTTCATTCGTGGCATGCAACCGTTGCGTCTCCAACTGGTGATCGACGGACAGGACGGATTGATTTCTGAGGTGGCGTTGTCGCCACGGCTATCTCTACGCAAGACGCTGTCGATGCGCGCCGAGGGCGAGCGACCGCGTCCGTCGCGCCGCTAGTTCGGTGCCGCAACTTTGGAAGGAAAAGACGATGCTTGAACGATTTGAGGGGGACAACGGTCGCCGACTGCTTGTGGAGGCGCTTATCAGCCAGAAGTTGGTCGGCGGCAATCGCGAGCTGGCGGAACGTTTGGCCGAGACGGCACCGGTATTTGCCGTGTCCAAAGGCCAGGTGCTGATCGAGCAAGGAGCTTCCGACAACGACGTGTACCTGATCTTCGCCGGCGCCTTCGACGTGACCGTCAACGGTCGGCTCGTCGGTCGGCGCGGACCGACCGATCACGTCGGGGAGATGGCCGCCATCGAGATGTCTCAGCGGCGTGCAGCCTCGATCGTGGCGACCGAACCAGCCGTCGTCGCGCGCTTGCCAGAGGCGGAGCTCTCCGCGATTGGTAGGTTGTACCCCGAGGTCTATCTCTGCATCGCGAGAGAACTGTCCCGTCGTCTTCATCAGCGCAACGCGCATGTCGGCGCTCCACGGGATCGGATCCGGCTGTTTGTGATCTCGTCGGCCGAGTCGCTCGGCGTGGCACGCGCGTTGGAGAACGCCTTCGCCTACGACAACTTCGTCACCACCGTTTGGACGAGCGGCGTCTTCCGCGTGGCGAGCTACCCGCTGCAGAGCCTGCTCGATGCCGTTGACGCGTCGGACTTCGCAGTGGCGATCGCGCATGCTGACGACACCGCGTCGATCCGCGGGCAGGATTGGCCCGTGCCGCGCGACAACGTCGTGTTCGAGCTCGGGCTGTTTATGGGCCGGCTTGGTAAGGATCGAGCAGTGCTGATGGAGTCACGTGACCACGGCGTTAAGCTCCCCAGCGATCTCACTGGCATCACGACCATCCCGTACCGCTACCAACCTGGCGGTGACGTTGCAGCCCTGATGGCGCCGGCATGCAACCAGCTGAGAGATCACATCCTTCGCTTCGGCCCCAATCTCTAGGAGCGACGAGTGCCGCTTTCCAACGACCTGCAGCAGTGGGTCCAAGACACGTTTCGAGGCGACTGGGAAGTCCAGCAGACGACAGGCATTCCTGAAGCCACCGGTCTTCGCCTGAATTCAAACCATGTGAAGGATCTTCAAGACGCGACCGTGCTGTACGCCGATTTGAACGGTTCCACCGAAATGGTTTTGGGCCACCTGTGGCAGTTCAGCGCCCATATTTACAAGTGCTTCCTCAGGTGCGCGGCAGATATTATTCGTGATTGCGGCGGGACAATCACTGCTTATGACGGTGACCGAGTTATGGCTGTTTTCACTGGCCCTAACAAGGACGTAGACGCCGCGCTGTGTGGGTTAAAAATAAATTGGGCTGTGGCAAATATCATTCGGCCGGCCATTCCGCTGAAATGGAAAACGGACTTCGTACTGAACCACGTCGTTGGGATCGACACAAGCCAGCTCCGTGCTGCCCGCGTCGGGGTGCATGGCCTCAACGACCTGGTCTGGATCGGCCGCGCTGCCAATTACGCGGCCAAGCTCACGAGTTGGAGGGGCAAGCCCACAAGAATCACGGTAGACGTCTTCAACAAGCTCCCGGCCAACGCACGCTCCTACAATGGGCAGGACATGTGGGTTCCTGAGCATTGGGCCGAGCGAAACATTTGGACGTATTCGTCGGTCTGGGCTTGGGTGCTCTGATTGAAATCGCCCGCCAGCCTAAATCCCATGCCCAAAGAGCCCGCAGCCAACTCAGGAGATTTCAAAAATAAATCGCCGCTAGAAACGTCGCGGAGTGATTTCAATTGGGTAATTGCTTCGAGAAATCAGGTACACCATATTATCAGCCGACTCCTGGACCTCGACGTGCAGGGGTTGGCGAAGTCGATCTCCACGGGCATGCCCATCGAATTCGCCGTGGCACTGTTCGACGAACTCTCGATGTCTCGACGCGAAGCCAACGACATGCTCGGGCTGAAGGACAGCAGCTTCAGCCGCAAAGCGTCGGCTTCCACGCCGCTGAATCCCGAGGAAGCTGAGCGCGTGCTTGATCTGGCCCGATTACTGGCCATCACCCAAGCGCACGCTCCCAGTACGGCAGACGGTCGCCAGCGAGCCAGCCGCCACCTCAAACTCTGGCTCTACGGCGCCCACCCGAAACTCAACATGGGAGCACCTCGGGCGCAGATGGTGTTTGGCTTCGGACGCGCTCAGGCGGTAGCTCTCCTACAGCACGACTTTGCGCAGGGCCGCGCCAAAGTGATCTAGCCCTGCGCGCGCTTTTCTGGGGCTTGCTCACCCGAAACGCGCACTTTTCGTTTTGCCCGGGTTTCCTGAGCAGCGCTAAGTCGTTGATTTGATTAGAACGGCTCATCCCAAAAGAACGAAAACGCGAAATACCGAAACTCCGGCGTTTCCGTTCCAAATGGAACGCTTTCTGTTCCATTTGGAACAGGCAGGCTAGTTGGTTGCGGACTCTGCATCGCGTTTCGACCGCCGGATGAGGTGGTCCGCATAGGACTTGGTGCGGAAGGTCAGCGTACCGCGGAAGTTCACGTTTCCATAGTTGCCAGGCCCGATGTGCCGAAGCGTCTCCTCTTCGATGACCTGGCCGTGCGCGCGCAGGTCGTTGACGCCGTCGTCCAAACGCATCGTGTTGAACGCCAAGATGATGTTGGTCAGGAGCGTATGAGCAGACGCGATCGCATCGAGGCCTTCCTTCGTACGCCCACGTGAGTGATGGATGCGTCCCGGCGTGATGGCGCGTTGCAGCGTGTGCACCGATTCGCCTCGGTTGAGCATGGTATGGATCTCTCGCCGGAAGGCTGGATTCGTGAAGTAGTCGCACAGGAATAGAGACCTCAGCAGTTTGCCGAGGTAGTCCAGCGCCCGGTGGACGGGATCGCCGGCAGCAGCCGATCCCATGCGCGAAATGATCCAGTCCGAGGTCACGCGGCCGCTGCAGATCGACGCCATCAGCCGAAGGATGTCGTCCCACGACTTCAGGATCGACTGTTCACTGACCTCGTATTCGACGACAGCCTCCACCGCGTCAGGGATATCCAGACTGTCTTCCATGCTGGTTGGCACGAACAGCTTGCGGTGCGGCAAGTGCGCGAGTTGAGGGCACAGCTCAATCTGGAGAAGCTTGGCAACCGACATCCCCACATGGGTGAAGCCGTGCGTGTCTACCGCCAGCTTCATCACCTTGGGCCAATCGCTTCGCAGGGACATGTTGTAGCTGTTTGCCCCGTGGACTGCTGCGCCGGCCTGCCAGGTGTTCTGGAGGATGTGTTGATGCCAGATGACCGGATAGGAGTTCAGCACCGTGGTGTAGATGCCGGTGCCCATGACCTTCCGACGCGGATTCACGCGGGCCAGATACAGGTGCAGAGTCGCGTCGAGGGCCATCATGTCAGCTGACGCTCCCGTCCCGTCGCCCCAACTTTTGACGATGCCGAAGCTCTGCTGAAGTTCGATGACGCGGCCATTGGCCGTGTGCAGGCGACTCGTATGCTCAAACAGCTTGAGCGCCACCTTGATATCGTCCACGCTGACGTCCGGCAACATCGCAGCGACTTCGGTGACGTCCAACAGCATGCCGTGCACCATCAGGGCGCCGTAAAGGCGGACAAGCTCGTTTTCGTCTTTAGCACGGCGACCCAGAATGATCCGGCTGTAGCCGGTCAGCTTGTCGATCGTCAGGAGGATGTCCGAGATCTCTACGCGCCCTCGCAGTGCATTCATCATGCGATCGGTTTCGCGTTGCTTGGGGTGGATGTCCTGGGGGCTGATCTCGGGCAACCTGATGCCTCCGCCCGCGTCAATCTCCAGCAGACCGTCCTCGAGGCCCTTGGCCACGGATTTCATGCCGTCCTTGAGCTGCGTGACCAAGCCAGCAAGGAACGTCTTGCCGTCGCGAGGAAGTGAGTAGGTATCGCAGAGCTTGTCCTTGGACTCGGCCCATTCGGTATCGGACAGCAGCATGTCCTTGCGATTGCGGTAGTCGTCGCTGTGATTGATCCAGATTTTTGAGCCCTGCAGAGCCTTGTGAATGGTCTCCATGACGCAGGCCTCGAACGCCTTGCGGGCTCGCTGGCGATCCGGGTCGTTGACGAGATCCAGCCAAGAAGTCGGCACCGCCGAGGTATCAAACGCTTCCGGCAGCGCTTTATCGCCCGAATCCCTCAGCGCCCTCCAGGCATCCAGCAGCTTCTTCTCCTTCGATCCCGTCTTGCCGTCGAGGTCAAGGCATGACATCGCCTCCAAGACGCCGCGCACGCGCACGTTGTCGTCGGTCAGCGCCTCACGAATCTTGGCTGATTCGTTTTCGTCTTCATCCTCTTCGACGGTTGCCCGCAAGAAATCCAGGAGGCTCTCGTGCCGTTGCGCGAGGGGCTTCGACTTGTCCTCCCCAATCGCCACCGCAGCACGGATCTGTGCTCTCAAGAAGGGCGCGTCCTGACCGGCCTGCGTCGCGACCTTGTCCGCCGCCTCTCGCTTGAGCTTGCCGCGTTGCTTGTTGGAGCGCAGCACGGTCTCGTTCGAGAGCGCCCTGAGCGTGTGCACCAGGAAGCACACCAACTGAATTTTTTGCGAATCCTCGATTCGCTTCTTCGTCTGTGACGGCGCGCGGTGCTGGATGACCTGGGCATTTGCCTTGACTCGCGCGTGAGAAATCTCGGGCAGATGCCATGCGTGGACGCCCAATGACTTGAGGTAGACGACGCGCGAAGACGCCTCTGTCATGTTTGCCGGGCCTGGCTTTCCCGGGCGGATGCGAAGCCAATTCAGGATGTTGAGGTTGGGTTGAAGGCTTGGCTTGTACATGTCGGCCAAGATGTCAGTCATGACCGGTTTGGGAACCGCGCGATCGATGGCCAGCAGGATCGCCGTCTCGACGGTCTGGAACTTTGCGCGCGACAGGTCTTCCATCGGCCGAGGGCCGGGATTGACGATCCTCTGGTCGAAGAGCCACGTGTTCAACCAGTCTTCGAGCTCCTCTCGCGTGGCAGCGTCCGGCGCGAGCGTCACCGCCAGGCGATCGAGTTCTTGCCGGCCGGCGTCGTCAAGAGATCGATAGCCGAGTTGCTCGCGGACCCACTTGCGATGACCCTTGAGCGTGTTGTCGCTGAAGTTCGTGACGGCTCGGAACGTCGCGAGCGGAGCGTCGTAGCCGAAGAGCTTGTTCGACAGCAGGTTTAGGATCGCCGGAGGTACCGCAGCGTCTGATTTGGCATGCGCTCCAGTGGCTTGGAGGAAAACGTACTGGGCAGCGATCGAAAGTCGGGCTACGGAGTCATAGTCGCTGGTCAGCAGCACCGCGAAGTGCTTCGGGTCGATCTGGCAGACGACCTCCAGCGCCTTCTTGCCGAGGCCCGGAGGCAGTTCTTCGAAGCCGACAAACCGATGCCGTAGGCTCTTCACAGCGCGCGACTCACTGATGGGTAGGTGGAAGCGCGACTATAGGTTTGTCCCCATGCAGAGCGGCGTTCGCCGGGAGCGGCGTACCCAAAAGGGGGTATGCCGCTCAGGATTGAGAGCTTGAGGTTTGCGCTCTAAGTTGATGTTTTAGATTGAGTTTTACTGATACGCGTAAAAACTCAGATCACCCCGAATCGACGTCGTGTCGCAGTTATTGATCCCATCAGCCGTGGTCGAGGGCTCTCGCATAGAAAATCTCGCGGTTTGCACGGCATTTTGACACTATGTGCCTAATGTCAAAAGTCCGTCTCAGAAATCATTGAAGCCAACGTAATACGTTGTATTATTTATCAATGAGCGTCGAAACTGAGATCCAGAGCGAGGTCGAGGCCCTGAAGGCTCGATTTAGCGAGACGAAATCGCTGTACCGCGAGGTCTGCGCGTTGCTGTTCTTCCGGTACGGCATCGCACCGACAGCCAGCAAGCTGTACCAGTACGTCCGCAAAGGCTCGATGAGCGCGCCGGCCGACGCGCTCACCAAGTTCTGGGACGAGCTTCGCTCCAAAGCGCGCGTCGAAATCGACCACCCCGACCTGCCGCCCGGACTGCGCGACACTGCAGCGTCAGCGATCGCCGGAATCTGGCAGCAGGCCACTGCGGCGGCCCGTGGCGAACTCGCTGAGCTGCGGCTCGAAGTGCAGGCGCAGCTCGAGGCCGCCCAGGTCGCACTCGCGACCGCGAAAAGCGAGGCGGCCGCCGTCATCGAGCAATTGGATGCGGAACGCGGTCAAGTCGCCGCAGCGAACGCGGCGGCTGGTCAAATGCGCGAGGAGCTCGAGGCCGAACGTCGTGCCCATGCAGGCGCGATCGCCCGCCTGCAGGAGCTACAGCGCCATCTCGTCGAGCACCAGGCCCAGCAGGAGGCGTCACGCGCCGCTTTCAGCGCCGACCTTGCCAAGGCCCGCGAGGCCGTCGACGTCGCGAACGCGCGCGCCGATGCATCCGATCGACGCGCGTTGCTCGAGATCGACCAGGAGCGCCAGGCGCGTGCCCGAGCGGACAAGCAAGCCGAAGCGCTTCGTGCCCAGCTCTCCCTCACGGAAGGGCGGCTGCGCGACGATGCCTTGAGTGCGGCCGACGCACTAGCGCGGTTACAGGCCAAAGCCGATGTCCTTGAGAAAACGAATGGGCAGCTGCGCACCGCGGCAGATCTTGCCGAGTCGGAGCTGCAGAGCGTTCGCGCACTGCTTGCAGCGTCGCAGGACGAGTCCCTGCGAAACAAGATCGAAGCCGAGACGCTGAGGAGTGTGATTCAACGCTTGACTCCCCCCGACGTTCCGCCGGCACCGAAGTCACCGAAGGCTCGCCGCGGTGGATAGCACCGTGCACGATAGGCCAGGGGCCAGGCGGGGGACACATTCACCGCCGCACCGGGCGCCCAGTCGCCAGCAGCATCAACGAGGCTGCGGCGTGCCGAGAGGCGAAGAACCACCACGCTGGATGATCGCGTAGGCGCGCAGCGCATCGAGGCACGGAATGACCGACACCCACTTGCACCACGCCTGAAAGGCTGCGGGGTCAAGCAGCAGCGGAGCAGGAAACACCTGGCGCAGACGCGCTTGCTCCTCCGCAGATCTCATGAGCTCCAACCATCCCGCGAAGTCGCCCGGAAACTCCGGATCAAACTGGCACATCGCGGCGAGCGCGGGAAAGTCGCTTGGCTTCAGAACGACATCGGACAGGTCACGCACTAAGCAGCTCCAAAGACGAGGATGAGAGGCGTCGCGATGTTCCGCACCCTAAGCTCATCCGTCAACGCCCTCTCTTCAACGCTGGTATCGAAGCCCGGAGTCGCTGGCAACCCACCAAGCTTGATCCATGTTGTCTGCAATGAGCAGCTCGCGGGGTTCATCGATAAAGAACTCGATGACCGGTTCAGACCGTCCGGGCGCGTCCGTCTCTATGACCAGCACTTGGCATTTCTCGCCGTCTTCGCGCGTGAAGCTTTCGTGTGTTTGCTTGTTCATGACTGTTCCTACCTGGTGACAACGCCCATGTGATTGACTGAGGTGCCGCTAGTGCAGCGACTGAAGCGGAAGCGAAATCGTGAAGACACATCCAGTGCCCGGCACGTCGCGAACCGACAACTTTCCGAAGTCCGCCTCGACGCTACTGCGAGCGATGGCCAGCCCCAGACCTAAACCTGTCCGGTCTTCGCTGCGTTGCGTGAACGGGGTGAACATCTTCTCAGCGCTTCCCCGGGGGAGACCGCCGCAGTGGTCATGGATTTCAATCAGCACCTGCCCGTTGCTCTCGAAGGTTTTCAAAGAGATTTCGGTGTGGGCATGCGTGAATTTGAATGCGTTCTGCAGCAGGTTTGCCAAGGCACCGAGTAACGCCGAGCGATTCCCACGAACCTGCAGTTGCGGGGCCACCTTTGAAACCGAGAGCGTGCAAACTGCGGCGTTGGCATGGAGCCGGGCTGCTCGTTCCGCATCCGCGATGAACGAGGCGACAGGAAAGCTGCTCCGGTCGCTTTCCAAGCCAACGCGTACTTCGCTGACAGCGCGGTTGATGAGGACGGTCAGCGAATTTAGACTTCGCGTCAAGACATCGCCGGTGGCTCCGCCGATACTCATGTTGCCGAATCGCAGGGCACCCACAGCAAGCGTGGCCGTCGCGACTGCGTTGCGCAACTCGTGGACGAGGAAACCCACGCGCTCTCGTGTCTCGTCGTTGTGCCGCTCGAGCACCCGGACGTCGCGCTGCGTGCTGAACTCCAATACGGCGTCAGCAATCGCGTTGTCGAGGCATCTGTTCAAGGTCCGAAACTCGTCCACGGCAAACGGCGCATCGAGCTCAAACGCCATATCGGTGATGGATTGGCAAAGGTCGCCGTAGTCGTGAACGACCTGGTCGACCGTGTAGCCCAGCGATAGAAGACTGGCGCCGTGAGCGATTGCGGTCAGGCCAACTTCTGACAGTGCAAGGCCATCGCCCCCTGATGCGCCTGAGATCTCCAAACTCGCGTCTTCACTACCAGCATGTTCCGCTCGGAGCGTTCTTATCAACTGGTCCAAGAACATCGGCACACCGTTTGCGAGCTGATCTTCGGTTGCTGCTCTTTGGGGACGCGCCGCGACTTTGTCCTTGCACCGCATCACCAAATCGGCTCGATGGTTTTCGAGAAACCTATACATCATGGGGTAGCCCTCAGCAATCATGGTCGTTCGTGTGCTGAATAGCGGCTGGCAGGCTCCGCTTCAGGGCGAGTGACCTTCAACCTATCGCCTCGAGAGCTCGCTGTCTGTGCGCCACCGAACCTAACCACGCTCTTCAAGGATCTGGCGAAGTTCTTCGTCCTGTGCGGCGAGGGGGCTTCGGCGACTCCTCTGCGGTCGCGGGCCACCTCACGCTTGATTTTGTCGACGAGGTCTACGAGTTGCCCCCAGTGGGCATGGCTCGCCCATGTCAAAAATACTGATCGCCGACGACAACCGCGATGGCGCCGATTCGCTAGCGCTTCTTCTAGGGATGTACGGGCATGAAACCACTGTGGCGTACGACGGCGCAGAGGCGCTGACATGTGCGAGTGCTTTCCTTCCCGAAGCTGTCGTGCTCGACATCGACATGCCAATCCTGGACGGCTATGCAGCCGCGAGGGTGCTTGATGCTCTGCCCCGAGCTCGGAGGCCGCTATTGATCGCCCTGACGGCCGTCGGCGGAGCAAAGGCCCAGCAACTGGCCTTGGACGCTGGTTTTGACCTTCACCTCATCAAGCCGACCCATGCGGGTGCGCTGTCCAAGAAGATCGAAACGCTCCTGAGTGCACGACGAGAAGATTTGGACTTCGCGGGAGACCGCCGTTTCTGATGCGTGACGCCCTCGCTTCGAGGCTCTCTTCCCCGATTGATGCTCAACCGACACCGAGCGGTACCAGTCCTCTCGTGATGCCAAGCGAGCTCGCCTGGACGGAGTCTGTGGGTTCGGCGCCAGAACCGAGGTCACCCCTTGCTGTACCAAACGGTGCAGACCAATGTACCAAACGGTACAAACAGGCTAAACAGCAGGGGAAAATGGGTGTCGCGTGCAGAAACGGCAATGGCGCTCGATGAATCAATGACTTAGATGCGCAAACTTGGTCGGAAATGGGCGACGGAAACGAGATGCCGTGCAAAAGCGGCGACGGGCGGCCCGTCAATGTCGACGAGACCCTGAAAAACACTCGCCGCCGCGTCACCCCGCTTCGGTCGCCGCTCTATGCCCTCATTGCCACGAAGCATTGCGTCTCACAGCGCCCGCCGCAGTTCGTAGCGCCCATCTGGCGCACAGGCGGAATCTCTTTCAGGATCAATCAGTTAGGCTGTTTCCTGCGAGAACTTTAGGAATCCCGGCCGACCCTCATCTCGCCTGGCGCAACGTCGTCGACTTCGTGCCCGGCGTGCCGCGCTACGAGGTCCTGGCCGGCGTCACGCTTGAGCCCACGGAAGGCGGCGGCACC
>FSWB01000541.1_pt1 | contig 23059 bp, 23 predicted proteins | sample 1637871 | NCBI WGS metagenome assembly FSWB01 (sample SAMEA3914789, study PRJEB12502) | metagenome | biome: forest; material: soil | place: Canada | collected 2011-07-03 | depth 0.3 m
ATCGAGTACAGCCTGGCCGGCCGGCTGGGCCACCTGCTGCAATACATCTTCGCGCCGATCGGCTTCAACTGGCAGATCTCCATCGCGCTGGTGCCGGGGCTGGCGGCGCGCGAAGTGGCCGTCGGGGCGCTGGGCACCGTGTACGCGCTGTCGGCCACCGGCGACGCCGTGGCCGAGCAGTTGTCGCCGCTGATCCAGCACACTTGGTCGCTGCCCACCGCCTGCGCGCTGCTGGCCTGGTACGTGTTCGCGCCGCAGTGCGTGGCCACGCTGTCGGTCACCCGCCGCGAGACGGGCGGCTGGCGCCAGCCAATCATCATGGCAACCTACCTGTTCGCCATGGCCTACCTCGCGGCCGGTCTCACGTTCTACGGCGTGCGCTACTTTTTCGGGAGCTAGGCATGCAGACGCTCATCACTCTCCTCATCGTGCTCGGCGCCATCGGCTACAGCGTCTGGAAGCTCGCCCCGGCCGCGCTGCGCCACAAGCTGGCCGCGCAATCGGGCACGATAGTTCGCGCCACGGGCGCGTCGGACGCGGTGGCACGCCGCATCGAGATCAAGGCCGTCAACGCCGCCGCGAACGCGGGCGGGTGTGGCAGCTGCGGGCCGTGCAAGGGCTGCGCCACGGGGCAGGCCAAGGACGACGAGGCCGCCAAGGCCTGAGACCAAGGCTTCAGGGCTTCAGGCCCAGCAACGCGAGCGCGTGCCGGTGCAACCGGCCGTTCGGGTCCGCCAGCCCGTGCAGGATGGTGAAGTGGTTGGCGCTCGGGATCGTCTCGCACACGGGCACGCTCGTCGGCCCCCACTGATCGCGGACCAGCGCCGTCTGGCGCTTGAACTCGGCGCTTTCCTCGCCGCCCACGACGGCGAGCAAGGGCTTGCGCGGGCGCGGAAAGAACGCCGAGCTGAGTCGCCTGACGCTGGCCGGCGTCAAGCGCACGTCTTCCTTCAGGAACGGCGCATGACGCAGCGGCTCCAGGTCGAACACCCCCGAGATCGCGAGCGCACCGCTCACCAGTTGCGCAGGCAGCGCCGGATCCACGTCCTTCCAGCGGCAGCTGAGCATCATCGACGCCAGGTGACCGCCCGCCGAATGGCCCACGACGACGATGCGTGACGGGTCGCCACCGTAGATCGCGGCGTGGCGATGCACCCAGGCCAGCAACCGGGTCATCTGCAGCACGATGTGTTCGATGCCGACCGCGGGGCACAGCGCGTAGTTGGGCACCATCACCAGCGCGCCGTCGGCCGTGAACGACGGCGCGATGAAGCCGTGCAACGACTTGTCCGATGAACGCCAATAGCCGCCGTGGATGAACACGAGCACCGGCGCGTTGGCGTGCGGGGTCGGATAGATGTCCAGCGTCTCGCCGTCGCCATCGCCGTAGCGCACGTCGCGGCGCCAGGATTCGAGACGCTGCACCAGCGACGACGCCGTCAGCCAGCGCGCGCCGATCTCCACGTGCTCCGGATGGCGGGCGCGCTGGTTGTATTCGGCGTCCAGCCAGGTCGGCTCGAGGCGCGCGGCGCGGGGGGTGGTGGTCAGGCTCACAACGGGCTCCTGCATCAGGCGGAATGGCGGCGAAAGCGCGCCCATCCTAGACCAGGCGCGCGCGTCATGCCGGGTTGCACGACATCGTGGCCTCGACAATGAAAGCGCTTTCTGTCTTGAGCGCCTTCAACCTCGCATATGTCTCGTCGCACTCGACCGGGAACGCGCGATAGCCCGATCGTCGCGCCCATGGCAGGCTGCTTGGTGAACAACAGGACAGACATGTCGCGTGCTCTTTCCAGGGCCCCGGGCAGTCCATGATCCCGGACGTCACCCTGGGACAAACCCGGGACTCTTGAAGAAATGTTGCCCGGATAAGTCGAAACACGACCGTATGCGGGAGTTCCCTAGATCACATGCGGGACATCTGCCTTACATTTGAAACCGCTTTCAGGGGCATCACGCTGGATTCTGAAAGCGCTTTCATTAGTCCGCGACCAACGACGGGCAGGAAATGGGCGGCGTCTGACGACGGCGACTCGGCTCACCAAAACAATCGGAGACAGTCCATGAAGATCACACGACTCTACCGGCCGCAGCCGCGCCACGCGCCATCGTTCCGGCGAACCCGCCTCGCATCGGCCTGTGGTCTCCTGCTGGCCGGGGTCACGGCGGCCCATGGCCAGGGTGCGACCGCTGCGGAGGCACCCGCCTCGGCGGCCAGCGCCCCCGACAAGTCCGATGTCCAGCAAGTCGTCGTCACCGGCATCCGCGCCAGCCTGGACACCTCGCTCGCGCTCAAGCGCGATGCCCACGGCATCGTGGACGGCATCACGGCCGAGGACGTCGGCAAGTTCCCCGACACCAACCTCGCCGAGGCGATGCAGCGCATCAGCGGCGTGGCGATCGACCGCGTGGCCGGCGAAGGCTCCAAGATCACGGTGCGCGGCTTCGGGCCCGACTACAACATGATCCTGTTGAACGGCCGCCAGATGCCGGCCACCACGGTCCAGAGCACCAGCGCGTCGAACTCGCGCGCCTTCGACTTCGGCAACCTCGCGGCGGAATCGGTCTCCTCGCTGGAGGTCTGGAAGACCAGCCAGGCGTCGAAGCCGGCTGGCGGCATCGGCGCCACCATCAACATCAAGACGGCGCGGCCGCTGGACGCCCCGGGCATGATCGCCAGCTTCGGCGTCAAGGGCGTGATGGACGAGTCCAACAAGCGCCTGCCGACGGACGACAAGGGCAAGAGCCTGACGCCGGAACTCTCGGGCATCTACAGCAACACGTTCGCGGATCACACGTTCGGCGTCTCGCTGACCGGCAGCTACCAGGTGCGCGACAGCGGCTACAACGCCGCCGGCGTCACCAGCGGCTGGCATCCGTTCAAGGGCGACGAGAACAACTGGGGCACGATCCCGCAGCCCGGCACGCCCGGCTCCGGGAACATCACCAACCGCCCGGGCCCGAACGACACGTATTCGGTGCCGCAGAACATCGACTACGCGGTCAACGGCATCCATCGCGAGCGCACCAACGGCCAACTGACGCTGCAATGGCAGCCGGTGAAGACGCTCACGAGCACGCTGGACTACACGTTTGCGCAGAACCGCGTCGACACGAAGTACAGCGACCTCTCGTCGTGGTTCAACTTCGGCCCGTCGGTGAGCAGTTGGACCAATGGTCCGGTGGCCGGCCCGAACTTCTATTCCGAGACGATCGACGCAGCGAAGGCTCCCGCCGACATCGCCATGGGTGGCGGCTGGTTCGGCGTCAAGACGACGTTGCACTCGCTCGGCCTGAACCTGAACTGGAAGCCCAGCGACAAGCTCAAGTTCGAGCTCGACGCGCACTCGTCCAATTCGATTTCGGGGTCGGACAGCCCCTACGGCACCAATGCCGACCTGGGCACCGCGAGCTTCAGCCGCGGCACGACGTCGGCGAACTTCACGCAGGACTTCCCCGTGATGAGCATCGATGGCGCGGCGAGTCCGGCACTGCAGCAGGTCACCGGCTCGTCCTTCCGCAACAGCTACATGAAGTCCAACGTCGATCAGCTGCAGTTGAAGGGCAGCTGGGATGCGACCGACCAGTCGTCGGTGGACTTCGGCCTGAACGTCACGCACGTCAAGAACCGTACCGCCTACGCCAACGTGCAGCAGGACAGCTGGGGCGGCGCCACCAAGCCGGAAGACTATCCGGACAGCGTGTGGCATGCGGAAACGCTCAGCAAGTACTTCAGCCGGATGAGTGGCCACAACGACCCGGCGCTGTTCAACAACTGGTTCACGTTCAACTTCCCGCAGGTGCGCTCCATCGCGGCCTCGGTCGGCAATCCGGCGGAGTACCTGGCCTCGAGCAATTTCGACGGCGCCGGCGGCACCGATCGACGCACGAAGGAAAACACCACCAGCCTGTATGGCCAGTACAACCGCGACTGGGAGAGCTTGGGCATCCCGATGAACATTTCTGCCGGCCTGCGTTATGAGAAGACGGACGTCACGTCGTCGGCGTCGGTGCCGGAGGGCGCCGGCATCAACTGGAATTCGCAGAACGAGCTGGACGTGCAATACGGCGCCCAGGGCTTCACCACGCTCAAGGGCGGCTACCACTACCTCCTGCCCAGCATCGACTACGACGCCAACCTGCGCAAGGACCTCAAGCTGCGGCTGAGCTACGGCGACACGATCGCGCGTCCGACCTGGGACCAGATCCAGGGCGGCCAGACGATCGACCAGCTCGTCCGCGTGGACGGCGGCACCGGCTCGCAGGGCAATCCCAACCTGAAGCCGCTGCGCTCGCACAACCTCGACGCGTCCCTCGAGTGGTACTACGGCAAGTCGAGCTACATGGCGGTGGGCTTCTTCCACAAGAACGTGAGCAACTTCATCGGCAGCTCCACGGTGACCGCCACGCCGTTCAACCTGCCGACGCCGGTGGGCGGCAATTACTGGAAAGCGGCCCTGGCCAACGGCTGCGCCACCGCCGACACGACCTGCATCCGCAACTACATCTTCTCGCACTACAACGGACAGCCGGGCGTCACGCAGACGGGCGTCGACTCGATCGGCAACGCCACCGGCACGATCTCGGGAGTCAGCGGCGATCCGGTCACGAACTTCCGCATCAACACACCGGTCAACGCGCACAACGCCAGCCTGCACGGCTTCGAGTTCAACATCCAGAACGCGTTCGGCAATTCGGGCTTCGGCATCGCAGCGAACTACACGCTGGTGATATCGGGTCTCCAGTACGACAACAGCAGCCAGGGCCAGCAGTTCGCGCTCGTCGGCCTGAGCGATACGGCCAACGTCGTCGCCTACTACGAGAACAACCATGTCAATGCGCGGCTGGCGTACAACTGGCGCGGGCAGTTCCTGGCCGCGACGCAGGACGCCGTCGGCCCCAACCCGGTCTACACCGAGCCCTACGGCCAGGTGGACATGACGCTCGGCTACAGCGTCAACGAGCACCTGTCGTTCAGTCTGGACGCCATCAACCTGAGCGACGGGGTGATCCGTCAGCACGAGCGCACGAAGAACGAGGTCGCGTCCATCACGCAGACGGGCCGGCTCTTCATGCTCGGTGCACGCTACAAGTTCTAGCGCCTGAAAGCCGTTGAACCGCCCGGCGTTTCCCAGGGGAATCGCCGGGTGGCGCAATGCAACCCTGCCCGGCATCATGGCCGGAGATGACCATGCGCCTGAACGATGACGTGCGACACGTCGTGATCCTCGGAGGCGGCTCGGCCGGCTGGCTGACCGCCGCCCTTCTCGCGCGCGAGCATCACGCGGGCGAACCGGGCGGCCTGGCCGTCACCTTGATCGAATCTCCGGGCACGCCGCCCATCGGCGTCGGCGAAGGCACCTGGCCGTCGATGCGCGACACCCTGCGCCGTATCGGCTTGAGCGAGACCAAGCTGTTCCGCGACTGCGACGCGTCCTTCAAGCAAGGCTCCAGTTTTCACGGCTGGATGCGCGCGGCGAGCGCTGCCGCCGGCGACCAGTACCGCCATCCCTTCACGCTGCCGCTGGGCTTCGGCGACGTCGACCTGGTGGCCGGCTGGCTGCAGCGCCATGGCGACCGGCCGTTCGCGGAGGTGGTCAGCGCGCAGCCGCACGTGTGCGCGGCCGGGCACGCGCCCAAGCAGGCGAGCACGCCCGAGTACGCCGCCGTGGCCAACTACGGCTACCACTTCGATGCCGGCAAGTTCGGCGTGCAGCTGCGTGAGCACGCCATCGCGAAACTGCATGTGCGCCACATCCTCGACGACGTCGACACGGTGCTCTCGCACGACGACGGCGACATCGCCGCGCTGCGCACGCGCCAGCACGGCGACGTGGCCGGCGACCTGTTCATCGACTGCTCCGGCCTCGCGTCGGTGCTCATCGGCCAGCACTTCGGCATCGGCATGCGCTCGCAGCGCCACGTGCTGTTCAACGACACCGCGCTGGCGCTGCAGGTGCCGTACGCGACGCCGGACGCGCCGATCGCCTGCGAGACGATCTCCACCGCGCAGTCCGCCGGCTGGATCTGGGACATCGGCCTGCCCACGCGGCGCGGCACCGGCCATGTGTACTCCAGCGCGCACCTGTCGCACGACGAGGCGGAGAGTCAGCTGCGCGCCTACGTGCACCGCACCGGTGGCCAGCACGACCTGCTCTCGGCGCGCCGCATCGCCTTCGACCCCGGCTACCGCGAGCGCTTCTGGCATCGCAACTGCGTCGCCGTGGGCCTGTCGTCGGGCTTCGTCGAACCGCTGGAGGCCTCGGCGCTGGCGCTGGTGGAGCTGTCGGCCGCGATGATCAGCAACGAGCTGCCGGCCACGCGCGCCGAGATGGCCCTGGTCGAGCGGCGCTTCAATGACGCGTTCACGTACCGCTGGGAGCGCGTGGTCGATTTCCTGAAGCTGCACTACGTGCTCAGCCGCCGTGAGGACAGCGACTATTGGCGAGACCATCGCGTGGCCGCCAGCCGGTCAGACCGCCTCGCCGACCTGCTGACGCTGTGGCGCCATCGCGCACCTTACCGGCATGACTTCTTCCGCGTCGAGGAAGTGTTCCCCGCCGCCAGCTACCAGTACGTCCTGCACGGCATGGGCTTCCTGCCCGAGCCTTGCGCACGCCTGCGCCACCCGAGCGTGGGCGCGGCGGCCGAACCGTTTTTCCGCGAGACCGCCCACCTGGCGCGGCGCATGCTGGCGGCGCTGCCGCTGCAGCGCCCGCTCATCGAACACATCCGCATGCACGGCATGCCGAGCGACTGAAAGAGAAGTTCTCCATGCAACCCGTCCAGCTCGACAACGCCACCCATCGCGACCTGCGCATCGTTACCACCCGCGGAGCGGACTGGGGCGACGACCAGATGACCGCACCCGTGTTCCTGTCGGAGTTCCGCAGCGTGCAGGCGCACTACCCGATCGTGTTCCAGCGGGCCACCGACAACGCGGCGATGCAGCCCGTGGCGCTGCTGGGCCTGCGCGCCGGAGAGAACCTGTTCCTGGATGCGCGCGGCTGGGACGCGCACTACATTCCGCTGGCGCTCGAACGCGGCCCGTTCATGATCGGCCGCGCCGGCGGCGAGCTCGTCATCCACGTGGACATCGCCAGCCCGCGCATCGGACGCGGCGAAGGCGAGCCGGTGTTCATGCCGCACGGCGCCAGCACCGACTACCTGGAGCGCATGAACTCCGTGCTGCTCGCCATCCACCAAGGCGTCGAGGCCATGCCGGCCTTCGTCGAGGCGCTGCTGCGCCATGAGCTGCTCGAATCCTTCGTGCTCGACGTCGAGGCCGCCGACGGCTCTCAAAACCGTCTCGCGGGTTTCTACACGATCAACGAGGAGCGCCTGGCCGCGCTCGATGCGCCAGCCATCGGCGCGCTGCACGCGCAAGGCCACCTGGCCCCCATCTACATGCAGCTCGCATCGCTCGCGCACCTGCGCGACCTGATCGAACGCTACAACAAGCGCCTCGTCCGCCAGGCCTGATGACCGCGATCCGAGAACTCACCGGCCCCGCCGCGGATGCGATGTCCGACGCGCGACTGTGCGACACGCAGCCCTGGGTGCAACGCGGCCTCGTGGCGCACTGGCCGATGGCACAGGCGGGTCGCCGTTCGGGTGCCGACGCCGTGGCTTATCTCAAGAGCGTCTGGCGCGGCGAACCCGTCGGCATGCTGTTGGCACCGCCCGAAGTGCACGGCCGATTCTTCTACGACGACACGCTGACCGGCATGAACTTCCGCCGCGAGATCGCGCCGCTGGACGTGGTGCTGGACGCGTTGATGAAGATGGCCGACGACCCGCAGGCGCCCGGCCTCTACGTGGGCTCGACCACGGTGGACACCTGCCTGCCCGCCTTTCGCGCCGCCAACGACCTGCCCTTCGGCGACCGCGATCCGCTCGCGAGCGTGTGGCTGGGCAACCGCAGCCGCATCGCGGCCCACTTCGACCTGCCCGACAACCTCGCCTGCGTGGTGGCCGGCCGTCGCCGGTTCACGCTGTTTCCACCGGAGCAGGTGGCCAACCTGTACGTCGGCCCGCTGGACATCACCCCGGCCGGCCAGGCCGTGAGCCTGGTCGACTTCGCGCAGCCCGACCACGCCCGGTTCCCGCGCTTCGCGCGGGCGCTCGCGCACGCGCAGGTAGTTGAGCTCGAGCCCGGCGACGCCGTCTTCATCCCCAGCATGTGGTGGCACCACGTGGAATCGCTGACGCCCTTCAATGTGCTCGTGAACTACTGGTGGCGCCAGTCGCCCGACTACATGGATTCGCCCGTCGGGGCGCTGATGGCCGCGCTGCTGACGATGCGCGACCTGCCGCCGGCGCAGCGCGAGATCTGGCGCGGCCTGTTCGACCACTACGTGTTCAGCGCGAACCACGACACCGCCGCCCACATCCCGCCGCATGCCCGCAGCGCGCTGGCCCCGCTCACCGAAAGCGGCGCGCGCCACCTGCGCCAGGCGCTGCTCAATCGCTTCAAACGCTGAGGTTCCCATGAACGCCGACAACTCCGCCCGCTCCCGCAAGCCCGTGCATCGCGTCGTCATCGCCGGCGGCGGCACGGCCGGCTGGATGACCGCCGCCTGCCTGTCCAAGACACTGGGCAAGGGCCTGGACATCCGGCTGGTGGAGTCCGAGGAAATCGGCACCGTCGGCGTCGGCGAGGCCACCATCCCCACGCTGCTGACCTTCAACGAGCTGGCCGGCATCAACGAACAGGAGTTCATGGCCGAGACGCAGGCCGTGTTCAAGCTGGGCATCAAGTTCGAGGGCTGGCGCGACGTCGGCGAGGACTACATCCACAGCTTCGGCCTCACCGGCCAGGATCACTGGACGGCCGGCTTCCAGCACTTCTGGCTCAAGGGCCGCGACCGCAAGATCGCGCGCGACTACGGCGAGTATTGCCTGGAGCTGCGCGCCGCCGAAGAGAGCAAGTTCGCGCACCTGCCCCGCGCCGGTCTCAACTACGCCTTCAACCTCGACGCCTCGCTGTACGCGAAGTACCTGCGCAAGCGCAGCGAAGCCCACGGCGTGCAGCGCATCGAAGGCAAGATCGCCGAGGTGATGCGCCACCCGGATGGCGACATCGCCGCGCTGAAGCTGGGCGACGGCGCGCTGCTGGAAGCCGACCTGTTCATCGACTGCACCGGCATGCGCTCGCTGCTGCTCGGCGAGACGCTGGGCGTGAAGTACCAGGACTGGAGCCACTGGCTGCCGTGCGATCGCGCGGTCGCGGTGCAGACGCAGTCGGTGAGCCCCGCCGTGCCCTACGTCCGCGCGATCGCGCACCCGTTCGGCTGGCAATGGCGCATCCCGCTGCAGCACCGCGTGGGCAACGGCATGGTCTACAGCAGCCGCCATGCGAGCGACGAGCAGGCCCTGGCCACGCTGCTCGCCAACGTGCAGGGCGAAGTGCTCACCAAGCCACGCGTGATCCCGTTCACGTCGGGCCAGCGCGAGACCGTGTGGGATCGCAACTGCGTCGCGATCGGCCTGTCCAGCGGCTTCCTCGAACCGCTCGAATCCACCAGCATCCACCTGATCCAGCGCGGCATCATCCGCCTGCTGCAGATGTTCCCCAACGAGGGCGTACGCCAGGTCGACATCGACGAATACAACCGCCAGACCCGCAACGAGGTGGAGCACATCCGCGACTTCATCATCCTGCACTACCACGTGACCCACCGCGACGACAGCGCGTTCTGGCGCGCCTGCCGCACGATGAGCGTCCCGCCCACGCTGCAACACCGCATCGACCTCTTCCGCGAAACCGCCCGCGTCTTCCGCTCGCCGCACGAACTCTTCGCCGAGAACTCCTGGATCCAGGTGATGCTGGGCCAGGGCATCCATCCCGACCAACACCACCAGATCGCCAACCTGATGAACGACGCCGAACTGGGCGGCTTCCTGGAGGAGATCCGCACGCGCGTGGAACGCACGCTGGCGCAATTGCCACCGCATGCGGACTATGTGGCGCGGTACTGCGAGCGGCCTGGGCGGCCGGCGAAGGCGATGCCGGCAGCGGCGTGATATCGCCCGTTCTGGCAGCGGAAATCCTCTGCTATAGTTTAAGGCTGATGGGGGCGTAGCTCAGCTGGGAGAGCGTCGCGTTCGCAATGCGAAGGTCAGGAGTTCGATCCTCCTCGTCTCCACCACCCCACACGAGCCCGAGAATAGTGAGTCAAATCAATGACTTAGCATTTTCGGGCTCTTTCATTTCCCCACATGTTTTCCCCACAGGTTTTGAGGTCGGCCCACGGAGACATGGTTGAACAAGAAGACGCTGTCCGAGACCAACATCGAGGCCAAGGACAACAGCCACGCCATCGGCGCAGACATGCAGCAGGGCCTGGGGTACACCATGGGTACAGCAAGCAAAGGGCTGCGAATGGACGAGGAGAAGCCGAGCTTCGTTGAGCACTTACCGATGTACCTTTCCATCGTCTCAGCGTATTCGCTTGCACTCGGTAGTGCATACCTCTGGGGCTACTGGGGGCGCTTCCAAGTCAACATCCTCGACTACATCGCCTTGACGGATGTTCTAAAGGCCACAGCCCTCCCTTTGGCAACTACGGCCAGCGTCATGTTCATGGGTCACTTGCAGGGCGAGATGCTGGTGGGCGAGCACGGTATGGTGCGCAAGCCTTTCACCTGGGGGGTGGGTAAGCTGTATGCGGCACGCGCCTTCTATTCAGTATTCTGGTTGCCGGCTGTTGCGTTCTCTCTCGCTTACGACTACCCGCACCGATGGATGGTCATCTCGTTGATACTGTCTTTCAAGGTGCTGTCGCCCGCTGTCGATTCGCAGTTTCTGAGCTATCTGTTTCCTACTAGATCGGTTCGCGCAGTCATCATCCTGGCGGCCGTCCTAATGCCTGCAACCATGTATGACAAGGGACAGCATGTGGCGGGAGATGTCATTGAGGCGCGCACTTACGACTCTGTCGTCCCCACTCCCGTGACTGCATCAACACCAGCCCGCAGACTCCGGCTAATCGGGCACGCAGGGGACACATTCTTCCTTTGGAATCCGATGACTTCATCAATCACGTTGACGAAGTTGGACAGCAAGAATCCCCTCGAAATACAGCATATCGAAGCAGTTCAGACGCAGGCTGTGCCAGTTGAGGCTGCTAGTGTCGCCAGTAGCGCCACCACCCCATCAGCGGCCAGCCCGAATCGTCCGGCTTCTTCAGCGTCCTCGGCGGCTTCAGCACATCCGTAGCAATAAGCTGGAGCCCGCGCATTGGCGCATTCAGTGGGCATGTCGTTTGCTGCGCCGCTGACCCCATAGCTGCCTCCCCATTCGGAGATGATCCACGGCTTCCGGTTTATTTGCAGGGGGCCTTGGCAGTCTACGGACGGAGAAGAGGAGACCCGGATTTCCGATGCTCCTCCTGCAGGAGCCTCTCGGGGTGCTTCATCCCTCTTCGGAGACGCTCTCCCTAAGCCATCGCCCGCTTGCCCGCGTAGGCATACGGCGCACTTGCTGCCGTCGGTTTGGCCTCGATCCTCATCCACCACGCCTGTGGGTAGTCCTTGCCCTCGAATGGCTCCGTCCCGGTGTAGATCATGTCCAGCCCCTTGAGCTGGGTCTGGTGGGGATCGGTGAGCGTCAACGTGGGCCTGGCTGATGCGCCTTCTGCGGCCTTGAGGATCAGCTCCTTGACCCGACGGTCTTCCCGACCGTTCTTCAGGTGCCAGTACGTGATCGCCATAAAGCCATGGTGACGAGTCTCGGCCTCGACCTGAGCTGGCGAGAGCTTCACGCCTGCGCGGCGTAGACGAACAACCGTGACTTCCATGGCTGATACTGTATGGGCATCCAGCTTTAGCTGTCAATCGCGGTACACTGGCCGCTCAACAGGAGAACGCTGTGTCCAATGACCAGTTCTGGCTGGAAGTTGCGAAGCTGATCGTGACCACCGGAGCCACGGGCGTCGCCGCTTGGTTCGGCATCGGGATCGCGCGAAGCCAACGCAACATCTCGGCCCAGCAGAAAAACATCGCCTTGGAGGCGAAGCAGATCGCAGCGGCGAAGCTGAACCTCGATCTGTACGAGGAACGGTCCGCGCTGTTTCTGGAGGTCTGGACGTACTTGACGCTGGCGCTGAATACAACTGCCGACGATCACCCGCGAACGGACTTCACGAACCACATCCCGAAAGCACAGTTCCTATTCGGCAAGGAGATTGGGGACTACATGCGGGACATGGACTCGAAGCGTATCGAGCTGATCTTCCTCTACAAGCAGAGCAACAATCCGCCGGTCGATTACGCGACAAGAATCTCAGACCTGAGCACCTGGTTTGAGAAGGAAGCAAGCGGCTGCTACAAAAGGTTCGCACCCTACCTAGATTTCTCCGAGTGGCAGACAGAAGATTGGGCGAGGACTCGACTTCCAGTCGAAGCCAGGTAACCAGACGGCGGAACAACCCCAGGTGGGGTTCTTGGGTGAGCGTGGGAACGCTCAAATGGGCGATGCAGGAGCGGTCGTCGCAACCACTGAACCAACTGCTGCAACAGCAGAGGGAACAGCTTGTGTTGTGGCTGTCTTGGGCAGGAAGCCAACGATCAGAGAGGCCGTTACGCTGACGTTGGGCCACAGGGCGGAAGCGTTGCTCGCGTTCAGGGCATCTTGAAGGCTGAATGGACACGCATCAAGGAAGCACGCGTTTGAAGCACAGCGTGATCCTACCGTGACGAAAGTTAGGCTTCCCGTTCTTCAATCCAGTGCGTACCTTCCCCGAACGTCTCGTTGCCCGCCCACATGACGATGCGCAACGTTTCGCGGTTCTCTGGGGTGTCGGGGTGCCACAACCCAACGCCCGGCGTGCCGGTCTCCTTCGACTGCCCTTTTGTCCAACGGAGACGAATTTCGATCATGCGCTTCTGTTCCATGCGAAGCCTCCGACGTGGCCTAGAAGAGTTCGTCCTGCGGCGGCGGCTCTGGTGCTGCCTTGGGTGCACGCGCCAGGGGTGCAGGTTCAGCCAGCAGCACACCGTTCCACGGTTTTAAGTACGCCTTCGCCCGGTCAAGCGGACAGGTGAGCCAGCCCATGTAGTCCTTCGGGTCGAGGATCGCCACCATGCGCTTCTCCTCACCCGGCTTGTGCATCCGCTTCATCAGTGCGTGCGTGATCAGCTTTTGCCCGACCACGGCCCACCGGATTTCGATCCTGACCTGCCTTTCTGATCGCACACTTCGGCGTTGGCCACCTGCCAGGTGCGCTGTGTGATCAGCGCATTCCGCCGCACTGCGGATCGCCAGTGAACGTAACGGAGGCCAGCCGCTAAGGCTTTTATAGGGCCACATGCGGATCGGTCGTGGCAGTCTGAGTTTGGGAGCGGTAGCCTGGAACCGAAACGCCGCGACTGTGTCCACACGCATTGTGCAAAAGGCCGCACTGAGGCGCGCATCGCTGCCGGTCGCGCACTTGTGAGCATCCGGTAGGTCGCTAGAATTCCGTAGCCGGGTTGTCCGCGCGTCTGCCAGGACGCACGCAAACGCGCACATACGAGCCGCACGATCGGCTGCAAGCAGGGAGTAAAGCATGCTGTTGGTTTGGGGAAGGAAGTGGTACACGCACAAGCTGGGCTTTGTCGCCGACTTCTGCGAGATCTGCCGGCGCCCGCAGCCGTTCACGCTCGAGCGCCATTCGCTGACCGGACACTTCTGGTACGTGCCCATGGGTACCACCCATGCGGTGCGGCACCAGGCGCGGTGCAGTCGCTGCGCCATCGAGGTCACTACTGAGTTGCGCCGCTACGCTCAGGTCGCGAAGAAAGCAGCCAGCGTGCGCGACCTGCTCGCCGCTACGCTGCCAAACTATGAGCAGGTACTGAAGGAACGCATGGAGTTTGAACGCGTGGTTCGCGACGACGTTGCCGCCCTGCCACCAGATCTTCGCCGAGGCCTACTCGTACGTCCGTTCGTCGCGCTGTCGCCAATGGTGGAGCGGCGCTTTGCGACCAAGCGGATAGACGCCTGGGTCGCCGCGGGGCTGGCGTCCATCTTCGTGTTGCCACCGCTCGGCTACGCTCTCTGCGCCTGGCTGTATCCCGGCAATGAGTATTTGGGGGCGCTGTTTGAACTGATGGCAAGCATCGTGCTCATAGTGTGGGCCACCATCGGCGTCGAGCGGCGCTGGATTTGCAAGTTTGTCGCACCGCGCCTAATCGGGAGCTTGGGCCCGCTACGCGCTACGAGCGCTGAGGTCGAGGGCGTCATCGCTGAACTGCGCGCGCACAAGCACAAGCTCGGCAAGTACTTACGGGGTACCGACCTCCAGCCGGAGCGCGTCTGAAATCCCGACCTCTGAACAAGCAGTAACGGGAGGTCGGCTGTTCATGCCAGTACCGAGGTCAGTTTGGTCTCGAAGCCGAGCGCTGGCGGCGCGGCGTTTCAGTGCGGCGACGCTGCGCTAGTGCTGCTGTTCTTCGTAGTGCTCCTGACCCTCGTCGACGAAGTCTTCGCCGCGGGTGAGCATGAAGTACACCATTCGAGCGAGCTTGTGGGCCGTAGCTGTATTGCCGCTCGGCTTATCAATTCGGCTGCAAAGGCGGCGATAGAAGGCACCGAGCGCCGCGCCGTAGATTGCATCCTCGAGCGTCGGATGCGGCGAATAGCGTTAACGTCGCTGCCAGCCTCTGCGTCGCACGCAGTGAGCGACTTACGCGCACCACATCCAAAGCTTCCTACTTACCTTCCGGTTTCTTGAGTACGGCGGTTATGCCGTTCGCACGATTGAATTCGGTCACCTCTTCATTCTCGATTCGCTTCTGATACGGAGCGCCTGCGTTCACGGCGAAGGTGTACGTAGAGGAGGCTAGCCCGAGCGCCACCCGGCCCTCGATCCAAAGTAGGCTTTCATCTGCTCGAAACAACCGAGTCACGTATTCTTTTCGCGTAAAGATTGGCAGTACCAAACGACCAGCGTGATGGGTGTCTTTGAAACCTACGATCTCAATCGGATCGTGTGGGTGAAGCATCACTTTCTGATCGGGCTTGCCTCGAAATGACCCCGTCACCCACACCCAGTCATTCGCTATGGCTTTCAGAATCTGCTGGTTGTCTCCAGACGGGAGTACCGCTTCGACATGCTGCGACACAAGCGGAGCCTGACCAGCTTGCGCGTTGGCTAGATCCATCAGCGCCAACGACGAAGCCGCTGAAACTCCTAGACCAATACAGAGCTGTCGCCGCCCCAAACCACGGGAATGTTCGATTGGCTGCTGGAAGGATGCTTCAGGAGATTTCGTCATTCGCGCACTCGCATTTGATTGAAAACTAGATGCTACAGGTGAATCGGACTGCCGTTCCGTGGGCAGCAACCAAACAGAAGGCGGCGGCGCAGAGGCTCTTACGGCAGCGACGTTCGGTCAACATGACTTCGCCAGCTGCTTACCGCGCAAAGGGCGTAGGGAAACTTGGCCTCAAGCAACATCGTCCACGCACTGACCAAGACCGGCGGAGTTCCAGTGTTCCGGATGCTTTTTGTTTGCACGCTGGTCGCGATGTTCAGCGGCGATTTCGGCCGTAGCCCGCACAGGCTACGTACTGCTTGCATTCCTCGTCGTTCGCCTGCTTCGCTTTCTTCGCGAGTACGGGGTCGGTCAACGTGAGAGTTGCCCCGAGGACTGCGTTGGTCGTCAGCATGAGCGTGCGCGCGCCCAGCTTCCACTCAAAAATGTCAGGCTCCTTGCTGGCCATCAGGCTGCGGGCCGTGCGGGTTGGCGCCCCAAAGCGCCGTCGCAGGTCGGTTTGCAGGGTCTTGATTTCTTCCGGCGAGAGACTCTGAGAGTTGTCGCCCCGCCGGCTAGGGACGAGCGTGCGGCTTAGCACGGTCTGCACTGAGTACAGCTCGTCGTCGAGGAAAGCGAAGCGGGCAGGCCGGGTACCAAAGAATGGCACGGCGTGCACATCGACAAGGAAGATGCGCTCGACTTGCAGCGTAGATAAGCCATCGACCCCGCCCTTGCCGACGGCCGCGTGAGCGCGGCCAGTGACCAGCGCATCGGCTGCCGACCAAGTAGCGAGCGCCTCGTCCTTTGTCGTGCGGCCGAACACGAACCCGAATGGGACGAGCTGATCACCTGGCTGTGTCAGCAGTGCCGTGCTCACCGGAGGCGAGCCGCCAGCCTCCGGCGCCGACTGGGCCATGGCGACAGCGGATAGTGCAGCAGTCAACGTGACGGCGATGGCGGGAAAGCACCGTCGCGACGAGATCGTGTCGAGCTTCATATGCTCCATTATCCGGGAAGTCCGCAGCTGGTTGATGAAGCTACGTGCGCATGATCGCTTAGCCACGGTGCTCGGCTATGCGCGGCCGGGCGTCGGTGTGGGCTTTCGGATCGGCTAATGGGTCAAGCCGATCCAATCCGCTCTAGTGTCGTGAGTTCGGACAGCAATCATCAGGGCGGCGGGGCGTGAACCGAAGCGCAGCTATTCTTTCTCGAAAACCGCCCCCTCGCCAGCGAAAAAGCGCGGATTTAGGCCAGCGCTAACACCGCCCGCACCGAGGCGCTTCTCCGTGCCGTAAATTACGACCAAGAGGTCATCGGGCCGACCGGCGCATAGGCCATGAGAGGCCACCGGAGGCCCTTGATGTCCTTCGGGCTGGGGATGCACCGGGAGGCTCGCTAGAGGCCCGCCGCGGGGCTGTGCGGGACCTTCCCGAGGATCGTGAGCCAGCCACCCTGCTCGGGAATCCTGGGCGACACGATCACGGCGCGGGAATCGACCACGCGGTGAGGTAGTTCAGCGTGATCGGTCACAGGGGAGCCCTGCGAGGTGCCTTGCCCCGCAGCAGTCGGAAGCCATCGCTACGCGCCTCCTTCTCCTCGTCGTGCCGGAACCATCGACGCATCTTCTCTTCGTTGATCGCGTTCACCTTGGCCTGGATTGCAGCAATCTGGGCAAGCAGTTCGGGCAAGGTGTCGGCATCGGTGATCGGCTTCTCCTGCCCGACGATGTAGACGCCATCCCTTCGGAGGCTCGGGAGGACTGTCGTGGTGACCCAGCGACGGAAGGCATAGGCAGTTGGCTTGCGACTGCGGAGGACGAGCCCATAGAGACCGGACTCGTTGACGATCAGCACTTGTTGCCGTCCACCTGGGGTATTCATATTCCACATACCCTTCTCGTCATCTTCGAGCTTGGTGGTCGCCTGGGATGCGTTGGTGATGTCCAGTGCCTTGCAGACATCGGAGACGAGGAACCAGGGTTCGTCATCCTTGTTGATCGACCGGAGAGAGACGCCAGGAGCGAAGTCGAACGAGGTGGTGGTGTTGGTCATGTTGGTTGGGTGTTGTCTGAAGATGGACGTGGGTGGGCCGCGTAGCGGTTGAGACCACGTTGTGTGCTTCAGGGGTTGGTGATTGAGACGGGCACCAGGAAGGAGCTTCTTCGTGGCGGCTCTTGATGGCGTTTCTCCTCTGCCCAATCTGAAGGTTTTCCTTGGATGCCTACGCAGTAGCGTGAGACCAAGGATTCAGCTTCAGGAGTTGGTTAGGAGGCGGACACGAACAGGGCACCTCGAAAAGGTTCCTTCCTCGTGTCGTTGTTGATGTCGTTGCCTTCGAGGCTCCAGCGTCTCATCTCCCGATGACGTTGGCTGGTCTTTAGAGGAAACCCAAGGGCTCCTTCTTCTAGGTTGCAAATATGAAATCTGCCTCGCTGAAGGAGCTTCCTCTTCTAGGTTGCAAATATGGAAACCGCCTCGATGAGACCCAGACGGAGGAGATCCACGAGGTAGGGCGCATCGGTCAGCTTTCGGGCTTCAACCACGGTGAGGCGCAGGGCGAACGGCGGGAGCTTGGCAAGGAAGCCTTGGATGGCCTTGGATGCTGTCCTTGCGGTCGCTGCGTAGCCTGCGAGACTGCGGTATGAGTACCGACCATGCGTTGCGAGCTTGATTGATTCCACGTCAATGAGCGGACAGGTCTGGAGGATGTGGAACAGGACTTGACGGGACAGGCTTCGGGTCGAGGTGCTGCCTTCGGTCTGAAGCTCAAGAACGCCCGAGAGGATGTCGTCAATGGCCGGGTAGTCCAGGCACATCTCGTGAGCGCTGAGGTAGCCACCGAGGAACCCGTGGACTTGGCTGTTGTCGTGCCTCTTGGGTCGGTTGCTCATGGATCAGGGACTCGTTGCCGCTAGGACAGGAACCGTCTTCTTCCGGGTAGCGATGGGGGTGGCAAGCAGTTCCAAGGCTTCGATCTCATCCGCCAGTACATCGGGACTGGATGCAACGTAGTCGAGGTAGACCGCCATGGAGCGGCGAGCGATGAGCGAGAGGGGCGGCTTGCGATCACCTCGAAGTCGAATCGACTGGATCAGGTCTCGCATACGCGTAGCCTCGTTCTTGGGGTAGTTGAGGGTCAGCGTGGTGGTGCCGGTGCGCTTGAGGTAGCGACTCAGCGTCTTCCCTGCGGTGAGCGAAGGGGAGTCGGAGGTGGTCATGGGTGTTCCATTCAGGAAATTCAAAGATAGATGGACACACAGAAGGCGCGTCTGAAATGACGAAGCCCCTGAGAACCATTTCGGCTGTCAGGGGCTGGTGTTCGGGGAGGGCACCGGAATCGGTGGGGTTCTCCTTGAGGCAGTACTAATCGATTTGGCCTGGTGAAGGCATGTCGTCGGGAACTCGGTGGGATTTCCCTAGAGGCCGGGTTTCAAATCTTCCGGGCGTCAGGCCACTTCAAGGCGGGAGAGCACCCGTTGGAGTTGCACGAGGCTCCATTCGCCACCTCGGGCGGTCTTGATGCCCATGGAGTTCAACTCGGCGACCATGGTTCGCTGGTTCTTGGCCTGAGCGATGAAGCCAGAGAGCACCGGCTGGAGCTTTGCTGCGAACTCGGCGGCCTGGACGGAGCGGACACCGTTCGTTGGCACCAGACTGGCAGCATTCCCTACCACCTCTCCGCGCCTCTTCTTGGCTTGGAGAGCATCGCTCACACGCTGACTGATCCTTCGACCCTCATGCTCGGCCATCACGGCGTACATGTGCAGCATGGTGCGGTCGGCGGTCGGGAAGTCGCAGCACCGGAATTCAATGCCCGTCTCCATGAGGCCGGATATGAAGTGGACGTTCCGGGCAAGTCGGTCGAGCTTGGCAATCACGAGGATGGCCTTGTGCTTCTTCGCCAGGGCGATGGCGTCACGGAGCTTGGGACGCTTGGCGAGGGCGTTGCTGCCCTTGCCTTTCTCCACCTCTTCAAACTCCTGCACCAGGGTCGCCCCGATGCCTGCCAGATAGCGGGTCACTGAGTCTCGCTGTGCCTCAAGCCCAAGGCCCGACTCTCCCTGCCTCGTGGTCGAGACTCGGAGGTAGCTAACGGCCTTCTGGGTGGGACTCTTGGACATGCTCGCCTCTGATGACAACAGAACCGTAGTTTAGTACGTATGTTGTCAGGATGGCGAGGAATCGGCTGCGAGATGTGGTCGGAGGTCTTTCCTAAGGGGGGCCTTAATCGATCCAGCCCGGTAGGCACACACCCGTCGGAGGGGTCCCATTTTCTGCGTGCTTGCCCTATGCTGGAGCCATCACAAGGGGCCAACAATGACAGCTTCGACTCTCACCGCCTCCAAGCAGGCTTCGATTGAACGCGCCGTTAGGGTGCTGAACGTGATCCGTTCTTGCGACCCGCTCATGCCGATGGGAGTAGCCCGGAGTCTCCTGATCATTGCCGCCTCTTCGGGTGAGGTTTCCCTAAAGGAGCTGGAGACTGCGGGAATCTCACCGGGGGCTACCCACAAGCATCGGATGTACTTGGAGGCAGGCGAGGGCCGTGAAGGCACGAGCAAGTCCGGCTTAGGACTCATCGTGTCCCGCGAGGACTACGCAGACGGGAAAAGGTACTTGCTGTCCCTGAGCCAGAAGGGCGAAGAACTCATGGAGCGGCTGTCGGCTGCCATGGATGCCTAGCGGTCAGAGTCCAGTGGAGATCGCTTTCCTTCCCTAGAGTGGGCGGTGATCGATTCCACCTCGTGGCTACCCACTGCCTGCCCATGCAAGCCAGGAGAGGCCCTGTGCTGCGTCATCACGGGCGCGTCAAGGGGTAGGGTGCTTCACGCCCGCGTCTACGCGCAGGAAGTCGATGGAGGGCCAAGGGGGGGAACCTGTGTTGGCCCGACTCGTGCACACCTCAGACATTTTTCTGGCAATCCTCAGCGGCATCTCTTCCTGGCAAACTCGACGGCTGCACTCTCGCCAACGAAACCGCTCAAAACGAACCATGAAGAAATCACTTGCTCTGACCATTGCGGCCGCAGTCCTCTCGGGATGTGCGAGTACGGCACCAACCAAGATCGGTGCGGACACGTACTACTCAGCGAAGACCAATACGGCTGGGATCTTCGGCGACGTGTCCGCAGTTGCAGGAGCGCTGATGATTGAGGGCAACCAGTTCTGCGGATCAATGGGCAAGGAGTTTGAGTTGGTCACTCAGACCGTGACTCAGAACATCCCCGCCGTTCGATTGGGTGGTGCGTCGATCACCTTCAAGTGCGTTGAGCACGCGGGGAATCCCGTCATGCGGCCTGACAACGGAGTCTCGACCACCACCACCAAGTAGCGCGGCGGGTTTCAGGCCGGAAGGCGACTATGACAATCAAGACATCGAGCAGCAAGCTGCACTGGAACTACTTCCTCGCCTTGGAGCGGGACATGGACGCCGTGTCGCGCTTTGTCGAGTTCGAGTCGGCCAACTTCAAGACTTACTCAATCGAGTTGGCCCACATGCTGTTCGCGGCAGCGTCCGAGGCGGATGTAGTAGCGAAGTTGGTCTGTGAGCAAGTAGATCCGAAGGCGAGGCGATACAACATCGAGGACTACAAGAGCTTGTTGTTGCCGGCGATTCCGACTCTGCCAACGACCAAGGTGTTTGTGCCCAGGTATGGCTTGACCTTGGAGCCGTGGTCGAATTGGGCCGGGGGCACGCACCCGGACTGGTGGGATGGCTACAACAAGGTGAAGCACCACAGGTCATCGCATTTCGACCAAGCCACCCTTGAGAACGCGCTCAACGCAATGGCGGGACTGCTGGTGATCACCTACGAGTACTACGCCTGTGACCTGTCGCCACCGGGTCAACCTTTGCACGTGAAAGCCGTTACCGCACAGCTGGAACCTACCACTGCGCTGTTTAGGTTTGCCGATGATTGGTATCACGGATATGAACTTCGAGAATAGGTTGTTGCCGCATGCAACGTGCAGACGTAACTGAAGAGAGCGAACATGAAACGTGACATGGATCTTGTCCGCCAAATCCTCTTGATTTGCGAGGCGACAGGGCCGGACGAACGAGTCCCTGGTGTGCCAGAGGTCGAGGGGTACTCCCGAACCCAGGTCGGTTACCACATCTACCTGATGGGGCAGGCGGGGCTCCTTGACACGTCGGACACCCACAGCTCGGATGATCCGTACCCCCAGGCGCTGCTCCATTCCGTGACGTGGCGCGGCCATGAATTCATCGACAGCACACAGTCGCCAACTGTCTGGAACGCCACCAAGGAACTGGCGAAGAAGGCCGGTGGGGCTGGCTTCGAGCTTCTCCTGCAGATCGCCAAGTACGAGGCCAAGGAGCAGTTGAAGAAGCTCGGGGTAGACCTCGGCTCTTGAGGTTCAGACGCTGGTGGCGGAGGTCATGGCAGTCCTGCGGTAAAGCGGACATTTTGCAGGCAAGCCGGCCTTAGCTACTCGATTGAGAAGACTTTCTCGGGTTGGTCGTTGGGCCTGGGGCGGTGGGGCTCACGGCTTGTCCAATGGCGCGGGATAGGCCACCGTCGATATGGCTTCCAGCTTCTGCCGCTGCTCGCTGCCACTGGCATAGAGACCGTAGGTGATCGTCTTCTTGTCATGGCCCACGACATCAGCCGCGATGCCCTCAACGACCCCTGCCCTCTGCATCATCGTGATGAGGGTGCCTCGGGTGGTATGGAAGACATGCGAGTCCCCGTAGGACATGGCCGTCTTGAGGTGCCCGAATCTTTGAGACACCGGCCCTGATCTGTTCCCGTACTGGTTGTCGGCAGTGGACGGCATGAGGTAGCCATCCTTCGATGCCTTCATCAGTCGATCCACCAGGGCAACGATGGCTGGATGAATCGGAGTCTCTCGCTTGCTGGCCTTGGTCTTGGTGCCCCAACGGAAGATGCCATCCTTGGCGGTCTCCTTGGTCAACTGGAAGACCTCCTCAATACGGGCTCCGGTGTAAGCACCCAGGGCGATGGAATCGGCCAGGACTGAATCACCCTTCCTCTTTGCCGCAACGTACAGGCCGGCTAGTTCATCGGGGGTGTAGCTGGTGCCACTGCGTCCGGTGTTGGTACGAGGTGCCATGCTCATCGCCAACTCCATCGGCCCCTCGAAGGGATCGGGAGCAATCATGGGAACAGCGGTGGACAGCTTCAGGTATCTCCAGAACCCACGGTAGGCCTTCCCGAGTCTCGTCATGGTTGAAGCCGTCGCCCTCTCCTCCTTGAGGAGCTTGTCCGTCCAGACCTTGATGGCCTGGGGCTGGAGTGCTTCAATGCTCTTGAAGTAGTCAGCCATCTTCAGGACATCCCGGTGCTTCTGGTCGATGGTCTTCTGCTGCATCCGCATGGAGTTCTTCCAGGCGGTCACATGGGAGGCCAGAGGGGTCACCGTGGGGAGATCGGGCAACGGTGGCAGTGCGGGCAATTGCATCGTCGCAGTCTTGAACATGAACGACCGTTGCTCGGGGTCTTCGATCTTCAGTGCTGCCGAGTAGATCGCGTCTCGCATAACAGAGGCCAGCATTCCGCCACCGTCCCCATCCCGTTCTTGGTCGGACTCCTCGGCCTCGGCGTACTCCTTGCGGATGTCATGCCAGAAGGTATCTCGGGTATCGAGGGTGAGGCCACGGGCCTTGGCAATCTCCTCGCGCCAGCCTGCGACGATGAGGACGATCCTCGGCTTGGCCTCCTCTTCATCACGGGTCTTGGTGGACTTGAAGAACCGCTTCTTGCCGATGATGTGACGCACTTCGGCGGGTACATCAAGCACCGCACAACAGACCAAGTGGCGCCTCTCGCCGA
>FSWB01000431.1_pt1 | contig 22549 bp, 14 predicted proteins | sample 1637871 | NCBI WGS metagenome assembly FSWB01 (sample SAMEA3914789, study PRJEB12502) | metagenome | biome: forest; material: soil | place: Canada | collected 2011-07-03 | depth 0.3 m
ACGCCGCCTCGAAACGCTTGGCCTTCGGGCCGGTGGTGACCCAGCCGGACTTCAGCGTGTCGACGACTTCGGCAATCTCCTCGTCGCCGATTTCGGGCAACGCAAAGGGAAGGAACGGTCTGGTCTCTGCACTCATAGCCCTCGATTGTCGGTCATCGGGCCGCCCGGAGCAAAGGAATGCTGCGCAGAGCGTTCGCCCGCTCAGGCCTTCTTCAGCGGCTCGGCATGCGCCGCGGGCAGGTCCCGTCGCCAGGTCATCCAGCGCGGCGAGCGGAACCGGACGATGCGCCAATAGACATCCAGATAGGCCAGCACGAACACGGCCAGGCTCAGCGCCAGCGCGGACGTGTTGCCCCACCAGATGGTCGCCGGGATCACGGCGACGGCGTTGAGCAGCCAGAGGTACGGCGACGTGCCGGAATTGGCGCGCGTCGACCCCCGGCGCACGCCGGACGAATCCACCGGGCCCTGCTTGAGCCGGCGATAGATCAGCGTGTGCAGGTGGCTGCCGTCCGGCTGCGTCATCGAACGCCGCTGGATGAAACGGCGGCGGTACATCGTGAACAGCGTTTCCAGGACGGGATAGGCCACGAGCAGCAACGGCGCCAGCATCGACACCTGCGGATGGCGGGTCGTCAGCAGGATGCCCAGCTCGGCGACGATGAAACCGAGCAGGTAGGCTCCCCCGTCACCGAGAAAGACCAGTCCGCGCGGATAGTTCCAGAGGAAGAAGCCGAACGTAGCGCCAAGCGTGGCGAGCGCGAGGCTGCAGACCAGGGTGTCGCCGACGCGCCAGGCGATATAGGCCAGAGCGGCATTCATCATCATCGTGCACATCGACGCCAGGCCGTTCATGCCGTCGATGATGTTGACCGAGTTGGAGATGCCGGTGACCGCGAAGACGGCGCCGACCGAACCCAGCCACAGCAACCCGTGCGAGGCCAGCAGGTCGTCGAAGAACTGCCAGCCGGTGTGGGTGAACCTGGCCCCCAGCAGCAGCACGCCCAGCAGGCCCGACAGCGCCAGCGCCACCATGCGCCGGCGCGGCGAGATGGCCTTTGTGAAGTCCTCCCAGATGCCCGAGCCGAAGGCCGGCATCATGCACGCCACCAGCAGCAGCAGTTCCCAGCGCTGTCCGGCATGCGACCAGGCCGCGACCGCCGCACCGCCGCAGATCCCGGCCAGGATGCCGACACCGCCCACCCGCGGCACCACCTTCACATGCATCTTCTGGGGGCCCGACAGGTCGTGGTCGGCGGACCAATGGGCGTGATGGTCCTCGTAGTACACGACAAGAAACATCGCGGCCGCAGCACAGGCGAACGCGATTAGCAGTATCCAGATCATCAAGGGATTCTACGGCGCGCAGTTTCGAGGTATAGCTCTTCGGATACCCCCGTTAGAGGGGGCGGGGCGTCCGGTTTTCCTGCTAGGCGCGACAGCGGCGCTGCATCGCGTTCAATGCGTCGCAGCGAGACAACGTTTTCTGCCTGAATCCCGGCCAGCGGCCCACCGCACCCGTCGATCACCCCCGATCGAGAAGCGGCCGCCGTCTATTTCTACATGGCTGCCCAAAGCATAATGTGCGCGCGACCCGGCCAACTCCGCGTTGCACTCCGCCGAGAGCGGCCGCACAGTCGCCAACTCATCAAAACACCAAGCTCGTAGCGGCGCAGTGACAATCAAGTTCATCAACGGCAAGTTCACGGCTCAAAGGCTCACGGGCGTCCAGCGCGCGGCATCTTGCCTGGTCTCGGTGATCGACCAAAGCCTGCTGCGGGAACACTCGGGCGACAGCGGCGATTGGGTACTTCTGTGCCCTCAAAGCGGGATCGTTCCCGCTTTTCGCAACATTAAAGTGCAGCGGGTCGGTCCGATCGGCCTGTCGCTGCACCTCTGGGAGCAATTGCTGCTGCCCTTCGCCGCCCGCTCCGGCAGCCTGACCAGCCTGGCGGGCTCGGCCCCCCTTCTTGCGCGCAACCACCACGTACTCATGCACGACGCCGCCGTGTTCGACTGGCCCGGGGCCTACACCAGGACATTCGCCGGCTGGTATCGCCTCCTCTTCCGTTGCCTGGCCCGCAGCGGCGCGACGCTGCTGACCGTGTCGCAATTTTCACGCGAGCGCCTGGCGTCCGCGCTCAAGGTGACGAAGGACCGGATCGCGGTGATTCCCCTGGGGAGCGATCATCTCGACGATATCGTTGCGGACAGTTCCATCGCCACGCGGCTCGGGCTCGCGGGGATGCGCTACTTGCTGGCGGTCGCCAGCGACAACCCGACGAAGAACGTGGAAGCGCTGCTGGCCGCGTTCGCGCAGCTTCGGCCCGACGAGAATCTCCGGCTGGTGATCGTCGGCGGCCGGAACGCGCAGGTCTTCCGGGCCACTGCGTCAAGCACGGCAACGGCAAACGTCATACACGCGGGTCCGGTTTCCGACCCCGAACTGAAGGCCTTGTATGCACAGGCCACCGCGCTCGTCTTTCCTTCGCTCTACGAGGGATTCGGCCTGCCGCCCCTCGAGGCCATGGCGTGTGGCTGCCCGGTGATCGCCGCGCGGGCAGCCTCCGTGCCGGAAGTCTGCGGCGACGCCGCCCTGTATTTCGACCCGCGCTCGCAAGACAGCATCGTTGCCGCCCTGCAAACCGTTCTTGTCGACTCGAACTTGCGCGAACGACTTCGCGCAGCAGGCAGGGCGCGCAAGGCCTCCTTCCGCTGGATCGATTCGGCACGATCCCTGCTAGCCCACCTCGACAGGAAAGGGCTGGCATGAAGATTCTCCAGGTTTGCAAGTTCTACCATCCCGTCATGGGTGGCATCGAGACGGTTGCCTGGGAACTCGCCGAGGGCTTCAGTCGCGCCGGCCTGCAATCGGATGTCCTGTGTTCCAACCAGGCAAAGGTCACGGAGCGCCAGAGCCTTGCAAGCGGCTATGGCGTGACGCGTGCGGCGTCGCTGGGGATGCTGCTGTCGACATCGATGGCGCCCGCCCTGATCCGAGAGCTGCGACATATTCGAGACGATTACGACGTTCTCCACATTCACATGCCCGACCCGATGGCGGCGTTGGCGCTGAAAATGTCCGGCTCGAAGGCACGCGTCGTGGTGCACTGGCACAGCGACGTGATTCGCCAGCGGCACGCGATGCGCCTGTACGCGCCGCTGCAACGTTGGGTGCTCGAACGCGCCGACGCGATCGTCACGACCAGCGCGGCCTACGGCGCTGCGTCGCTCGCACTGCGGCCCTGGCTGCACAAGGTGGTCGTGATCCCGATCGGGATCAGCGACAACCGCGGCAAGGATTTCACGCCGAGAACCGACATCATCCGCCAACAGTTTCAGGGCAAGACCATCGTCTTCTCCCTGGGTCGAATGACTTACTACAAGGGCTTCGAGGTGCTCATCGAAGCCGCCCTGGCGTTGCCCGAAGACAGCGTCGTGTTGATCGGCGGCGACGGCGCGGAGTTCGAACGACATCGTGCGACGGTCGCGCGGCTCGGCCTGAACGACAAGGTGCATCTGCTCGGCCACATCAACGATGGCGACCTGCCGAGCTACTTCGAAGCGTGCGATGTATTCTGCATGTCCTCCACCAAGCGTGCGGAGGCGTACGGGGTCAGCATGGTCGAGGCCATGGTGATGGGCAAGCCGGTGGTCTCCGCCGACATTCCCGGCTCGGGTGTGCCATGGGTCAACGTCCATGGCAGCACAGGATTCAATACGCCCGTCGGACAGCCGGGCCCGCTGGCCCAGACGCTGACCCGGCTGCTGCAGGACGACGCATTGCGAGGACGTTTGGGTGCTGCAGCGCGCGAGCGCTACTTGCAGGAATTCAATTCCGTCAAAATGGTCGACAGGACCGTCGCGCTGTACGAGAACCTGTTGGCTACTCCAGTTCAATCTCGCATCAAAGGAAACTTTTGGAATCGCCCGTTTCTCAAGTCGTGAACACCGGGCCGCGACACTCGCGGTTCAAACGCCTGCTGCGGACCTTCGACACCATCTTCATCGTCACCGTACTCGTGCCGACACTCGCGGCAGTGGTCTATTACGGCCTGATCGCATCGGACGTCTACATCTCTGAATCGCGCTTCCTTGTGCGGAGTCCCGAACGTCAGGTTCAGTCGGGTCTTGGATCCCTGCTGCAAGGCACCGGATTTTCCCGATCCCAGGACGACACCTATTCGGTGCAGGATTTCATCCTCAGCCGCGACGCGCTGCATCAACTCGATACCCGCCTGAACGTCCGGGCCGCCTTCAGCGACCCCTCGGTCGATCCGTTCAATCGCTTCGGAAGTGCCGGCAGGGATCGGAGCTTCGAATCGTTCTACGAGTACTACAAGAAGCACGTCATCGTCGACTACGACACGACCTCCTCCATTTCCGAGTTGCGGGTGCTTGCCTACAAGGCCGAGGACGCGAAGCGCATCAACGAACTCCTGCTCGAAATGGGCGAGGACCTGATCAACACCCTCAACACGCGCAGCCGGCAGGATCTCATCGCCGTGGCCCAGCAAGAAGTGACCACCGCCGAGAATCGCGCCCTGGCGGCCGCGACGGCGGTGTCCTCCTATCGGGCAAACCGGGCCGTTTTCGATCCGACAGGTCAGTCGGCATTGCAGATGCAGTCCGTCACGAAGCTTGAACAGGATCGAATCGCCGCCGAAGCGGCGCTGGCCGAGGTCAAGCGCGTGTCGCCCCAGAACCCGCAGGTCGCTTCCCTCACGCAGCGTGTCGAGGGCTTGCGCGAGGCGATCACCGCCGAAAGCGCGCGCGTCACCAGCGGCAATTCCACTTCGCTCAGCTCCAAGGCCCCCGCCTACGATCAGCTGGTGCTTGAAAAGACCTTCGCGGACCGGCAACTGGGCACGGCGCTGTCGTCGCTGGAGAGTGCGCGCAGCGAGGCCGCGCGCAAGCAGCTGTATCTCGAGCGCCTGGTGCAGCCCAGCCTGCCCGACAAGGCGATGGAGCCGCGCCGGATACGCTCGATTCTCACCGTCCTGATACTCGGCTTGGTGGCCTGGGCCGTCGGCAGCCTTGTGACGGCGAGCGTGCGCGAGCACACGGAGTGAGCCGGGCGATGTCACCGTTCCTCCAGTCGCTGCGGGTTCAGCGACGCGTTCTGGGGGCGCTTCTGATGCGCGAGGTGATCACGCGGTTCGGACGGCACAACCTGGGCGCGTTGTGGCTGATCGGCGAGCCGATGATCTTCACCATGGGCGTCGCCTCGGTGTGGTCCGCGCTCGGCATGCGCCACGGCTCCGGCATATCGATCATCATCTTCGCGATCACGGGCTATTCGTCCGTGCTGATGTGGCGCAACTCGGTGAGCCATAGCGCGCGTGCAGTCAACGTCAATCTTCAACTGCTGTTCCATCGCAACGTGAAGGTCGTGGACGTCCTGCTGACGCGCATCCTGCTGGAGCTCAGTGGCGCCACCGGATCCTTCGCGGTTCTGGTCCTGCTCTTCACCGGCCTTGGATTCATCGCCCCGCCGCAGGATCTGCTGCAGGTGATTGGGGGCTGGCTGATGCTCGCGTGGTTCGGGATCGGGCTGGCGTTGACCATCGGCGCGCTGACGGCTTTCAGCCCGGTCGTGGAGCGCGTCTGGCAACCGACCGCCTACCTGTTGTTTCCGCTCTCGGGTGCCGCCTACCTGACGGACTGGTTGCCGGTGAGCTTACGCTCCGTACTGCTGTGGCTGCCCATGGTCCACGGCGTCGAGTTCATTCGCGAGGGCTATTTCGGCGCCATCATCCACTACCACTACGACATGGCCTACATGGCGAAGTGCAACCTGTTCCTGTCGCTCACCGGGATGTGGTTCGTCCGCGAGGCAGGCCTCAAGGTGGAGGCGGAATGATCAGCATTGAAAACGTCTCGAAGGTCTACCGCACGCGCCTCGGCGAGCGGACCGTCCTCGATCGCATCAATCTGAAGCTCGAACGCGGCCGCAACGTGGGCATCCTCGGCCGCAACGGTGCGGGCAAGTCGACGCTGATCCGCCTCCTCAGCGGTGCCGAGCGCCCGACATCGGGCCGCATCGTGCGCCAGATGAGCGTCTCGTGGCCGCTGGCCTTCGGCGGCGCGTTCCAGGCCCACTTGACCGGCCTGGACAACCTGAAGTTCGTCTGCCGCATCTATGGCGTCGACTACCGGCCCAGGGTTCGCTTCGTCGAGGAGTTCGCGGAACTGGGCGTCTACTTTCGGGAATCGGTGTCGCACTACTCGCACGGCATGTTGTCGCGCCTTGCGTTTGCGCTGTCCATGGCCGTCGAGTTCGATTGCTTTCTCATCGACGAGGCGATGGTCGTCGGCGATCGCCGCTTTCATGAACGCTGCCACGTCGAATTGTTCGAGAAGCGGCGCGACCGGGCCTTCATCCTCGTCTCGCACGAACCCAACGTGATCAAGCTTTACTGCGAACGCGCCTGCGTCCTGCACGAGGGGCGGCTCTACGAGTTCGAGAGTGTCGACGAAGCGTACGAGTTCTACGAGACCCACACGGCAGGCATGCCGGTTGAAAGCTGACGCCCCGATTCCATGAAAGTCCTGCTCGAACTACGCCCCGCACTGGAAGGCCACTCCGGTATCCCGCAGGAGACCCGGCTCCTGTTTCGCGGACTGGCCTTGCTGAAGGGCGTCGCGGTGGAGGGCCTGCTGCAGAGCAGCAGCCGGCGCCTCGCCCGCGGTCTGCCGCCGGACGATGCCGTGCTGGCGCAATGGCCGCAGGACAAGCGGATCAATCGACTGTCGCGCGTGATCGTGTCCCTCCAGCCAGGCAAGGGGCGCGGAATCGTCGCACGCGTGGCCGACATGTTCATGCTCGGCGTCGCATCCGCACTGATGATCATGGGCGCCGCGTTCGGACGCCGGCAATCGCTGACGCGTTTCGATCCCTTGCGTTTCGAGGATTTCGTCTGGCGCGCATTGTTCGCCCGCACATTGCCGTCGGAGGACTTCGCTGCCGTGACGACGGCGCGCTACCGGGTCGCGCGCCTGCCCTGGGGAGCGGCCCATGCTTGCGGCCTGCTCACGCGCCGATTCGGCGTCGCGGTCTATCCGCGCCTGGAGACGCGCGGCTACGACCTGATGATCGCGGAGACTCCGTATCCGGGCCGCGTCAGCGCGGACACACGGCTCGTCGTCAGGTACCACGACGCATTTCCGCTGCTGATGCCCCACACGATCACCGATCGTTCGCGCCACCAGGCATCGCACTACCAGGCGTTGCGCCGCAACGTGCGCGACGGGGCCTGGTTCGCATGCGTGTCCGAAGCCAGCCGCAAGGATCTGATCTCGGTGTTTCCCGAGGTCGAACCCCGCACCACGACCATTCCAAACATGGTCTCGCATCGCTACTTCGCCGAAGACTCTTCGCCCGGACAGGTGCCGAAAGTGCTTCGCACGCGCGCGAACCAGCGCGTCAAGAGCGTGATGAAGAAGCGCGGATTCGCAGATCCGTCGCGCGATTCGTTCAAGCACGACGACCCGCCGCAATACCTGCTGATGGTCTCGACGCTGGAGCCGCGAAAGAACCACCTCGGGCTGCTGGCCGCCTGGGAACAACTGCGCTCCAGCGTCAACCCGCGCCTGCAGCTGGTACTGGTGGGCATGCTCGGCTGGGACCACAAGAGCATCATGAACAAGCTCCTGCCCTGGATCTCGCAAGGGCTCGTCCATATCCTCGATGACGTCCCGGCCGCCGAATTGCGCCTGCTGTATCGCCATGCCCAAGTGACGGTGTGTCCGAGTTTCGGCGAAGGCTTCGGCTTCTCCGGCGTCGAGGCGATGCGCTGCGCGGGCGTCGTGGCGGCTTCCGATCTTCCCGTGCATCGAGAGATCTATGCGGACGCGGCGGTCTACTTCGATCCCTATTCGTCCGGCTCGATCGTCAGCGCCTTGATGAAACTGATGGGGCCTGGATCGGCCAGCGAAGAGCTCCGGCGCACGCTGGTCGAGAAGGGGAACACCGTTTCCGCGCGCTACATGCCGGAGGCTGTCCTGCCAAGCTGGCAGGCCTTCCTCGATTCCTTCAATTCGTGAATCGTTTGCGCCCGTCCGGTTCCGGTCGGCCTCAAATCCTCATCAGCGTTCGCGGGAGTTCAAAGTGACCACAATTTCGACCTTGAAGGACCTGGTTGAGCGCCAGCAGTTCGACGAGGCCATTCTTCTGTATCGAACGGCTCTGCGGCCGCAGTCCAACTGGCTGGAGAGCAATCGCGTACTGGCCCGAGCGCTGGTCGAGGCCGATCGCGACGCCGACGCCATTCCCCTGCTGGAAGCGGCGGCCTCCAGCGGGAGAGCACTCGCGTGGGTGGGCCATCTGCGCTCAATCGTCTGCGGCCGTGCCGGCGACCAGGCCGGGCAGCTCGATCATCTGCGCGAGGCTTACGAGATCGACCCCGCCACCGTGGAGATCGCGGAGTCGTACGTGACCGCTCTGCGCCAACATGGGCGAGACGCGGATGCCGTGGCCGTCATGACGGAGCACCACGCGCATTCGATCGGCGCGATGGCGAGCCTTCCCGTCTGGGCGGAGCCATCGAAGGGCTCGGACGAGGCGCCGGCGGCTGTCGCGCGGGGCCTCTACCTCGACCTCCTCGAACGGACGGTCAGCAACTGGATCTATGCCGATGCTCGCAACCAGCTTGGCCAGATCCTCCCCTTTGACGAAGCGAGGCGGCGCGAGGGACGAGACATTCCGGTGCAGGCGCACACGATGATCGGACTGCGCCGGCTACGCCACCTGCGCGCATTGGCCGAGGACGCATTGCTGAGGCGCGTCGAGGGCGACTTCGTCGAGACCGGCGTGTGGCGCGGCGGCGCCTGCATCCTGCTGGCCGGTGTCCTGAAGGCTCATGCAGATTCTGTCCGCCACGTCGTTGTCGCCGACTCGTTCGAGGGGCTTCCGCCGCCCGATCCGCGCTACAGCAAAGACGCGTTGTCCAAGTTCGACTTTCATCTCCGGCCAGAACTGGCAGTCGGGCTCGAAGAGGTGCGCGGCAACTTCGAGCGCTATGACCTGCTGAGCGAGCAGGTCGTCTTCCTGAAGGGCTTCTTCCGCGACACGCTGCCCGGCTATCCGCTGGGGCCGATCGCGGTGCTGCGGCTGGACGGCGACCTCTACAGTTCCACGATGGACGCGCTCGAACATCTCTACGACCGCGTGTCCCCGGGCGGGTACGTGATCATCGACGACTACGGGGTCGTGATCGATGCCCGTCGTGCGACGCTCGATTTCCGCATCAGCCGCGAGATCACCGCGCCCATGATCGCCGTCGACGGCGACGCCATCTTCTGGCAAAAGCCCGCCTGAAGAAGCTCAGCGGCGCGGGAACCGCGCAGCCAGTGCCCCGCCGCTCGATTACTTGGAGGCACAGACTTCGTTGACGGCCTTGCGCACGGCGTCCAGCCGAGTCGTGCCGTCGCCGATCGTCGGCGCCAGCCATCCGCCTTCATCGAATTCATTCCACGCGTAGATCAACACGGATTTCAACGCTCCCGCGTTCGACGGTCGCTGAGCGAAGCGCATCGCGGCCGCCAGGTGAGACTCCAGTTCCGCCGGGGTCGGGGCGTTGAAGAAGCGCCCCATCTGCTCATCGCTGTAACGCGTGTTCTCCCAGGGCACGGGGTTCATGACGCGGGGTCGACGATCCCAACCTGTCATGACAGGCGGAACGACAGTCAGCCCCGCCGTGGAGGCTTGCTGCCAGAAATTCGACGTCATGTCGGCCAGTTGCTTGTACTGCCCATTTCTGACGTTGTTGTCGGCAACGGTATAGGCGCTGACTGCGTCCAGCCTGAGGTCGTGGATCAGACCCTTCGCCTCGTCGACGTTCTTGTCCAGCAAGACGATATAAGGATCCTTTAGACCGCCTGATTTGACCAGTACCCTGAATTCATCCATGAGCTTCCCGAACGCATCTCTCCCGCCGAATCTTGAAGTGAGTTCGGCATCAGAAACGAAACCAAGAAAGAATATGGGGCGACCATCTTCGGTTTTCTGGTATGTCGGGGACTTCATCAGCCTGGCATAGCGCTCAATGACGTCATGATAGAGGCTGGTGTTCCCCCATTTGTCCAACTCCGAAATCATCGCGAACGAAATTTTCGACTTGGCCGGGGATGCGAGATAGGTACTCAGCCCCGCATTCATTTCGTCACTGCCCGGGTAGGTAACAAACGCCCAATAGGTAATGCCTGCCCGGCTTGCCTGATCGATCTCGGTCGCCATTTCATCCGCACCATCGCATGCGATCTGAACACTGTTTGCGTCGATCACTCGCGAGCATGTGGGCAACCGAGAATGCCAGCGTGCAGGCCCAAGGCTTTTCTGCACGGCCTTGCCCGGAACACCTTTATTCCCGAACCAGGCATCCCATCGAATCGCACCAACGGTAGGGCATGGGGCGGCGACTGCTTCTTGCACCAACAAAAAGCAAGAAATGGCGAGAGTTGCGCAGCATCGTAGGGACAAGCGAGGCGATTTCATATTGGTACCCATATATGCTTCAGGATGCAAGGCGCGATGGCTCTAGAGCACTGGAGACGGCAAGTTATGATCCAGCCCGTTGCGATCCAGGAAAGCGACAAAGCGACGGTATAGCGCAACGTAGCTGCTCTCGAAGCGCGCAAACGAGACGTCTGCTATCCGCTCTTGCAGCAACTCCTTGATGTCGAGTCGATCGCCCAGTTCATTGACGTGCAGCGTGGGTGCGCCGATGAGGGAGCAAAGCTCCATCGTTCTTGAATCATGGACAACGAATATCGCCGGCACGCCATTGAACAGTGCAATCAAATTGCCGTGAAAACGACTTCCGATGCTCAGCGTGCGCGTCCCAATGAAAGTTGACCATTCTTCAACATTGTGAAAATAGCGAGTGCGCGACTTGAAAAACTGCTCCACGTCGTCGGGTGCCACCGAGGAGAAATAACTCTTCAAACCGCTGGTGTTGACGTCCTCACCAGCGCTCAGGGCCAATTCCTGCAATTCGTCCTGCGCGACAAACAGGCTGTCGCTCTCCAGGCCTATTTGGAGGACAGCGTTCTCGATGGCCATCATCGCTCGAGGATTGAACGAATGCTCGATGACACGCCGCGAAAAATTCACCGCCAGCGCCGGTGGCCCTGCCAATCTGGCTGAATCTATTTTCAGCACGGGCAGACGCGAGGTATAGATGGACGGACACCCGATTACCTCGACATTGTGGATCCCATTGGCCGCGAGCACCTCGGCAGTATAAAAGCCGCGGACACCCAATGATGCAGAACGGTCAGCAATCAGGCGCACAAGACGCATGGTATTCGGGTGAATCGAACTGATGACAGTTCGGTCGCTCGTCTGCGCGCCCAAGCCAATTATCGTGACGGGAAGGTTCGTCTTCTCCAGAAAATCAGCGATATCGCCAAAGTCGAAACCCTTCCATAGCCAGTTCGCAGCGGGAATGACGACATGCGAGCACCGTTCGTTGGCCTCCGCGGGAGATGCCAATTGCGGAGGCGTCAGGATCTCATTCTTGGAGAGAAAGCTGTGAACCGCGTTGCCTATCAGCGTATTTCCGAAATTATTGCTGCTCTGCGCAAACGCGTGCGCATATCCCTTGTCAGCATCGACGCGCGGATTTGCGCCCCAGATCAATATGGCTTTATTCATCGCTATGCATGCCCGAGATTCTTTGATGCATCGAGGCCGATATCGTGTCCGGATGGCCACTTGGCAGCGACGTCTGAAAACAGCTTGGCAGGATTTTCAATCAATGCTTCCAGCTCCATCGCAGGCATGCCCGCCTCCTGAACTTCCAGCAGGAATTGCGTGTGGTCTCGCCAACCATTGGATCTCGAGAGCACCATCACATCGCCTAGCGAAGCCAGAGCCGCGGGTCGATCGTAAATCTGTATCAACTCGATGTCACGCTCGTTCTCGAGGGCGGAGAGATCGGACTGACGAGAATTCCAGGTCAGCAATCGCAAGCGCGCAGTGTGGCCGGACTCGGCCGCGAGTGCCGACACCCGAGCTGCGAGCAGTTGCCATTGCTGGGCTGAAGTCTGCTCAGCAATGCCGAGGAAGCGAACTGCCGAATCGACGGCCTCTGACGCCTTTCGGCGAGCCGCCGTACGAAGGTGAAGCTGTTCGACCGGCAACGCATTCGCCTTCGCCAAGCGCGCCAGGACGTGCGGCGGCCAGGCGCCAAGGAACTGAGCCCGTCCGCAGAGTCGCGTCGCGTCGCGTATGCCATCCACGGTGACACCGGCGACCTTGGGCAGGTGGCCCAGAATCGATTCGAATTCGGTACTGGCGACGATCGTCCAGTTCGTTTGCTTCACGTCCGTCATGCCGGCGATCTGGCAATGCGCCAGCAGGCCGTGCGTCACCACGTTGACCGCCGACAGGTCGCCGACGGCCGTGCGCAGTTCCTGTCCGATCTCCGACAGCGATCGGGCCGGGCGCTTGGCATTGTCGGCCGGCGATTTCGGAGTCCGGGCCTGCGTCGCGACGATCGCGGAATCGAGACCAGGCATGCCCAGCCGCTCCAGGAACGCGTCGCCATCGTCCGCTGGCCCGACCAGCACGACCTTCAGCGCACGTTCGCGCGCGTGCAGATGCCGCACGAGCGCTGCGCCCTGCTTGTCTTCAGCCATCACGTCTTCGGACAGCACGACCACGGTTGCGGAGGATCGCAGCGATTGATGCTGGCCGGCAACGCCCTGGAATTGTTGGACAAGCGCAGCGTACTGAGCCGACAGATCCGGATGTTCCGCAACGCGGGGCGCCTGCGCGACGAGTTCGGGCATCGACTCGAAGATGCGCTGCAGCCGATTCAGCACCTGCAGTCCGGCGGAGGCCGAGATGCATTCGGGCTTGCGCGCCGCGATGCGTTCGTAGAAGCCCATCGTCTCCCTCATCAGCGACGGGCCGGCGCGCAGCACCTCGCCCATGACGCTTCGGTTGTGGCGGCGGTGGTAGTTCAGCGGACGCGCGACATACGACACGATGCCGGTCTGCGCAAGGCTCAGCCAGAACCACCAGTCGCCGGAGAAACGATATTGCTGGATAGCCGCCACGTCCGCCGCGGACACAGCGTCGCGGCGGAACAGGACCGCGCTGGCGTTGGGAACGACGTTCTCGACGAGCAGGCATTCCTCGATCAGCTCTCGCCCGTCCATGCGGAACGGCATGCGCCACTTGACGCCATAGTTGCGCTCGTAATAGATCTTGTACTGCGCTCCCTGGCTCTGGCCCTTCTCGTCGACCATGATCGAATCGGCCCACGCCATCGTCACGTTGTCGGCGGTGAATTCACGCGCCAGGGTTTCCAGCAGGATCGGCTCGCAGTAGTCATCGGCCTCCGCGATCCAGATGAGATCTCCCTTGGCGAGGGCGAAGCCCTTGGCCCACTGCACGAACGGGCTGCCGGTGTTGACGTCGCAGGTGACCACCTGGACGGGGATCGACGATTGCGCCGCGAAGGCGCGGATCAATTCCAGGCTGCTGTCGGTGGAGGCATCGTCGAGCACGATGATCTCGTCCGGCGGAAGAGTCTGTTCGACGACGCTGCGCAGCCGCAATTCAAGATAGCGCGCGTAGTTGAAATTCGGAATGATGGCCGTGATGGAGGGGCGCGGGCGTTCGTCGAACCAGGCGCGCCGCTCGAGCACGCCGGCCGTCACCTGCTCGCCGGGAACGTGCGCCAACAGCGCGAGGAGCTTCTTCAGGTACGGCACGTAGCCGAAGCGTTCGCGGCAGGTGAGGTGGTTTCGTTCGCCGACCTCCTCCCGGCGCGCCGGGTCGCGCAGGTAGGAGACCGCGGCCGACGCCATCGCCGCCACGTCGAGGTACGGCACCAGCGCGCCGGACGCATCGTTGACGATGTCGACGTAGCCGCCGCCGCCGGCAAACGCCAGCACCGGCAGCTTCGCGTCGAATGCTTCCATCACGACACTGGGGAACGGGTCTTCGCGCGACGTCAGCGCGAACAGCTCGCTCGCGATGAAGTAGCGTCCGGGATCGGTCGTGCGGCCCGTGACACGGAAGATGTCGGTGAGACCCAGGCGGCCGACGTCGGCCTGGATGTAGGGTTCGAGCTGCCATTCCAGCGTCCCGACCCAGACGAACGCAACCGCTCCGGGCTCGCACTGCCGCGACACGTCGGCAGCGAGCTTGACGAACAGGTCGATGCCCTTGCGGGTGTCGCCATGCCCGCACCCGAGGACGATCGAGCAGTGGGCAGGCAGACGAAGCTCCTTGCGCACGTCGCTTCTCTTGGCGTCCCGGAGCTCGTGATAGTTGTTGAAGGCAATGCCTTGCGGCGCGATGACGCGCTTGGGCGACTCCGGCCAGTAGCGGTCGCAGAACTCGTCGGCCACGACCCGCGATGCGAACACGAGATGGTCTGCCTTGTCGGCGATGGTCCAGCAGCGGAGACTGAGGTTGTACGACTCGATGAGGGCCGGCAGTTCGTGGACCAGGCTCAGTACCCTGAACGACTCCTTCTTGAGCTCGGCGACGACGTCGCCGGTCACGACCGTGTTGCAGATGGCCTTGCGTGCGCCGAGCACGCGATAGCGGCGCAACTCGTCCCGGAGACGATCCTGCCAGCCGTCCGCGGTGCCGATGACATAGGTCGGCGCGACGCGTTCGTACTCCGGCAGCAGGTCGCCGCCCTCGATGAGCATGATGACCACGTCCATCTGGAGCTGGCGCTTGAGGGTGCGCGCGATGTTCAGCAGGTTGGTCTGGGCGCCTGCGAAGAAGGCATCGTGTCCGATCAGGATGATGCGTTCGCGCTGGGTGAGCCGATCCTCGGGGAACATCGGTGCCTCGTGGCGCCAGTACGTGCCATCCGGGTCGAAATTGGCAAGACGCTTGGCACGTCGCGTGGCCTCGAGGATTTCATAGCCGAAATGCGCATCGGGCTCCATGACGGATCCCTCCGCCCATTCGTTCCAGGCGTTGACGAACGAGACCGCATCGCCCTGCTCCACCGCGGCCTTGCGGGCGTTGGCGAGCACCCAGCGTTCGAACGTCTCGAGTGAGAACCGGTGGAACACGTGCGCCGACTTGCCTCGCCGGGCCGTGTTGTCCCAGGCCACCATGGCCGTCCGGTGCAGGCCGAACGGTTCCCTCGGACGCTTGATGCCGCCGGAAGCGAACGTCTGATAGTCGAAGATCTTGGCGTCGAATCCCGGTACACGGCCCGTGATGTCCGTGAGCTCCTTGTGATATTCCCAGTCGGGATACACGGTCGACGGGCTGTGCGGCGGAAACTCCACGGCGGCATCGAACCCGAACGGCCGCGGGTCGTTGAAGCCGAACGACTGCACGACGCACAGGTGCAGCTCACCGATGCCTTCCTCGCGGCACCAGGCGCGCCAGCGCTCCACGGTCTCGCGCGGCTGCGCCAGCTTCTCGGCGCGATAGACCATCACGACGGGCTTGCCGTTCACGCGGATGTAATCCTTGTGGCGCAGCAGCGGCGCAAGATCCTTGATGAATTCCAGATCCGATTCGACCGTATGGTTCTGTGCCAGCAAGACCTCGCCGGAGGTGCCGTCCCAGCTGCGCGTCCACGGCTCGTTGGCCCAGCAGATGCAGAACGGAAACGGGCCCGTGCGCCCGCTCACGAGATCCATCAGCGGACGCTCGAGCACGCGCCGCCCGTTGAACCAGTAGTAGTAGTAGCAAAAGCCGTCGATGCCGTAGCGGCGAGCCAGGTCGAACTGGGCGTTGGCGGATTCCGCAAGCCGCAGATCGTAGTAGCCCAGGCTGGTGGGTCGACGCGGCTGGAGGTGTCCGTCGAACAGGGGGACTGCGCCGCCCACGTTGGACCACTCGGTGAAGCCCTTGCCCCACCACGCGTCATTCTCGGGCGTGGGATGGAATTGAGGCAGATAGAACGCAACGGTCCGGACGCTGCGAACCTGGCGGCGCGCGCGCAGCTCATCGGCGAGGCGATAGAGCGCTCGCTCGTCGGGAAACTCCTCGAGCGCCCACTCGAGCCGTGCTTCGGCATTCGACTCGTCGCCGAGCGCCAGCAGGCAGCTCACCTGTCCCGCGACGGCAGCGCCGCACGTGGCGTCCAGGCCGAGCGCCGCCTCGAACTGGGCATGCGCCTGCTGCCACTGGCCGGCGTCCTGCAATGCGCTCGCCAACGCGAGGGTCAGTTGCACGAGGCCCTCGCTGTCCTCGGCCAGACCGGCGTCGAGTGCATCCTCGAGAGCGAATTGCGCCGCCTCCACCTTGGTGGTCTCGACGACGTCGACCTTGCTCTTGCGCGCCGCCACGACGGCGGGCAACGTTTCCCAGATCGGATCCGACGCGAACCTGGACGCGGCGCGTTGGCCTTGGCCGGGTGCCGCGAGCAGCAGACTCCAGGCCCCGATCGTGCCGCCGAAGGCCTTCGCGCGAATCTCGAACCGGTGCACCTCGTCGTCGAAAAGCGCTTCGGGCAGGGCGAACGCAAAGGTGCCGCCGGCCAAGCGGTCAGGCCCCTGGACGCAGTCCGCCGTGGCGATGACCTGCTTCTCCTCCAGCAACTCCAGCGTCACGACAGCGTCGCCTGTCGCCCAGTTGTCGACGACGGATCCGCCAATGACGTGGGCGCCGATGAATCCATGGGCTTCCAGCCGGCAACGAAGCGCCGCCAGGCGACGCAACTGGGTCTCCAGGCGGCGCGCCTGACGGCCCGGGGGCTGGCCCTGCAGCCAGGTGCGCATGCGCAGCAGGATCTGGTGGATCGTGTCGTCGAAATCGCCCGCTTCGGCGCCTTCGCAATGCGCCAGCGCCAGGTCGGCGAGCTTGCGACGACGCAGGTTGTCGTCATCGGCGGAGTTGTCCCAGAGATGACAGGCGTTGAAGCGAATCGTCACGGGGCTGCCGACGACTGTTTCGCCGGAGATCGCTTCGCGGATCTCGACGACGTGCGGCTGGTTGTCGAACAGGCCTTCGGGAGGTTCGATCCGAAACCCGTGGCGACCCGCGCCGATATTGGCGGCTGCAAGGTCGGCGCGGTGCAGGTTGGCGATGGCGCGAACCGCGGGCGTTCCGTCGATCACCAGGTCCACGTCCAGGGCGACGGATGCGCCGTCGGCGCGCGCAGCCCAACCGACGAATGCGTCCGCCAGCCAGTGGTCGAGGCGTCCCTGGATGGTCGCCGTCACAGGCTCGGATTCGCCGTCGGAGGCAGCGCCGGCCATCGAGTCCGGAGCGCGGGTCTGATGCGCGGAAACGGCCGGAGCGAGCGCCGACCACTGCACCGATGCCACTTCCGCCGCCGGCGCGACCTGCGGCACGGCCACGACTTCAGGCGCCGGGTCCTGGCCGATCCTGGGCACCAGCAGCGCCGCCGGCACGCCACCGCGAACCGAAGAATCACCGGCGTGGGCGGTCGACGCTTCCCGGGCCCTCACTGGAGGCGTGGTCTCGTTGAACTCGATCGGGCCGCCGGGAATCCGCGCTCCCGTCGCCGCATCGCGCACATCGAGGAAGTGGGTAGTTCCATCGAAAAATGCATCGGGCACCGACAGCGAGAAGCCACAGCGTCCGTCACTGATCCCGGCTTCTTCCACGTCCGGCCGATGCATGTCCGCCACGATCCGGCTCACGGCGACCGCGTCCACGGTCAGTTCCACGGTCAGCCGCTCCAGCGACTTGCTCTCTCGCGCAGCCCAGCCGGAAACCTGGCCCTCCTGGCAGCGATCGATCTGGCCGAGCACGGTGTTCGCGCTGAAAGCGGCGGAAGTTTGTTCGATGATGGTCATTGACTTGGCCCGCATTGGCGGTCTGCGATAACGAGGAACCGGGTTCGCGCAGGGCGCACCCGCACCTTTTCGGGGTCAGGGCTTGCGCGCGAAAAGAAACACACCCAGTTCGCCGCCATGATCCGTGAATTCCGCGTGGAATCGGTTGATACCGGCAATCTGCATCAGGTAGGCGATATGGTTGAGATCGTACGGATTCATCAGCATCTGCGGATCCGCGGGCGGCGTTTCGACGGTGCTCGGCGGAGGAACTTCTGCGATCCGCGGCTCGGGGCGTCGCAGCAAGCGTGCCCAGAGGCCGGCACGCGATGGCGCCTGGACGGCAGCGGGCACCGGCGGGCGCACCGGCGAGACCTCCGGCGGCTGCCCCAGCGTGTCCGCGTGATAGGCCTTCGCATAGGTGAGATGCAGCGCCATCACCCCTCCGGGCGCGAGCAGGTCCAGCAGGCGCTTGAACAAGTGCCGGCCGCGAGCCACCTCGATATGCTGCAGCGTGATGGCGCTGTGCACGAGGTCGAATCGGCCCTGGACCCGGGACAGTTCGTCGTCGGACAACTGCAGCTCGACGTTCGTCAAGCTGCGCTCGGCGCAATTGCGGGCGGCCTCCTCGAGCATGCCCGGGGAGACATCGACCCCGGTGACATGCTCGGCCAGCGCGGCAAAGGGAATGACCAGCCGGCCGACGCCGCAGCCGAAATCGAGCACGCGTTGCGGCGAAAAGTCCTGCCCGACATAGGCCCGGCACGACTGGAGCACGCATTGGACGTGCACATCGCCGGATTGAAAGAATTCGGCCAGCGCCGCCTCGTCGAGATGTTTCGTGCGGAAGCGCTCGTAGGTGATCACGCCGAAGTAGGGATCCTGCCGGCCCCACTTCTCCCATTCAACGTCTGTACTCATGAAAATTCGATTCCGTCAGCAGTCCGGCGTTTCAGCGCCGCGCTGCGCCGAACAGGCGTTTCAGCAATGAGACACGCGCGACCGATTCCTGCGCAAGAAGGGCATCGAGCCCATCCAGCCGGACGTCGTGGGTGCGCGCTTCCGACGAACCTGCCAGGGCCTTGAGGATGCTCGGCTTGCTGACGCCGTTTTCCAGCTCGCCGACATAGAACGCCAGTCCGGATGCATCCGCGGGCCGCAGAAGCAACGTGGCATAGGCGTGCTCCACGAAGGCTTGTCCGTCGAGGCCCATCAGCGACGGCAGGTCCACGGGCTTGGCGTTTCCTGCGGACGGCGGCACGGCCTCCAGCGATGAGCCGGGGGAGCGACCAGCCTCCTTGAGGAGGGCGTCGCCACGCGAGGCACGGCGCAGCAGGTCCGCCGCGGTGATCCGGCGGGTGGCTCGCGGGAACAAGTCATCGGCACGCGCACGTTCGATGCAGAAATCCGCCACGGCATCGGACCAGTCGTCCCAACTCGCGCCGCGCTTGTCGCCCGCGCGGCTGCGCGCCGCCTGCATCGCCTGCGTGACGGCTGCAACCAGGCCGGCGTCGTGATCGAAGAGGAACACCCCTTCGACGTCGTCGAGCGTCGCGAGGATCTCCAGCGTCGCCGGGATGCGTCGGGCAACGATCGGTCGACCTGCCGCCAGCGCATGCATGAACCCGAAGCCGAACCCTTCCTCGTGCGACGGCAGCACCACCACCGACGCGTCACTGAAAAGGCGGTCGATCTGCGATTGCGCGAGCAAGCCGGAACGCAAGCTCCTCAGGTTGTTCTGCTGCGACGTCTCGGCGCCGAGCGTGACGACATTGAGGGTCGGAAACGCACTCGCAATGGCGCGCGCCGCGACGTCGGATCCCTTGTGCGCGAAGTGATTTCCGAGCACGAACACGTGCGAGTTCTCGCCGGAGGGCTGCTTCCCGGAATAGCTCGCCAGCTTCGTGGGCAGCAGGTTGGTCAACCGCGGCAGCGCACGTGCGGCGGGATGGCGGCTGCAGAAGGTCTGCTCCGAGAAATCGCTGATGAAAAGCAGCCCGTTCGCATGCTCGGCGACGTGATCCCACAACTCGATGAAATCGCCTTCCATCGCGAGCGGGCCGCAATCCTCGGCGATGGTGTCCAGCATCGCGTAGAAATTGACCGGCGCCAACCCCTCGAGCGTGTTGACATGATGCATGTCGAACGGCTGGGCCATGCGGATCGCGACCCCATGCACGCCGGCGGAGCCCGGCTCCTCGCGGAGCAGGCCGGCCACCTTGTCCAGGCCATGGAACTTGAAGGATTCGGCCGAACACAGGCCGGCAAGGCGGATGCGATCGGCATGCCGCGCGGCGATCGATGTCAGCACGGCGACGGCCTGCTCGTTCGTGCCGTTGTGGTGCTTGCCCATCCCGGTGAGATCGAATATCACCTTGAGGCGGCCTTGCGCGTCCGGAAGCAGGCCCGTCATGAGGCGTTCAGTCCGGTAGTGGGGCGATGCCTCGTAGCGACGCACCAAGGGAAGGAACTCCGGATGGAATCCGGCCATCTTCTCGAGGTTCGAATGCTTGTGCGTGGAAAGATCGAAATCAAGCAGCCCGAACGACGCCGATCCTGCGTGGTAAGCGAAGGAACGATTCGCGACGACCGCGCGCACGCCCACTTTTCCGGCACGCATCACCAGGTCGTTCTCTTCTTCGTAGCCGAGGCCGAAATCCTCGCGCAGACCCGCATGTCCCGCGATCACCGCATGCGCGATGAACATGTAGAAGCCGACGGCCGTGGGCATGAAATGATAGTCGGGCAGGGTGCGGCCGATCTCGCTCCAGCGCCGGAAGGCATCCTCGGGCGTGGGAATGGCGCCGCCGTGAAAATGCGGCAGCGAGCAGATCGACGCATTGTTCGATCGCGGGCACACGAAGCCGATCTGCGGGTCCGCGTGCGCGACGCTCAACAAGTTCGCCAGCGTCCCGGCAAAGGTCTGGGTGTCGGAGTTGACGAGCAGGACGTGATGCCCGTCGCGGCGCGCCATCGCCAAGCCTTGATTGACGCTGCGCACGAACCCGAGGTTGACCTCGTTGCGCATCAACGTGACGCCAGCTTGCGCCGCGGCGTAGTCCGACAGCAATGCCTCCACGTCGGCGTCGTCGGGCGAGTCGTTGATGAGGATCAGGCGGGGCTCGTGGTCCGCCGCCTCGTGCAGGTTGGCGAGCAACGAATCGACGCAGGCTTTCACCAGGTCCGCGTTCTTGTAGATCGGGACGATGATGTCGAGCCGGCGCCGCTCCTTGGACGCGGCAAGGGCCGACGCGAGCGGCAAGTGGCGCGAAGCGCCCGCAGCGAATTCGTTGGCTTTGTTCATTGCCGCGTGACCTGGACTGTCGTCAGCACCGGGTAGACGACGGAGAAGACGAGGTTGAGGAATTTCTGGAGTTCCGCTGCAGGAGCGTCGCTCACGTACAGCACGTCCTTGTTGGCCATCATGAAATTCTGCATGACGAACAGGCTGCGCGGCTGGCTCAGATCGAGTCGATAGACGACCGGCACCAGGCCATCGGCAGTCGTCGCGACCGGCTTGTTGGGCCAATCCTGGGCATCGAGCGGTTCGAAACGGAAGATGAACACGCCACGCCGGTCCGACCTGGCATCGGCGAGCCCGCCCGAGCGCGCAAGCGCCTGCGCCAGGGAGATGCCCTGGGTCTCGAAGCCGACCTCTTCGTTCTTGCCGGTGGCGCCGAGGGCCGTGAAGCTCAGCGGCTGGAACATCGCGGTCACCACGTCGCCGGCGTGCAGCGGCACGTTCTGGTGCGGATCGCGAATGACGACGTCCAGCGGAAGCGCGTAGAAATTGTCGCCGCGAGTCACTTGCAGCGTCATCTTGTTGACGGGCTGGCGCACGCCGCCTGCCGCCGCCAATGCATCCAGCAATCGTTCGCCGCTGGGGGTCAATGGCATGCGCAGGCTGTTGACGACTTCGCCCACGACCGTGACGTTGGCCGACGGCGTGTGGACGGTCCGTACCAGCACCTGGGGCTGATTGGCCTTCCCCGCGAGGCCCTGCGTGATCCGGTTCGCGATGTCGGCGGTCGACTGTCCTCCGACATGGATGCGCCCGACGAACGGAATCATGACGAACCCGTTCACGTCCACCACTTGCTCAGGCAACGTCGTCGCGCGAACCACCGCAGGCGCCCGCGAATCGACAGCGCCACCGCCGAACAGCGTCGCCGGCGGCGCTTCCCAGATATCGACCTCCAGCGTGTCACCGGGCGCGACGGTCAAGGCCGGACCCTGGGCTTGGCCCAGGCTCTCGGAAAACGACTTCTGCCGTTTGTGCGCGAGCAACTGGCTTGTCACCTTGTCGTCGACCTCCATGATCTGGATGCTGCCGTCCCCCACCCGTTCCGTACCGCCCTGGATCTGCGAAGTACTGGGGCCCGCTGTCGGCAGGATGCTGCAGCCAGATGCGGCGAGCGCGATCGTGGTCCACAGGGACAGGGTTCGTAGTCTGGGCCTTGGCAACGCGAGCATGTTCAGGAGTGTTCCGGCGAAAGTGGTGTCATGTTAACCCTGCGATCACAGGGCTTCGTGTCGACGTCCCCGCGTGCGAGCGCCATGGAATGCGGCGCAGGGCCGCGGCGGCGATGGTCCGAATACGCCCCTGAGACCAGGGCCCCGGACCCCTGAATCGGCAGCGTGCAGCAGCGCACGAAGGCGCTTCGCTCGAGTCGTTCAAGGACGCTTCACGCGCTGGAGCGCCTCCAGGAAGCGCCTGGCCAGCACCGGATACGTATGCCGGGCCAGCACGTACTCGCGCCCGCGCTCGCCCATCACCGCGCGCGCCGCCGGCGCCAGTTGCATCATCTTC
>FSWB01000242.1_pt1 | contig 21341 bp, 19 predicted proteins | sample 1637871 | NCBI WGS metagenome assembly FSWB01 (sample SAMEA3914789, study PRJEB12502) | metagenome | biome: forest; material: soil | place: Canada | collected 2011-07-03 | depth 0.3 m
GTCATCAGTGCGCGCCAAGGCGCGTCGTTCTGGCACAGCGGCAACAACTTCGGCAGCGCCGTCGTGCAGCCGGGCGACACGATCTTCGTGCCGGAGCAGACCAACAAGTCCACCTTCGTGCAGGATGCGAAGGACTGGACGCAGATCCTGTACCAGTTCGGCCTGGGCCTGGCTGGCATCAAATCGCTGGGGCTGTGAGATGACGCAGCACTTCGAAAGACTGGCCGATGACGTCGATGGCCACGACGAGGAATTGGCGCCGGAAGCGCCGGCCCGCGCCGACCTGCTCGTGCTGCTCGCACCGCTGATGCGCAATTGGCGCAGCCTGCTCGCCGTCGTCGTGCTGGGCGCCGCCGTCGGCACCGGAATCGCGTTCACGATGGAACCAATCTTCACGGCCAGCACGATGTTCCTGCCCCCGCAGCCGGAACAATCGGGCACATCCGCGGCGCTAGCCTCGCTCAGCTCGCTCGCCGGATTGACCGGCGCCGGCGGCGGCGGCACCAAGAGTCCCACGGACCAGTACGTCGGACTGATGGGCAGCATCACGGTTCAGGACCGCATCATCGACAAGTTCTCCCTGCGCTCCGTCTACGACGCGAAGTACAGGTTCCAGGCGCGCGACACGCTCAGCAAGCGCACGCAGTTCACCATCGGCAAGAAGGACGGCCTGGTGACCGTCTCCGTGGACGACACAGATCCGAAGCGGGCGGCGGCCATCGCCAACCAGTTCATCGAGGAACTGCGCAAGCTCACGTCGGTGCTCGCCGTCTCCGAGGCGCAACGCCGCCGCATGTTCTTCGAGAAACAGCTCGACGACGCCAAGAACCGTCTGACGGCGGCACAATCCGCGTTGCAGGCCAGCGGGTTCACAGAAGGCGCGCTGAGAGCGGAACCCAAGACCGCTGCAGACAGCTATGCGAGACTGCAGGCCGAGCTGACGGCCACGACGGTCACCCTGCAGACGATGCGTCAGTCGCTGTCGGAGAGCTCGCCCCAGATCCAGCAGCAGCTTGCCAAGGAACAGGCGCTGCGCGAGCAGATCCAGGCGCAGGAAAAGTCGGAACAACGCAGCACGGACAAGGGCGCCGACTACGTGGGCAAGTACCGCGAATTCAAGTACCAGGAGACGCTGTTCGATCTGATGGCGCGGCAGTATGAGCTCGCGCGCGTGGACGAGAGCCGCGAAGGCGTGCTGATCCAGATCGTGGACCCCGCCACGCCTCCGGAGTACAAGTCGAAACCTGCTCGTCTGAAAATCGGCCTGATGTCGGGCTGCGGGGCCGGGTTGGCGTATGCCCTGCTGCTAATCGCCAGGGCCCGCGCGCGCGCTTTCGCGAGTTCTGCCGAGGGATCGCGTCGCTGGGCCGAAGCACGCGCCGAAATCGACCGCAACTGAGCGGTTGTCCGCTGTCGAGCACACAGGTCGACCGCGATGCGGCCCGGGCCGTCCCGCCGGACGGCCCGTATCGGTCGCGCTGCAAAACGGTTAAACTCGCGTTCACGCCATGAACAGACTCGATCGACCCGCCGCCGTTCCCGACGAGGAATTGGAACTTGCCGCCATGAAGGCGGTTTCGGAAGCTCCGACGGCCTCCCAGCGCAGTCTTGCGCGCACGCTGGGCATTAGTCTGGGCAAGACCAATTTCCTGCTGCGGGCCTTGCTTGAAAAGGGCTTTGTAAAGGCAGAAAATTTTCGCCGCAGTGACAACAAGCTGGCCTACCTTTATCTCCTGACGCCCAGCGGGGCCGCCAACAAGGCCAAATTGACCCAGGCCTACCTCCAGCGCAAGGAAGAAGAGTACATGCGGCTGCAGGAAGAGATCGCACGCCTGCGATCGGAAATCGCCCGTAGCGACGCATAGCCCGAATGCGCCGCCTGTTGGGCGGCGGGGCACTGGGCACCCCACCGCTCGACGCTCATCCCATCCAGATCCGAAACACTTTCACGACGGGCACGCGTCTCGTCCCTCGCATATGAAACTCAAGGGCAAAAAGATCCTCGTCACCGGGGCTGACGGATTCATCGGTTCGCATCTCACCGAAGCGCTGGTCAGGCAAGGGCACGACGTTCGCGCCTTCGTCTACTACAACAGCTTCAATTCCTGGGGCTGGCTGGACGAATCCGATGAACATGTCAGGCAGTCGCTGGACGTCTTCTCGGGCGACATTCGCGACCCCCATGGCGTGCGCGCCGCGATGAAAGGATGCGACGTGGTGCTGCACCTGGCGGCTCTGATCGCGATTCCCTATTCCTATCACTCGCCCGACACGTATGTCGACACCAACGTGAAGGGCACGCTCAACGTGGTGCAGGCCGCGCGCGAACTCGGCGTGCAGCGCGTCGTGCACACGTCGACCAGCGAAGTGTATGGAACCGCGCGCTTCGTGCCAATCACGGAGGCACATCCGCTCCAGGGCCAGTCGCCGTATTCGGCGAGCAAGATCGGCGCGGATCAGATGGCGCTGAGCTTTCACTCCTCGTTCGAGACGCCCGTCACGGTGATCCGCCCGTTCAACACCTTCGGTCCGCGCCAATCCGCCCGTGCGGTCATCCCCACGATCATTACCCAGATCGCGTCGGGCGCACGCGCCCTGAAGCTTGGCGCGTTGCATCCCACGCGCGATTTCAGCTACGTTGCCGACACGGTGCGTGGATTCATCGCGCTCGCCGAATGCGATGCGGCTGTCGGACGGGTCGTCAACGTCGGCAGCAATTTCGAGGTTTCCATCGGCGACACGGCGAAGATGATCGCCGAGATCATGGACAAGGACGTGACGTTCACGAGCGACGAGCAACGCCTGCGGCCCCCGGGAAGCGAAGTGGAGCGACTTTGGGCCGACAACGCGCTCGCGCGCGAACTCGCCGGATGGCAGCCGGAGTACGGCGCGGGCGAAGGCCTGCGCCGCGGCCTGTCGGAGACCATCGCCTGGTTCTCCGACCCGCAGAACCTGCGTCGCTACAAGGCCGGCATCTACAACATCTGACGAACATGACGACCATCGCAGCCAGTACCGTCCCCGTGGGCTCGTCGCTTGCGACCGACCTCGTCGCCGCCGTCCACGACGTCCTGGGTCCCGCGCAAGGTCTCGTTCCGTTGCACGAACCGGAGTTCGCCGGCCGGGAGTGGGAATACGTCAAGGATTGCCTGGATACCGGCTGGGTGTCGTCGGTGGGGTCGTATGTCGACCGCTTCGAGCACGACCTGGCGGCGTTCACGGAGTGCGCGCACGCGGTCGCCACGTCCAACGGCACGGCGGCGCTGCACATGTGCCTGCTGCTGGCAGGCGTCCAGGCAGGCGACGAGGTCATCATGCCGGCGCTGACGTTCATTGCCACGGCCAACGCCGCGTCCTACCTGAAGGCCGTCCCGCATTTCGCGGATTCCGAGCTGGATTCACTGGGCATCGACGCCGACAAGCTCCAGGTGCACTTGCGCGACACGGCCGAGATCGTCGACGGACGGTGCGTCAATCGCCGCACCGGCGCCACGATCCGCTGCCTCGTCGTGATGCACGTCTTCGGACACCCCAGCAACCTCGACGCCTTGGCGGAGCTTGCCCGACGCTGGCACCTGACGCTGGTCGAGGACGCGGCCGAATCGCTCGGCTCCTACTATCACGGCAGGCATACCGGAAACGTCGGCGTGCTGTCGGCGTTGAGCTTCAATGGCAACAAGGTGGTCACGACCGGCGGCGGCGGCGCGATCCTGACGAACGATCCCGCGCTGGCGCGCAGGGCCAAGCACCTGACGACCACGGCGCGCGTCGGCCATCGCTGGAGCTTCATCCACGATGAGGTCGGATACAATTTTCGCCTGCCCAACCTGAACGCGGCCCTCGGCTGCGCACAGCTCGAGCGCCTGCCGTCCGCCATCGAACGCAAACGCGCGCTGGCCGTCCGCTACCGCGAGCGCGTGGCAGGCATCGAAGGCATCCGGTTCATCGCCGAGCCCGAAGGAACGCGCAGCAACTACTGGCTCAACTCGCTGCTGCTGAACACGCCCGACATGCAGGTACGCGACGGCGTGCTCGCCGCGCTGAACGATGCCGGCTACATGTCGCGCCCGGTCTGGACACTGATGCACGAGCTGCCGATGTACGAAAGCTGTCCCCGGATGGACCTCTCGACCGCGATCGCCGTCGAGGCCAGTCTGATCAACGTGCCCAGCAGCGCACGTCTGTCGCGGTGACGCCGTGACCCAGCGCATCTGCGTCATCACCGGCAGCCGGGCGGAATACGGACTGCTGCGGTGGGTCATGCAGGATCTCGCGCGCGAGGACGGCGTCGAATTGCAGGTCATCGCGACGGGGATGCATCTGTCGCCAGCGTTCGGCAACACCGTCGAGGAGATCGAGAAGGACGGCATCGCGGTGACGCGCCGTGTCGACATGCTCGTCTCGAGCAACACGCCGGTCGGCGTTGCCAAGTCCATCGGGCTGGGCGTCATCGGCATGGCGGACGCGCTGGAGACGCTGCGGCCGGACGTGGTGCTCGTCCTCGGCGACCGTTTCGAGATCCTGGCGGCCGTGCAGGCCTGCCTGATCCTCAAGATCCCCGTGGCGCACATCGCCGGCGGAGACACCACGGAAGGCGCCTTCGACGAGTCGATACGGCACGCCATCACGAAGATGTCGCATCTGCACCTGGTCACCAACGAGGAGGCCGCGCGCCGCGTGCGGCAACTGGGCGAGGATCCGGCTCGCGTGATCGTCGTCGGCAGCCCGGGGCTCGACACCTTGACGCGGACCCGCCTTCTCGACCGGGCCGCGCTCGAATCGTCGCTGGGTGCGAAGCTGCTCGCGCGCAACCTGCTGGTCACCTTTCATCCGGCGACGCTTTCCGCAACCGATTCGACCTCGCAATTCGAGGCACTGCTCGACGCGCTGGACGCCACCGGCAGCGACACCGCAATCTGGATCACCCATCCGAACGCGGATACCGGTGGCCTCGCGTTGACCAGCGTCCTCGAGGCCTGGGCGGATGCCCGTCCCGAGCGCGTTCATCACTACAAGTCGCTCGGCCACTTGCGCTACCTGAGCCTGATGGCCCAGGCCGGTGCGGTCGTGGGCAACTCGTCGAGCGGGCTGTACGAGGCGCCCTCGCTTCGCGTGCCCACGGTGAACATCGGCGATCGCCAGCAGGGTCGCCTGGCCGCAAGCTCCGTCATCCACTGCCGCCCCGACCGCGCCTCGATCTCCGCGGCACTCGAACAGGCATCGACGCTCGACTGCAGCGGGGTCGTCAACCCCTACGGCGACGGCCATTCGTCGCCACGCGTCGTCCGCGCGCTGCGCGCGCTGCCGCCGACGGCGCAACTGTTGCAGAAGCACTTCCACACACCAAGGAACTGAATTGAACGATCGCACGCTTTTCATCGCCGAAGCCGGGGTCAACCACAACGGTTCACTCGACCTGGCGCTGAAGCTCGTCGATGTCGCCGCCGACGCAGGAGCCGACATCGTCAAGTTCCAGACCTTCCGCGCCGACAAGCTGGCCACCACCGCGGCGGCGAAGGCAAGCTACCAGATCGCCAACACGCAGGAGGCCGGCAGCCAGCACGCGATGCTGCGCGCTCTCGAGCTGTCGAACGACGATCACCTGGCGCTGGTCGAACACGCGAAGGCGCGCGGGATCCGCTTCATGTCGACGGCCTTCGACATGGAAAGCCTCGACTTCCTCGCAACGCTCGGTATGCCGTCGTTGAAGGTCCCTTCCGGCGACATCACCTTCGGGCCGATGCTGCTGCGCGCAGCCCGCCTGGGCATGCCGATGATCGTGTCGACGGGGATGTCCTCCCTCGCGGACGTCGAAGCGGCGCTGGGCGTGATCGCGTTCGGACTGACACGCGACGGCGAACCGGGCGGGAGCGCCGACATCGCCCAGGCCTACGGCAGCGTCGAAGGACGCCAGGCGTTGCGCGAGCACGTGACCCTGCTGCACTGCGTGACCCAGTACCCGGCCCCCGCCGAAGCCATCAACCTGCGGGCGATGGCCACCATGTCCGCCGCCTTCGGCCTGAAGGTGGGCTATTCCGACCACACGTCGGGCAGCGCCGTGTCGCTCGCCGCGGTCGCTCTCGGGGCCACGGTGATCGAGAAGCACTTCACGCTGGATCGCGCCCTGCCCGGCCCCGACCATGCGGCGTCGCTGGAGCCGGCCGAGCTGAAGTCGCTGGTGACCGACATCCGCACGATCGAACTCGCGCTCGGCAACGGCGTCAAGTTCCCGGCCGCGGCCGAGGTCGGCAATCGCCCGATCGCCCGGCGCAGCATCGTCGCGGCGGGCCCGATCGTCCAAGGCCAGCCGTTGCGCGCGGAACAACTCGATTTCAAGCGGCCCGGCCATGGCGTATCGCCGATGGCATTCTGGGACGTCCTCGGCACGCCGGCGCGCGCTGACTTTGGCGTCGACGACCTGATCGAGCGATGAGCCTGCCGATCGTCATCATCGGCGCCGGCGGCCATGCGACCGTCCTCGCAGATGCCCTGCTGGCGAGCGGGGCCGACGTCGTCGGCTTCACGTCGCGGGACGTTGCGCCGAAGGCGCCCGCATGCGGCCTGCCGATCCTGGGCGACGACGCCGTGCTTGCTCGCTGGCGACCCGAGGAGATCCGCCTAGTGAACGGCGTGGGGTCGATCGATGCGTCCGGCGCCCGGCGTCGCGTGCAGGAAGCACTCGAAGCCAGCGGATGGCAATTCACCGGCGTACGTCATCCCGCCTCGACGGTATCGCCCTACGCCGTGCTGGCCGACGACGTCCAGTTGATGGCGCACAGTGTCGTGCAGGCGGGGGCTCGCGTGGGGCGCGGCTGCATCGTCAATACCGGTTCGATCGTGGAACACGATGTCGTCCTGGACGCCTGGGTGCATGTCGCGCCACGCGCTGTGATTTGCGGAGACGCTTCGATCGGCACCGACAGCCACGTCGGCGCAGGCGCCGTCGTGAAGCAGCAGGTGCGCCTGGGCGCCCGCACGCTGGTCGGCATCGGGGCCGCGGTCGTCAAGGACTTCGCCGGCGAGGGCTGCATCCTGGGCGTGCCCGCCCGGGAACACGCTCGACATCTGGAATTCAAAGAATGAAAACCTGGGAACGCACCCTCATCGGGCCACAGACCTCGCTCCGCGACGCGCTCGAGGCACTCGACCGGGCTGGCAGCCAGATCGTGCTGGTCGTCGATGCCGAGCGCCGGCTGCTGGGCACGCTCAGCGACGGCGACGCGCGGCGCGGATTGCTGAAGGGGCTCACCCTCGGCGACAGCGTCTCGCTGGCGATGCACACCGAACCGACCTGCGCCAAAGCCGGCGAGGGTCGCGAATCCATCCTCGCGACGATGCGCGATTCGGGCCTGCATCAGGTGCCGTTGGTCGACGACGGCGGCACGGTCGTGGGCCTGGCCATCATCGACGACTACCTCATCTCGCCCACGCGCGAAAACTGGGTCGTCATCATGGCCGGCGGGCTGGGAAGCCGGCTGCAGGAGTTGACGCGTGACACGCCCAAGCCGATGCTCAAGGTCGGATCCCGGCCGTTGCTCGAGACGATTGTCCGCGGCTACGCCGCACAGGGCTTTCGCAGGTTCTACTTCGCGGTGAACTACAAGGCCGAGCAGATCGAACATCACTTCGGAGACGGACGCGCCCTGGGCGTGGAAATCCGCTATCTGCGCGAACAGCAGCGCATGGGCACGGCAGGCGCGCTCAGCCTGCTTCCGGAACGCCCGGCCGCGCCATTCATCGTGACGAACGCCGACCTGCTGACGAAGACCGACTATGGCCGCATGCTCGACCAGCATGTCGACGAGAAGGCCGACGCGACGATGGCCGTGCGCCACTACGAGGTGCAGGTCCCGTTCGGCGTGGTGCGCCTGCAGGGCAGCAGCATCGAAGCGCTCGAGGAGAAGCCCGTGCAACGCTTCGTCGTCAACGCCGGAATCTATGTGATGTCGCCGACTGCGCTGAACTTGATTCCGCCGGAAAGCTACCTGGACATGCCGGCGCTCTTCGAATCGATGATGTCCGAAGGTCTCGCGACCCTGTCGCACCATATCGACGGGTATTGGCTCGACATCGGCCGGCTCCCGGACTTCGAACGCGCGAACCTCGAGTTCCACGAGGTCTTCCGTTGAATCTCCCCCAAGCAGGAATCCCTTCATGAAAGCAGTTGTCATCGGCCTTGGCTCCATGGGCAAGCGACGCGTCCGTTGTCTGCAGGCGCTGGGCGTCACCGACATCATCGGCATCGACACGCGCGAAGACCGTCGCGTCGAAACGCAGTCGCGGTACGGCATCCCGGTCGCGCCCGATCTTGCCGCCGCCATCGCGCAAGGCCCGGATGTGGCCATCATCTCGCTTCCACCCAAGCTGCATGTCTCGGCGATGACCGAATGCATCCGCAACAAGGTGCCGTTCTTCGTCGAGGCAAGCGTCGTCGACGACGGCCTCGACGAGGTGATCCGCGCCGCCAGGGCGATCGGCCTTGTGGCCGCGCCATCGACCACGCTGCACTTCCACCCCGCGATTGCCGAGGTGTTCAAGATCGTGCGCAGCGGCCGGCTCGGCAAGATCTCCAATGTCCTGCTGCATTCGGGCCAATACCTGCCCGACTGGCACACGTACGAGAAGGTCTCCGACTACTACGTGAGCGATCCGGCCACGGGAGGGGCGCGCGAGATCGTGCCGTTCGAGATGACCTGGTTCACCGAACTGTTCGGCCTGCCGCGGCGCGTGGTGGGCAACCATCGCAAGACCATCGAGATCGAAGGCGCCGACCACATCGACGACACGTACAACTGCCTTCTCGACTACGGCAGCTTCCTGGCGAGCGTGACGGTCGACGTCGTCTCCCGCCATGCGACACGCAGGCTCACCATCAATGGCGACAAGGGGCAGCTTGCCTGGTCATGGGACGAGCCCGCCATTCGCGTATTCGACGGCGCGACGGCGGCTTGGACGGACACGCGTTACCAGATGGAAGAGGCCGAGGCCGGCTACAACAAGAACATCGGCGAAAACATGTATATCGACGAGATTCGGGCTTTCCTGGACGCCGTCGCGGGCCACGCCCCGTTCCCGAACACGCTCGAGCAGGATCATGCCGTACTGAAGCTGCTCTACGCGCTGGAGCGCTCGGACAAGCTGGGTCGGTTCGAGGAGCTTTGAATGACCATCGGTATCCTGATCACCGCACGGATGGGGTCGACGCGGCTCACCCAGAAGCATTTTCGGGACATGGGGGGTTTGCCCGCCATCGACTTGCTGATCGCACGCCTGAAGAAGGAGTTCGCGGTTGAACTGGGCGACGGGCGCGCCAAGCTGTTCATCGCGACGGGGAACCCGACGGACAACGGCAAGTTCCAGGAGCTGGCGGATCGTGGCGCCGTTCAGGTATTCCATGGCGACGATCACAACGTTCCGTTGCGCCATCTGCAGGCCGCTGCCGAGCATCAGCTCGATGCGATCGTCTCGGTCGACGGCGATGACATGTTCATCTCGCCCGAAGCGCTGCGCTTCGTCCATGGCGAACTTGCCGACGGGGCACCGCTCGCGCGGACGAAGGGATTGCCGCTGGGCATGAACGCCTGGGGTTATTCGACTGCTGCGCTGTCGGCGGCCGTGGCAAAGGCGCAGGCCTCCACACTCGAGACCGGCTGGGGGCGCATCTTCGAAGGCACCGACGCCATCGAGCTGGATATCGCGTGCCCGCAAGCGGATCAGGTTCGCGCCACGCTCGACTACGAACAGGACCTGCAGTTTTTTGACCGTTGCGTGCGCGACATCCCCGACTGGGCGAGCCTGCCGTCCACCGATTTCGTGGCGCGTATCGTGCGTCTCGGGTTGCACCGCCTGAACGGGGACCTGAACGAAGAGTACTGGAGAACCTTCAACATGAACATCGTCAACGAGCAGCAGATCTCCGCCGATGAGGCCTACAGCAAACGCCTGCATGCCGTCATTCCCGGTGGCGCGCATACCTATTCGCGTGGCGACGACCAGTATCCGAAGAACGCACCCCGGATCCTGGAAGGCGGCAAGGGCGCCTACGTCTGGTCGCCGGATGGCCGCCGATTCCTCGACTACGGCATGGCGCTCCGCGCGGTGTCGATCGGCTATTCGGAGCCCGAGATCAATGCGGCCGCAATTCGAGGACTGGAACTCGGCAACGGCTTGACCCGCGCATCGGTCATCGAACTCGATGCAGCGGAGAAGCTCGTCTCGCTGATCGATTCGGTCGACATGGTCAAGTTCACGAAGAACGGCTCGACCGCGACGTCCGCCGCGGTGAAACTGGCTCGCGCGTTCACGGGACGCGATCTCGTCGCCCGTTGCGCGCAGCACCCGTTCTTCTCGTACGACGACTGGTTCATCGGCTCGACCCCCATCACGCGCGGCATTCCCGGCAAGACGATCGAGCAGACGAAGAGCTTCAATTACAACGACATCGCGTCGCTGGAGGCCCTCGTCGCTCAATACCCGGGCGAGATCGCGTGCGTGATCCTGGAGCCGGCGGCCACGGACTGCCCGGCTACGCCGGAGTCTCCATCGGGCTCGTGCAGTCGCGTGCCCCAGGTGCGCAACCTTGCGCGACCGGCCAACTATCTGCAGGAGGTCGAGGCGCTCTGCCGTCGCCATGGCATCGTCTTCATCCTCGACGAAATGATCACGGGATTCCGCTGGGATCTGAAGGGCGCGCAGCATACCTATGGCGTCACGCCGGACCTGTGCACGTTCGGCAAGTCCATGGCCAACGGATTCTCGGTCGCGGCCGTCGCCGGAAGCCGCGAACTGATGGGCCAGGGGTCGATCGACACGCCGGGAGCCGAACGCCTTTTCCTGCTGTCCACGACGCATGGCGCCGAGATGTGCGGGCTGTCGGCCTTCCTGGCGGCCACGTCGTTCCTGGAACGCCACAATGTGATCGACCATCTGTGGAACTACGGCGCAGAGCTGATCGCGATGTTCAATCGGGTCGCGGCGGAGCACGGTATCGAGAAGCACCTGAAGGCGGCAGGCCCGGCGCCCAATCCGTACTACTTGACGCTGGACCACGCCGGCAAGCCCTGGTTCGAACTGCGCACGCTGTTCGCGCAGGAAATGATCCGCCACGGCGTGCTCATGCCGTGGATGGCGTTCTCGTACCGCCATGGCGAATCCGAGCTCCGCCAGACGCACGATGCGCTGCAGCGCGCCGCCGCCACGTGCGCGAAAGCCATTGCGCAAGGCGTCGACAAGTACCTGGAAGGGCCGGCGATCAAGCCCGTCTTCCGCCGTTTCAATTGATCGCCGGACATGTCATCTCTTCTCACCGACAAGGTCGTCATCCTGATCGGCGGAGCCGGCCTGTTGGGGCAGGCCCTCGCGCGAGCATGCGCGCGCGAAGGCGCCGTCACGATCATCGCCGACCTCGACGCCACGCGCGCACAGGGTGCCCGCGACGCCACGCAACAGGTAGTGGCCGACGGCCGCGTCGAGAGCGAATTCGTCGACATCACCAGTGCGGAGTCCATCGACGCGATGATCGCGCGCGTGCACATGCGCCACGGCCGCATCGACGCGATGGTCAACGGTGCCTATCCGCGCAACAAGCAGTACGGCCGCAAGCTCGAGGACGTGACGTACGCCGATTTCTGCGAAAACCTGAACCTGCACCTCGGCGGCTATTTCCTCAGCACGCAGCGCTTCGCCCTCTTCTTCGAGCGCCAGACGCACGGTAACGTGATCAACGTCTCGTCGATCTACGGCTCGATCGCTCCACGCTTCGACATCTACGAGAACACGAACATGACGATGCCGGTGGAGTACGCCGCCTGCAAGGCGGCGCTGCAGCACCTCTCGCTCTATTTCATGCGCTACTACAAGGGCACGGCGCTGCGCTTCAATTGCGTGTCTCCAGGCGGCATCCTGGACGGACAGCCGGAATCGTTCACCACACGCTACCTGGGCTATAGCCAGTCCAAGGGCATGCTCGCGCCCGACGACATCTGCGGCGCGCTCCTGTTCCTCCTCTCGGATCACTCGCGCTACGTCAACGGTCAGAACATCGTCGTCGACGACGACTGGATCGCCTGATCCGCCGCCTTCCCGATGATCTACTTCCTCGTCAACAACGACTATCAACTGGTCGATGCGCAGCGCCATCTCGCTCAGTTGAGAGCGATCGGCGTCGCCGCATCCCTGATCGAGGTTCCGCACGCGCTGAACGCGCAGGACCGGGGGGCGGGCTTCGAAGGCGTGATCTCGCTCGAGTCGCCGCTGACCTCCCGGGGCTGGATGGCAGCTTGGCCGCGCTACTTCGCCAGCGCGCGCCAGGTCGTTCGCAAGATCGCGCCGCAGGCCGGCGACACCCTCTTCTTCTACACCGAGTTCGAACTGCTGAATCACCTGATCGCGCGGCGATTCAAGGCGGCCGGTGCCCGCGCGATCCTGCTGGAAGACGGCGGTTTCGGCACCTACCTGCCGTTCTCGATCGAGGCCGGGGAGCCGCTCGGAACCAAGGAGCGCGTGATCGCTGCGATGACGCGCCTGCTCCCGGGCCTGCGGGGCACGGTGTTCCACAAGGTCAACGACCAGGTCTTTCCATGGCTGCCGGACTCCGCGATCGACGCGGTGGCGATGTACCGCGAAGTGCGCATCGTTCGCTCGATTCCCACGGTGCTGATGCACGACGTCGAGCGTCCGCGCATCGAAACGCGGCAGGGCAAGGCGATCTTCATGAACGAGCGCATGTACGATGTCTACCAGACGCGCGAACAATATTTTCGCGGCCTGGACGTCATCCTCGGTGCACTCACCGCAGGATTTCCGAGCGTCTCCTTCAAGTTCCATCCACGCGAACAGGAAGAATGGACGAGCGCGATCCGCGCGCTGCTGGCATCGCGCTTTCCTTCCGTGCGGATCATCGAGGAGCGCCAGAGCATGGAGCACCTGCTGGCGGTGGAGCGCCCCGAAGTGCTGGCCTCGTATTTCTCGACCACGCTGCTCAATCTCGGCGATTGCGGCGTCCAGCCGATGTATCTGTATCACCTGTTCGAAGATCTGGCGACGCAGAAGATCTTCCGCCAGACCACGGCTCTCCTGAAACAATGGCACTACCGGTTCGTGGACGGCTTCGCCGACGTCCGCACCGGCTACCGCAGCGGCCTGGACACGCCGGGGTCGCGGGCCCGCACGACCATCTGCCAACTCGCAGCCGGTCGCCCCTGAGGCCCGCCATGCGCTCGCGTCGTCAACTGGCCAATGCGGCCATCTACCTGGTTTTCTCCATCGGCGGTTCGGCGCTCGGGTTCGCTTCGGTGCTGGTGCTGACCCGCCTGCTGGCGCCTCAGGAATACGGTCGCATCGGCCTGTTCTTCAGCATGCTGTACTTCGTGACGCCACTCGTGTCGCTGTCGTGCGACGGCCTGATCGCGGTCAACAAGTCCACGCTCTCGCCCGAGAACTATCTTCGCTTCCAGCAGACGTGCGTCGGGCTGGGGCTGACCTGCTTTGCCGCCTGCGAGGCTGTGATGCTAGTGCTGGTCGCGACGCACGTTCTCAGCGATCCCTTGCTGGCCGTCGCACCGCTGTTCGCATTGATCCGCTTGTTCACGGGCATGGCGGGAACCGAATACATCGCCGAACAACGGGCCATGGCCTACGGCGCGCTGACGCTGGCGAACTCTGCGCTGGCACTCGTGCTCACGGTCGCAATGTCAAAATGGGCAGGAGGCTCTGCCGTCTATCGGGTGCTGGCCATGCTGGCAGCGGATGTCTCGTTGTTGGCGGTGCGATATTGGGGGCGGCCGGACGTGCTGCTCAAGCCGCGTTTCAAGACCGAATTCACGCGCCAGGTGCTGCAGTTCGGCATCCCCAGCGCGATCGCGGTTGCGGGAGGCTGGAGCCTGAACGAGGCCGACAAGGTTATCGTCGCGGGGGTGCGCGGCCTGGATGCCACGGGCATCTACACCGCGGCCGCTGCGTTGGCGGGAGTCATGATGACATTCAATCAATCGTTGACCAATGCGTTGTATCCCGGTTTGTTCCGTTCCCTGGGCACTGGCGAGCGCGCGACACGCTGGGTGCTCACGCACTATGTGGTGAGCTTCACCGGCTTGTCCACGCTGTTCGCAGCACTCGCGATCGCCGCCTACATGCTGTTCGCACATCTCATCCTGCCCGCTCGTTACCTCGGCGCGAGCCAACTTTTCGTGGCCTTGATGTTGGCAGGCGTTGCCGTGAGTTTCTATCGTCCGTTCGGCCTCGTGGCCGACTTCAGGAAGCTGGCGCGCATGCGCGCCGTCGCGGTCATCGTGGGCGGCCTGGTGACGGTATCGATCGGCTACTTCGGAGTGCGCAACGGCAGCCTCCTGTGGGCACCTGCTGGAATCGCGATCGGCTATTTCACGGCAGCCATGGTGCTGCTGGTAGGCATCAAGACTTTGGGAGCTCAGCGATGAGCAGTGTGAAGAATTTCGTGCTGGACATGCTGCTCGCATTGCATGTGGATCGCTTCGTGGAACGCTTCGCCTCGCTCGGAGCGCAGCTGAAGATGCGCCGGTACCGGGCGAGCGGCATTGCGTTCACCTTCGTGCCGCAAGGCGGATTCCGTTTCGAGATCGCAGGCGACCTCTCACGCTTCAGGATCGATCCGACCTCACACGTCAAGTCAGACACCTTCATCGAAGCGACGGGCGGTGTCACGATCGGCAGGTATTTCCACGTCGGGCGGGGGTTGACGATATTCTCGACATCGCACAACTACCTCGACGGGACACATATCCCCTACGACGACGTCGATCTGCTTCGCCCCGTGGTCATCGAAGACTTCGTCTGGTGCGGCGCCAATGTGACGTTGCTCCCGGGGGTGACCATTGGCGAAGGCGCCGTGGTCGGAGCGGGCAGCGTCGTCTCGCGCGACGTACCTCCGTGCGCAGTCGTGGCGGGAAACCCGGCCGTCATCGTCAAGTACCGGAATCGCGAGCTGTTCATGGAATTGAAGCGCCAGGGCAAGTTCAAATGAGTGCGATCACGTCAGCGTCGGTGCCGGGAGCGCGGTCGTCGATCGCCGTCATCACCGTCTGTCGCAACGCGCTGCATGAACTGCAGATGACGGTGGCCTCGGTGCGCGAGCAGGTATGGCCGGCGCTGTTTCACGTCGTCGTCGACGGTGGATCGACGGACGGAACGCCCGAGTGGCTCCTGGCCCACGAGAACGACTTCTCGTTTGCCCTGTCTGAACCGGATTCGGGCATCTATGACGCAATGAACAAGGCGATCGCGCGTTGCCCGCCTGTGGACTGGATGATCTTCCTGAATGCCGGCGACCGTTTCATCGACAGCAGCGTTCTGATGCGGCTTTCGCCGCTGCTGACGACGCCGTCCGATTTCATCTTCGGCGATGTGGCCATCCGCTCGGGCATGCGGCAAGCGGTCGTGAAGGTACGCCCGCAGGCTCGCCTCGAGATGCCGGGGTGCCATCAATCCACGCTGGTACGTGCGAGCGTGATGCGCGAGTTGCTGTTCGACACGTCCTACCGCGTCGGCGGCGACTTCGAATTCTTCCTGCGAGCCACCACGCCGCATCGGCGTGTCGCCTTTCACGACGGCGTGATCGCGGAGGTCGCTCCGGAGGGTTTCTCGGCGGCCAATGAAGACGTGCTGCGGCGCGACTATGCCCGAGCGATCGGACAGCACCGCGGACGAGGCAACGCCCTGGCTTGGTCGCTTCGACGTCGAAGCGTGCGCGCGGTCCGCTACGTTCTTGCTCGCTTGCGGTTCGGGGAGATCGCGCGATGAGCCTGTCGGTCATCATCCCGCTGTACAACAAGCAGGCCTTCATCGCCCAGGTGGTGGAAGGCCTGGCGGCGCAGCTGGCCGCTGGTGACGAGATCATTGTCGTTGACGACTGTTCGACCGACGCTGGCGCACAAGCCGTGCGAGACCTGGACCTGCCGGGCGTCCAACTGCTGCAAGCCCGGGTGAACGGCGGCCCGGCCTCGGCTCGAAATCTCGGTGCGGCATTGGCCCAAGGCTCGCACCTGCTTTTCTTCGACGCGGACGATGTCCCTCAGCCTGACCTGCTCGCGGCGCTGCGCGAGGCGATCGCGAACCATCCGGGCGAGGCCGTCTGGACCTACGGACTGGCCTTCGAGGCCCACGGCGAATCTGCCCAGCCGGGCCGCACCGAGACGGCGCCGAAGCTGCAGACGACGGTGCTGCCCGAGGATGCCTTCGTCGAATCGAGCCTGTTGGGCAAGCCCCTGTGTACCGCCTCCTCGACCTGCGTAAGTGCAGACGTCTTCCGCGCGGCCGGCGGCTTCCAGGCGGGACTGCGCTATTGCGAGGACCCCGAGCTATGGGCGCGTCTGTCGGCGCAGCATCGCATCGTGCGCATCGAGCGCATGCTGGCAACGTACCGCGACGTTCCGGCAAGCCTCTCGTACGGTTTGAGAGCGCAGCCTGGATCCGTCGACCCCTACGTGCGAACACTGCTGGCGCTCGCCACGGCCCGGGGCGATGTCTATCGCCGGCTTGCCACGTCGATCGTCACCCGCAACGCGGTGTTCAGCATCGCGCTCGGTGGCAGCCGGCGCGTCTTGCTGAACTACATCGCCCAGTTGCGCAGGGCCGGAGTCCTGAGGCTTCCGCGCGCCACCGCGCTGTCGACGTTGTGCATCCTTCCGCGCGTGCTGCTGCGCGCACTGCTGGCGCTGCGCAGCGTGCGGACCCGCCGGCGCGCTGTCGCCATGCGCCAATTCGATCGTGCCGCCGAGCCAAGCACGGCGGCCCGAAGGTTGCCGCGCGAGCCAAGACCGGAGACTCAACCGCCGGCCTCGAGCCCATCGGCTGTGCTCCTGTTCCTCGTGCTTGGATGCTTGCAGACACTGTTGGCCTATTTCGCCTTTCAGCGCTCGGACGACCACGCCTACTTTCTCGATATCGCCAATCACGGCCTCGCCGCCGTCTTGACGCAGGACGTCGCCAACTACGACCTGAAGGCAAAGGCCGCCGGGCTGGTCTACTACGTGCTGACCACGCCGTCGCGACTGCTGGGTGGCGACGAACTGACGCACCTGTTGTGGCTACGGTTGCTGACGCTGATGGGCTTCCTTTGGGCCCATCAATGGGTATGCCGCGTCGTCGCCCCGGGCGACCACCAGAGGCTCGCGATGAGATCACAGGCCGCTTTCATGGCTCTATGCCTGCTGTATCCGGCACAGCTCGCATGGACCGCCAGCTTGCTGCGAGATGGGGCAAGTTGCGCGATGCTGTTCGCGACACTGCTGGCGTGGGCCGATCGGCGCTGGATTGTCGCCATGGTGACCGCGGGCGCCACACTCGCGCTGCGCCCGGAATTCGCACTTTTGATGGCGATGCTCGCTGTCGTGCTGCCGATGTCGGGCCGGATCGGTCGGATCCGTCACCGGATCCTCACGCTTGGCGCCCTCTGCTTCGCGATATCGACGGCCACGTTCCAGATTCGTGCCGCGGCCTCCGCGTTCGCGCTCTTTGCTTTCGGTGACGAGGGCGCCGCCTACCCGGCTATCCAGGGCATGCTCGACCTCAAGGGCTACCTGCTGGTGTTGATCCAGGCGGTCCTGGATCCCATGTCTATTGCCTCGCCCGGCGAGGGAGGTGTCTTCTTCCTGGCCGAGGTGGCCTTCTTCGTGATGCTGAGTGTGTTCGCCTTGCGCCGCCTCAACACCGCGCCGCCGAGGGCCGCCGCGTTGCTGATGGTGACGTTCACCGTCATGTGGCTGTTCGCATATTTCGAATTGTTCGTCAGTGGCTTTTCCCGCCATCGGCTGGGCCCCATGATCATTCTGATTGCTGTCATGGCCGTGCTGAGTACCGCGCGCCGCCGGCGGCCGATCAAAACTAAAATTACCGCTTCGCCAGCGCGTTCCGCTTCGAAGATCCCCACAAACATCCTTCGCTGATCATGAACCTCATCACAGACGGCATCGAATTCAAGCATGGATTTCTCAGCCCCGAAGAGCTGCAGAAATTACGCGCAGAGACTGACTTCCTCTTCAGCAAGAGCACCAACAGCGGCCCCGGGTTTTCAGTGCACCTCAGCCCGGTGGTCCAGGAACTGACCTGGCCTTGCAGCAAGATCCGATCGGTCAACCTGGTCAGCAAGGCGGTGCGGGTGCTGAAGCTGCTGGATGCCATGCCCGAGATGAGGGAGAGGCGCTTCCGGCTGGTCCACGTGGCCTTGTATCGTGAACAAGGGAATCCCAAGCCCTTGCACTGGCACTCCGACGGCCGCAACGGCAACCTCATCCGTGCACAGGTCTGCATTCGCGGCGGAGCCCGCGACTCGGGCGCGTTCCAGTACATCCGTACCTCGAATCGGCTGCCTGAAGTGCCTTACCTGCCCGTCCCGGGCTACGTGGAGAAGAGTTTGGAACTCGTGCAGACATGCGCCGAGGAAAACGGCACTCTCTACCTGATCAACACGCTGGGGTATCACAACAAAACCGAGTGCATGGCCGAGCGGGTCTCGATCATGTTCGATTTCCTTCCCGAGTCCTATCTTCAGGAAGGGCACGGCGACATCTGTTCGGATCTGGTCATCTCCGTCAACAACGTCACGCCGGACGTGGTCGACTACCTGCCGCGGCTGCAACTGGCACTCGACAAGGATCGTCCGTCCGTGAACACCGCCGATGCGTACCGCTTCGCGTTGCCGTGGGGCGGCTTGCGCCGGCATCTCGGCATCGGCGGACGGATCAAGTCGACACTTCGCTCGCTGCGCGGAGCGCGCGCATGATTTCGCCGCGGCCGAGCAGCGGTGCGAAGCCGGCGTGATGACGTGCACTCTTGGCCAGGCGCACGACCCGGTTCATCTGAGCATCTCGATCGTGAGCCACGGCAGCGGCGCGCTGATCGCCACGCTGCTCTCCGACCTGCGCCCGCTGCTGCCGCCCGCCAGCGAGATCCTGGTGACCTTCAATATCCCAGAGGACGAGTCGTTCCTGGCGGATTTCTCCGACCTGCCTTTGAGTGTCCTTCGCAACGACGCCGCGAAGGGCTTCGGCGCGAACCACAATCAGGCCTTCGCCGTCAGCCGCGGCCGCTGTTTCGTGATCGTGAATCCCGACATCCGGCTGCGCGAGTCGCCGTTCGAGGCGCTTGTGGACGCCCTGGGCCCCGGCATTGGCGCATGCGCACCCGTCGTGCTATCGCCGGGCGGGAGCATCGAAGACAGCACGCGTCGCTTCCCCACGATCCCGCGGCTGATGAAGCGCGTGCTCCTGAAGCAACGCCATGCCGACTACTTGGCGATCGGGGCCTCGCCGATTCCGATCGATTGGTCGGCGGGCATGTTCGTCGCCTTCGCACGCGAAGCCTTCGAAAGTATCGGCGGCTTCGACATCCGGTACTTCATGTACATGGAAGACGCCGACATCTGCCGCCGCCTCTGGCGGGACGGTTGGAGCGTCATGCTGGTGCCTTCAGCGCGCGTCATCCACGACGCCCGGCGTGCCAGCTGGCGCGATGCCAGACATCGCCGCTGGCACCTGAGAAGTGCGCTGCGATTCCTTGTCGGCATCTAGTTGTCCCCGGAGCCCGACTGTCAGATGGCCATGACTCACGCGTTTCGCATCATCGCGGCAACAGGCCGCACCGGCTGTTCCACAATCCTCACATGCTCAAGACAACGACGCCATCGACCAGCCGAGTAGAGCCCCTCGACTGGCTACGCGGGCTCATGGCCCTGTCGATCATGCTGTACCACATCGGGGGCAAGAACGATTCCGCCACGGTGCTGGGGAAACTGGGTATCTACGGCGTTTCGATCTTCTTCATCCTGTCCGGGCTCAGCATGGCCATCGCCTACGACCGGCACATCGACGGCGTCCGCTCGGCTGCAGTCTTTCTGGTGCGGCGTCTGTTTCGAATCTGGCCATTGCTCTGGCTCGCGATTACCGTCGTCGCCGTGCAGGGATATTTCCTGGGCAAGCCCTACGATGCCCGAACCATCGCGCTCAATCTTTCGACGGCATTCGGGTTCGTCGAGCCCACGGCCTACATCAACCAAGGCGCATGGTCGATCGGCAACGAGATGGTGTACTACGCGTTGACCCCGCTGTTGATACCGATATTTCGTCGGTGGCGGATGCTTGGAAACCTGCTGACCCTGTTCACCTTCGCGATTGCGGGACTGTTCGCTTTCCGCTGGCTGAATCCAAACCAGCCGCTCGGCGATCAGTGGGCGCTCTATGTCCACCCCATCAACAACCTGTTCCTGTACTGCGCCGGCGTCGCTCTCTTCTACAACATGGACGGGATTCGCATCTTCGAGAGGTGGCGCATTCCGTTGCTCGTCCTCCCCCTCGCCGCGTTGCTGCTCTACCCGGCTGCAGGAGACCAGATCTCGATCGCGACAGGCATCGACCGCGTCGTCTTGTCGCTGATCTCGATCGCGATCGTGGTGGCTTTCTACAAGTGTCCGCTCAATCTCCCGGCGGGCCTGGCAGTGCGACTCGAGCAACTGGGCATCGCGACGTATGGCGTCTACCTGTTGCACCCGATCGTCGCGGACTGGACGCGTCGCCTGCTCACTTCCTACGGCCTCTTCCGGCCAGCACTTTTCGCGGTGCTGGTCATCGCGATAACGATCCCACTGGCGCTGCTGATCTACAGGTGTTTCGAGCTCCCGTTCATTCGCTTGGGAAGGCGCTTGACGACGATCCCCGTGTACCGGCGCAAGCCGATTCGGACCTGAGGCGCGCGCGGCGACCCGTCGGCGGAAGAGCGCCCCCGACACCTGCCGCGCGGCCGTTCGGCGCTGCGGCTACCCCTGGCCGCCGGCACGCGTCGGTTGGTATTCCGGCACGACCCGCATGAGTTGATCGCGGACTTCGCTGTCGCCGAGGGCGCCAGCGGCCGCCACCCAGCGCAGTAGTTCTTCCACAGAAGTCTTCTGCGACTCCAGGCGCGCGATGCGCAATTGCGCGATCGCCGTGGGGATCGTGGCGTCCGCGTCGGCCAGCAGTTCCTCGAACAATTTCTCGCCCGGCCGAAGGCCGGTGAACACGATGCGAAGGTCGTCGACGCTGCGACCCGACAGGCGGATCATGTCCCTGGCGAGATCGACGATCTTCACCGGATCGCCCATGTCGAGAACCAGTACCTGGCCGGACTCGCCGATGGCGGCGGCCTGGATCACCAGGCGAGCGGCCTCCGGAATGGTCATGAAATAGCGAATGATGTCGGGGTGCGTGACCGTGACGGGACCGCCGCGCGCAATTTGCTCCTTGAACTTCGGGATGACGCTGCCGGAAGAGCCGAGTACGTTGCCGAAGCGCACCGCCATGAACCGCGTGCCCGGATGCTCGGCCGCCAGCGCGGAC